>ENA-ORMX01002422-ORMX01002422.1-human-gut-metagenome-genome-assembly--contig:-NODE-2422-length-10804-cov-156.593078_pt1 | contig 10804 bp, 7 predicted proteins | sample MGYA00242108_ERZ509007 | MGnify/ENA primary metagenome ERZ509007 (study PRJEB26280, sample SAMEA2338745) | human gut metagenome | biome: human gut; feature: human-associated habitat; material: faeces...
TGAGAATCATAACAGGACAATATAAGGGACGCCATTTCGACATTCCACGTTCGTTCAAGGCGCGCCCTACAACAGATTTTGCAAAGGAGAATATCTTTAATGTTTTGCAGGGGTACATCGATTTTGAGGATGCAACCGCCCTCGACCTCTTTGCCGGTACGGGCAGCATCTCGCTGGAACTCGTTTCCCGAGGTTGCCAGCGCGTCATCAGCGTAGAGGCAGACCGCGACCACGCCAACTTCATCCGCGAGTGTTTCAAGAAGCTGGGCGAAGACAAGGATCTTCTGATTCGTGGCGATGTGTTCCGCTTCCTGAAGACCTGCAAGCAAAAGTTTGATTTCATCTTTGCCGACCCACCTTACGCCCTGGAAAAACTCCCGGAGATCCCAGACCTCGTACTGAATGGCGACCTGCTGAACGAAGATGGAATCTTCGTTTTCGAACATGGCAAGAATTATGATTTTTCCGAACATCCAAGGTTCCTGGAGCACAGAAGTTACGGAAGCGTCAACTTCTCGATATTCAGATAAAAGCAAATTTTAGGCACGGATTACACGGATTTTTTATGAGATTATAAATTCGGGATATTGAATTTTGCTCATAACTCCGTGTAATCCGTGCCTAAATAAATCCATACTTAAATAAAAATCCGTGCCTAAATAAACCCATTCTTAAATAAAAATCCGTGCCTAATCACAGCAGCGGCGAAAGCAATCTGACGATGCTTTCGAACAATCGCTTCATGAACGGGCGCTTCACGAAATAGGAAACATCATCCACCAGGATGCTCTGCGATTCATCCTTCAGATAAATCGCCTTGATGCGCTGCGCCATTTCCTCATCATAGAAGAAGGCATTCGCCTCGAAATTATTCTCGAAACTGCGGAAGTCGATATTCGTACTTCCCACCGTGCAGAGATTATCATCACTCACCAGCAGCTTGCTGTGGTTGAAACCACCCATATAGAGATAAACCTTCACTCCAGCCTCTATCGCTTCCATCACATACGAACGCGAAGCCCATTCCACCAGCTTCGCATCCGCCTTGCGGGGAATCATCAACCTGATGTCCACTCCCGCCAATGCCGCCGTTCTCATCGCAAACAATACCGGTTCGGTTGGCAGGAAATAAGGAGTCTCCATATACACATACTTCTGCGCCTGCAGCAGGATGCGCACGTAACCCTGCATGATGTCGGGCCATGGAGCAATAGGACTGCTCGTCACAACCTGGACCAGACAGCTGTTGCTGATATGAATATCCACCGGAGGATAATAGACGCGGTTGGTAATCAGCGTGCGGTCCACGAAATACCAGTCGATGAGGAACGCACGCTGCAGCGCATAGACGCCGCCACCCTCGATGCGAAGATGCGTATCTCGCCATGGTTGCTTTCCCGTTCCCTTCACATATCTCTTGGCAATGTTCATGCCCCCGATGAATCCCACCTTGCCGTCAATCACGCACAGCTTGCGGTGGTTGCGATAGTTCACCTTGCTGGTAAAAGCCGGGAAGCGCACGGGCATGAAGGCGTGCACGTCAATGCCCGCATCTCTCATCCTTTCGAAGAAGGCGTCCTTCACCTTCCAGCAGCCCACGTCGTCATAAATCACTCTTATTTCCACTCCCTGCTCCGCCTTGTCTATCAGCGCATCAGCCACCAGATAGCCCAGTGCATCGTCCTCGAAGATGTAAGTATCCAGGTGGATGTGATGCTGGGCCTTACCTATATTATATAATAAGGAACAGATGAATTCATAACCATCGGTAAAGATGTCCACCCTGTTGTCCTTGAACGGGAACGCCCAGTTCTGGTTGGTGAAGAGATTCATCAGCGGCTTGTTGTTGGCAGGCAGGTGCAGGTTCTCCTGCTCTACGAATTCCAGCATCGAGCGCTTGGTCAGCTGGTCCATGCTTCGGTCGCTGATGTGACGCTCCTTCCGGGTGTTCTGTCCGAAGAAGATGTAGAAGATGATTCCCACGAACGGCATGAAGGCGAGCACGAGAATCCAAGCCATCGTCTTCGCCGGCTGTCGGTTGTCGAGCAAGACGCGGATGATCGCAGGAACCATGATTGCGACATAGAGCAACAGATAAATCCAATGGAAATAAATCATATCCTTATTCTAATTAAATACTGAGTTCGTCTGACTTGCCACAAGTGCATTCATCTGCTTGAGTTTCACAAACTCCTGCAGCAGCTCGCGGTTGGTCGGGTTCTTGGCAAACTCCTGCTGCACTTCGATGATGCGCTGGGCGATGTAATGCGTGCGGAAGCTGAGCAGGTCCTTGAACACGTACTGGCGCAGCTTCTCCGGACTCAGTTTCAGCTGCAGGCTGGCCGTGGCAATCTCCTGTTCGCCCAAAGGCATTCCGGCAATGCGACTGATTTCCGGATTGGAATGGGTAGTGAAATAGGTCTCTGCCACGAATCCCTCCTCATCGAGATGATCCAGAGCCTCCTGAAGAATCTGATTATACAAGTCCTTGTGAAACTTGAATCCGTCGCCGCCCATATCCAGGCTGATGTATTGAGCCACGGGCAGCTGCACCTCGTTTTCGTCCACATCCTTCACCGTAATGATCTTGTCGCCATAATGGATAATCAGCTTCACCAGCAGGTCTTCCACCTCCAGCAGCTTGTCCAGCGGCGAGGTTCCCCTCATCCCCTGCTGCAGTCCCGGCTGGGGTGTTCCGGCCACCGGTTCTCTGAGTCCGGCAGCTCTGCGCTCAGCCTTCACCTGCTCGCTCATTCCGTTGCGCACGAAGTTGTTCAGGGCGTTGACGATGATAGCCTCGTTCACGCCCAGGCGATGGGCACAGTCGGTGATGTAGGCTGCACGGGTAATCTGATTCTTGATTTTCGAGATGCTCTCTACAATGGAATTGATTGCCTGGCTGCGCTTCACGGGGTCAGTGACGCCCCTGAGCGAAATGTCGGTCTTGAACTGGATGAAGTCTACCTGATGGTCTTCAATATATTTTCTGAAGTCTTCTGCCGTATGGTTGCGGGCAAAGCTGTCCGGGTCATCGCCTTCGGGCAGGAGGAGCACCTTCACGTTCATCTCCTCTTCCAGCAGCATGTCGGTTCCTCGCAGCGCCGCATGCACGCCCGCAGCATCACCGTCGTAGAGCAGCACGATGTTGCTGGTGAACCGGTGGAGCAATCTTATCTGATGGATGCTCAGGGCTGTTCCCGAGTTTGCCACCACGTTCTCAATGCCGCACTGGTGCATGGAGATGACGTCCGTATAGCCCTCCACCATGTAGACACAGTCTTCCTTGGCGATGGCTTTCTTTGCCTGATACAGTCCGTAGAGCTCCCGTTCCTTATGGTAGATTTCGCTGTCGGGCGAATTGACGTATTTCTGGTTCACGCCCTTGGTCCGGGAGTCCAGCACGCGTCCTCCGAATGCCACGATCTTACCACTCACACTCGTCCACGGGAAGATGGCACGGCCGGAGAATCGGTCCAGGTACTGGTCCTGTCCGCTTCTGTTGCCAGCCTCGTCCTTGTCCACCTTGAAGCAGAGTCCGGTGGCGGTGAGATATTTCGGATTGTATCCCTTCTTCACCGCCTCGTCGAAGAGTGCCGTGCGCTGTGGCAGGGCGAATCCCAGCTGGAACTTCCGGATGATGTCATCACGGAATCCACGGCTGCGGAAATACTGCATTCCGATGGCGCGTCCGTCCACGTCGTTCTGCAGAATGTCCTGGAAATACTTCGCAGCCCATTCGTTGACGATGAACATGGATTCACGTTCACTCTCCCTCTGTTTCTCCTCGCTGGTCATCTCGCGTTCCTGAATCTCGATATTGTATTTCTTGGCGAGCCAGCGGAGCGCATCGGGATAGGTCATCTGCTCCAGCTCCATCAGGAAGTTGATGGCGTTTCCACCCTTGCCGCAGGTAAAGCAGTGGCAGATGCCTCGGGTTGGCGAAACGGAGAACGACGGATGGGAATCGTTATGGAAAGGACACAAGCCGATATAGTTGATGCCGCGCTTTTTCAGCGTCACGAATTCAGACACCACCTCTTCTATCTTGGTGGAGTCCATAATACGGGCTATGGTCGGTTTGTCTATCATATTTTTCTATCTTATTTTTATGATGCAAAATTAATACTTTTCTCTGAAAACACAAAACATTTAGGAGAAAAGACGTACAGAAACCGCATGGAAAGCCAAAATGAAACAAATAATAAAGTAAAGGGGACATCTGATAAAGAACTTTCCGGAGGATATTCCTACCTTTGCAGCTATCAAACAACAAACACAATTAAATAAGTATGAGACTTAATGACATCAAGAAAGCATTTTTAGCTTCCGCTGCCCTCCTCTCTGCCATGAGCATGAGCGCAGCAGAGAGATTCGTAAGTTTCCAGCAGGGCGACTTACTCATCAACGGTAATGATAAGGTAGAAATCTATATGGACGCCAACGACTGCCGTGGCGTGAGCTATGCTGCCAATGCACTGGTCAAGGACATCAGCAAGGTGAGCGGCTCCCAAGCCACCATCACCTCCAACCGCAAGGCAACCATCCTCGTGGGAACCATCGGACATTCTGCAGCCATCGACCAGCTCGTCAAGCAGAAACGCATCAACGGAAATCTGCTCAAGGGCAAGCGCGAGAAATTCATCATAACCGTGGTGGACAACCAGCTCATCATCGCCGGAAGCGACCGCCGTGGAACCATCTACGGCATTTACGAACTCTCCCAGCAGATGGGCGTTTCGCCATGGTACGACTGGGCAGACGTTCCCGTAGAGCATCACGATTCCATCTTCGTGAACCGTGGAACCTACACTGATGGCGAACCAGCCGTGCGCTATCGTGGCATTTTCCTCAACGATGAGGCGCCTTGTCTCACCTCGTGGGTCAAGAACACCTACGGCACCGGATATGGCGACCACCGCTTCTACCAGCGCGTCTTCGAACTGGTGCTGCGCCTCAGGGGCAACATGATGTGGCCAGCCATGTGGGGCTGGGCGTTCTATGCCGACGATGCGGAGAACGAGAAGACTGCCGATGAGATGGGCGTGGTGATGAGCACCTCCCATCATGAGCCGATGGCACGCAATCATCAGGAATACGCCCGCAACCGAAAGGGATGGGGACCTTGGAACTATCAGAAGAACAAGGCTAACCTGCAGAAGTTCTTCCGTGAGGGAATAGAGCGCATGAAGGGAACCGAACAGATCGTAACCATCGGAATGCGTGGCGACGGCGATGAGGCGATGAGTGCAGAGGCTGATACAAAGCTGATGAGCCAGATCATCAACGACCAGCGCAAGATCATCGCTGATGTAACGGGAAAGAAGGCCAGCGAAACACCGCAGGTTTGGGCACTATATAAAGAGGTGCTGGATTACTATGACAAGGGAATGAAGGTTCCCGACGACGTAACCCTGCTGCTCTGCGACGACAACTGGGGCGACGTGCGCCGTGTGCCGAATGCCCAGGAACGCAAGCACAAGGGCGGATGGGGACTGTATTATCATGTAGACTATGTGGGTGCACCAAGAAACTCCAAGATGCTCAACGTAACTCCAGTGCAGAACCCTTGGGAGCAGCTCACCCTAGCCTACGAGAACGGAATTGACCGCCTCTGGATTCTCAATGTGGGTGACCTCAAGCCGATGGAATATCCTATCAGCCAGTTTATGGACATGGCGTGGAATCCTCATAAATACTCAGCGAACAACATCACCCGCCACACCCGCGACTGGTGCGCCCAGCAGTTCGGAGAATCGCAGGCTGACGAAGCAGCACGCATTCTGAACCTCGTATGCAAGTACAACGGCCGCTGCACTCCGGAGATGCTCGACAAGAACACCTACAGTCTGGAGAACGGCGAATGGCAGGAGGTGGTGAATCAGTATCTCCAGCTCGAGGCTGATGCGCTGCGCCAGTACAACAGTCTGCCTACAGCCTATCACGATGCCTATCGCCAGATTATCCTCTTCCCTATCGAGCTGATGAGCAATCTGCATCAGATGTACTTTGCCCAGGCTCAGAACCATGCTCTCTACAAGCAGAACAATCCGAAGGCGAACATCTGGGCGGATGAATGCGAGCGCCTCTTCAAGCGCGATTCACTGATCTGCGATGTTTACAACCACAAGATGTCGGGCGGCAAGTGGAACGGCATGATGACGCAGAAGCACATCGGCTACAAGAGTTGGAATGATGATTTCGAGAAGGATACCTGTCCTGAGCTCTTCCGGGTAACCTCCAAGGATGGAGTGATTATCAGCGAAAACAACGGCGTGGTAGAAATCGAAGCTCCATTCTTCGCATCGAAGACCGATGCTGCTCCTGAGGGCAAGGAGAAGGAGGGAGCCAAGTGGGTTCAGATTCCGTTCATGGGCAAGAGTCTTGCCGGAATGACGCTCATGCCTTACACCAAGGGGGTGAAGGGTGCCAGCCTCTCCTATCATTTCAAGATGGAGCCTCGCAAGGTACGCATCCACGTCATCATCAAGTCAACCCTGGATTATCAGAACAAGGGCGGCATGACTTATGGCGTAAGTGTAGACGGAGCCGAGCCAATCCTCGTCAACTTCAATCACAATCTGAACGAGAAGCCGGAGAACATCTACGACATCTACTACCCTACGGTAGCCACCCGCATCATCGACAAGGTGATAGAAGTAGAGCTCCCTGCCACCGCCGACGGCGTTCATACGCTCACCCTGACCCCTAACGACCCTGCCATCATCTTCGAGAAGATTGTGGTAGACGGAAGAGAGGGCAAGCAGAGAGTGAAGGTTATCTAATCGAAATCCTTAATGACCTTAATGACCGTGACCTTAATGACCGGATGGAGGGATTGGAAAATGAAAATGACCCTTAATGACATTGACCCTTAATGACCCTTTTCGGATGAAATAAAAACGGCCGCTCCCTCTTTGATGAGGAGAGCGGCCATTCTTTATTTTCAACTTCTAGCCTACACAGCTCGTCACTCCGAGCGTGGTTGCGATTGCCGTCAAGATGCTGATGGCAATCTGCAACACCATCTTCCATGTGTCTCTTTTCATAGTCTTTCGAATTTAAAAGGTTAAACAATTTATGTTTCGCATTTAAGCCCCACACGCCCTGAAAAGGGCAGAAACCCCTAGCCCAGGGCATCGCCCTGGGTTATTACGGGCGCAAACCTGTCGCCCTGAAGGGGCAGAAGCTTTAAAACTAGAGGCCCATCTGACCACCGCCGCCTTCGGTGCCGGAACTCTCGCCGCCCTGACCGTCGCTGCCAGTGCCTCCGGTATTCTCACCACCAGTGCCCTCGCTGCCTCCGGTGTTAGAACCACCTCCGGTAGTAGAACCGCCACCGCTGGTTCCGTCACCACCTCCCTCCGGAGTGGTTGGGGCATCGAGGTCAACGCTGGTCTTGCCCTCCTTGATAGCCTTGATCACGGCAGCCTGAGCACTTCGGCTTGCCACGAGGTTGAACTCGGCTTCGTCACGCAGGGTCTTGAACTGCTGACCAGGCTCCCACTGCACCTTCACGTCGGTGATGTTTTGCGCGGTGAACTTGTCGGCATCCTCGGCACCCTTCGAGGTGAGCAGGACGGAGAAGTCACCCAGGTCGCCCAGACGGACCTTCTTGCCCTCGAGCAGCATCTCTCTCATGCAGTCCACTGCCATGTAGAGGATGGCGCTGATGTCGGCTCTGGAGTACACGCTGCCATGAGAGGTGATGTGCTTGGCAAACTTCTCGATGGTCATGATGTCGGTGTACTGTGACACGGCGAAGGCGTTCTGCTTCTCGGTCTTCACGAGGTCGAGGTCTGCCTTCTCAGGCTCCTTGCCCTCCTTCTTTGCCTGGTTGATGCGTGACTTTGCCTGGTTGATAGCCAGAAGATTTGCGTTCACGCTACGCATTACGATGCTGTAATTAATCATAGTCGTTTGTGTTAAAAGGTTCATTTTTGCAACTCCCCGGAAGCCCCGTTTCTTGTCCTTTTCGGGGTCGTCATTGATGACCGGCGCCTGTCATCATTTATCCCCCGCCTCGGTCGTAAGAGATGCCCGTTATCAGGCACCTAAGGCGTTTCCTTCGATTGCTGGTGCAAAGATACAAAATTTTTGCCCCGATTGCAAGCTTTTACCCCCACTTTCTTTGCAGGAAATGATATAAGTAACTGTAACACAAAGAGTTCTACAGTAATTTAACGCAAAGTTTCTTGCAGCAATGTTGTATACTCTCTGAATGAGTGATGAAAAACCAGCAGACCCCTAAAAAGCGGTCATTAAGGTCAAGGTCATTAAGGTCATTAAGCACTTTCCGCTCGCTCTCTTTTCTTATAGTATAATATTAAATTTTTAATATTATACTATATATATATTCCGTTCCCCCCGAATCCTTAATGACCTTAATGACCATGACCTTAATGACCGGAAGAGAGAAATATTATTTAGTGTTAAAATCTAAAATTTATGCATTTCTTTCATAAATATTTTGTACCTTTGAAGTCTAGTCTGTACCATCTGCTATCCTGTAGTTATTGAAGAATAGGCAACATTCCTGAATACTATTGCAAGATAAATCTTGGCATCAGTAAAAATAAATGAGAGTTAAACAATAAGATTATTTTACAAAAAACGACAAACTTATGCCTATCTTTAATTTTTACCGCTTTGAAAATAAGCAAGTAGATAATGGACCTAGTCTTTTTGCTGCAGAAGAGGCAGCAGAGGCTAGATTTAACCAGGGGAAATACCAATCTCCCAGAGAATGTTTTGGAAGTTTCTTTACTTCCAAGCAACGCCATCAGTTATCTGTCATGAAAACACATGGTAGTGCTGGAGAACATCATCATGAAATATACAACTGTGATGTTGTAGTTTCTGCACGTCAAGATGTTATATTGCTGGAACTGGAGAATAATGGTACGAAGACAACGATTGAAAATAAAAAGAGAGTCAAACATCCTAATCATCCCTACTGCCGTGTAATAATCGACAACAGAGAGGGTTATCAAATTATAGCCATCGAGAAAAACGCAGCTTTTTCGGGAGATACAGACAAGGCTGCCTTAGTTTTGCAGAATGGCTTTAATCAGAAACTTTCTGTCTATGGCAGGGAGATTGTCATTCAGCCTCTACATAAGAAAACGACAGATTTCTGGCCAGTGGTATGGGACATCCGCAAAAAATTCAATGACCATGTACGCTTTATAAAACTCGACTTTCGTGGAGAAGGAGAGAATAAGAGTGCCGATGGTCTGATGGCATTGATTACCCAACTTGCCAAAAAGGGAGACTGCGCTGCTCTTTTAGAACTGTCACGCAAGCCAGGTTCATCTGAAATTAATTTACATGAACTGCATGATGACCTGACCAATATTGCTGCAATCTGTCATGATGAAGGCATTTTTGACCTTACCGTCCACTTTGCCCATTTTGGCTGCTATCGCTATGGTGCTGATATCATGGCGCAATTCGGTATCGAAGAAGAGGCTATCAACTCCTTTGGTCTTGAACTGTTAAATGGTTTTGATGGCAATGGTCCGACCTTTGAGCTGATTCGTTGGATGGACAAAATGAACGAAATACTGAAAGATTATGCCAATACAGGGATACTTAAAAGGGGACGTAAGAAGGGCCCTAGAAGAAAAGCTTGCTGACGATAGTATGTTCTCCTCTATTCGCGGTACATGCCTGAGAATAATGAACGATGCTAAGGAAATCAAGTTGCATCCCACAGAATTGTACTATCTTGCTCTCTGCGTTATCGATAGGACGAAAGGTCAGAGTATCAGCCAGGCAGAATCCTATTCTATGTACGAGGCATGGTATGAATATGATGAAGTTCTGCGGGATATCTATGGCGGAGTTTCGGAGCACGAGAGACATTCTGCACTTGCTCTGATTATGCAGACATGTGCAGAATGGTTGCTGCGAAGTCGCGACATGAGTAGGCTGGGGATAGTTTCTAATCTGAAATTACAGATTGCCTATCATACTAGCGAAGAATTCTCAGGGCGACTGGATGAGGAGTTCAGGCGCGGTTTTTGCGGTGTTGATGAGGACAGATTTGCAGGGATAGTGTACGATTATCTGCAGGGTGAGCGCCTTATCTCCGAAGAAATTGATTCTCTTCTTGAATCAATGGACAGAGATTCTGGCATGGAAAATCCTTCTGTCGCACCAAGCTCAATCCGTATTGCCCCAAGAAAGAAAACCTCTGTGCTGACTGTCCTCAATGCCATGTATAAAGCTGGATGGTTTACGGATGTTGATGGCAACCCTTTGAAGAATCGTGATGAGGCATTGAATGATATTCTAAGAAATGCTTTCGGTACAGATAAGGATACTGCCATCAGTCAAACCCTGAATCCTTCTAACGGTACAGTCATATATAAATTCAAACCGCTCATGGAAAAGCTACTCGATGGAAAGGAAATTGAGCAGTTTATCCATGATTTGACCCAGGAATTGATGGAAAATCATCAATAATTTTTATTTAGTAAAGCATTTGCCTTACTTTAGTAAAGCAAGTGTTAAGAAGAAAACAAGTAAATTTGCCCCCGAAATCAGTTGCAAGCTGGTTTCGGGGGCTTTTTCATTTTTATATGTTCAGCCCATTTTAGTTTAACCTGAGCGGAGGCGGGGAACCTCACAACGTGATTGAAGATGGCCATCGGGAATCCACGGCTTCTCTCGCAATACCGATCAGGAATCATGGAAGATAAGAAACATCAGCCTACGGCTCTGGGCATTGCCTACGAAGCCGTGATAAAGCTGGGCTATACGCACAGCAAACTGGCAAGGCTCGACAGCAGCATCAACTATC
>ENA-ORMX01002431-ORMX01002431.1-human-gut-metagenome-genome-assembly--contig:-NODE-2431-length-10772-cov-4.602407_pt1 | contig 10772 bp, 8 predicted proteins | sample MGYA00242108_ERZ509007 | MGnify/ENA primary metagenome ERZ509007 (study PRJEB26280, sample SAMEA2338745) | human gut metagenome | biome: human gut; feature: human-associated habitat; material: faeces...
AAAAAACACAAAGAAACGGGATCATCCTAAAACAGATAGCGGCAGTTTTCCATATGGCAGGCGGAACAGGTTCATCTTGCTGGAAAAGAGAAGCAGGAAGTTCCCGCTGGGGAACTCCCTGCTGTACATATCATTCTTGTCTGTGGCTTTTGGCAGGGTACGTCCGGGTGGGCGCACCCTGTTTTTTTGTTTTTAATAAACAAGATGGAGCAAATCGGCCAGTACGATCATAGCAACAATTATAGCAAAAAGAAACACGGGCAATCAATCTCCGGGCTGTGATATGGGATTACCCGGCCAAATTGATTCTTTTCCGCAAGCTCCCGGCACTGCATTGCATCCAGATGCACCGGATACCGCAGGAAGAGCATCTGCCCGTTTTTCAGCATTTCTGCGCTCAGGCTGCCCGCATCCGGGGTGCCTGTCATGATGCCGTGTGCTCCGTGCGCCACCATTTCGCGGGCGCGCTGCCCGGCTTTTCCTGCCAGCTGCGGTCCGCTGAGAAAGACAACGCTTTTTTCCCGGCTGAGGAAAGCATCCGGCTGCACCCAGTCCGCAAAATGCGGCGGCACAGGCAACAGCCACGGTCCACCCAGCTGGATCTGCTGTAGCTGACGAAGGAAATGCGCATCGCCGTAAAATTTCAGATTCGGTGCAAAGCGTTTCAGCAACAGAAGGATCTCCGGCCCTCGGCCATATTTCGGCACCGGGAAGAACAGGAGCTGTGTCTGTTTCAGGCACTGCACGGTCTCCACACAGAGTTTTTTGACGCAAGTGTTCCAGTCTGCGTCCGTGCTGCCGTAAGCCGCATCCAGAACGGCCAGATCTGCCGTCTGGCTCCGCAGCGGGTCACAGGGGTAGAGCGGGCTGTGCTCTGCATAGTCGCCAGAAAAGAGAATGCTCTTTCCGTTCCATTCAAATCGCAGCCAGACGCTGCCTGCGCAGTGCCCGGAACGCCCCCATGTGACCTGCAGGCCGGGCAGTTCCGGCACAGAGCCGGAGCCTTTGCAAGGGCAGAGACTTTCCAGCGTTTGGATATGATTCAAGGAAAAGGGCAGTTGGGTCAGAGTAGGCAGCGTAGCATAGACCGGCCCCTGATACCCCTGCTGCGCCAGCCACGGCAGCGCCCCGGTGTGGTCTGCGTGGCTGTGGGTCAGAAAGACAGCCCGCAGTTTTTGAATCTGCTCTGCATTCAGCCGGGGCAGGTCGTCCTCTGCGCCAGCCAGCAGACCGCAATCCACCAGAAAAGCAGCACTATTCTGTTCCACATAAAAGCAGTTGCGGCCATGTTCGCCGCAGCCCCCGGCAATAAAAAGTTCCATCTCAATGCACCTTCCGATGATCGATCACCGTGTTCAAGATCAGCAGTGCCGTGGTCGAAAACAACACACACAGCACCGCCATCGCCATGCCAACCGAAACGCTGCCCTGCTCAAATTCCCGCACGATAAAGGTGGAGACCACCAGTGTGTTGGGCGGAGCGATCAGACTTGCCGTTACCAGTTCCCGGAAAGCGATGATGAAGGTCATCATCCAGCCGGTGGCGATGCCCTGCCGGATCAGCGGCAGGGTGATACGCCGCAGGATGTAAACCGGGCTTCCGCCGAACACCTGTCCTGCCGCCATCAGGCTGTCACTGATTTGGGTAAAGGACGAAGTGACGTACTGCACCGTATAGGGAAGAAACAGCACCACATAGGCCAGAACCATGATGCCCATAGTGTTGTACAGCGGCAGGATGTTGTAGATTTGGTTCCAGAATAGCATAATTCCAATGACCAATACAATACCCGGCAGCATTTCCGGCAGCAGACCAATGGCTTCTACCACCTTGCGCAGTTTGGAGTGCGACTTCCGCACCGCCAATACCAGCAGAGTGCCCAGCACTGCACAGATGGTAGCCGAAGTGACCGCAAGAAAAACGCTGTTCTTCAGAGCACTCAATCCCTTTTCGTTCTCGGTGAACAGTTCTACATAATGTGCGATGGTAAAGTTGCCCGGTGCCAGACCGTAGCCGCGGAGATTGATGAGAGATGTGGAAATGACCGAGAAGTACGGAACCCCAACTGCAATCAGCAGCACCAGAACGATATATGCCCACGCAGCGACGGTGGCTCCTTTGCCCATGGACTGCTCTACGCGGCGGGCACCCTTGCCGCTGACCAAATTGTAACTTTTGCGCGTGGTAATGTAATTTTGCAGCATCCACATACACAGACAGATGCCTACCAGCACGGAGGAGAGCGTGGCTGAACTGCCAAAGTCGATGGGGGCTACGGTGGCGTGGCGGTGGATCTCGGTGGTAAACACCTCAAACCCGATGCGCTTGCCCAGCGTAGAAGGCGTGCCGTATTCAGACAGCGTTTTCACAAACACCAGCAGCGCACCGATGGCGTAGTTGCCGGAGAGCAGCGGCAGAAAGATCTTGCGCATCCGGGCAGAGAATCCGGCCCCAAACACAGCACCTGCCTCTTCCAGACTGGAGGGGATATTCAGCATGGCGTTTTTGAGCATGGTGAGCATGAACGGAAAAACGTGCAGGCTCATCACCAGCACCAAACCGCCCAGAGTGAAGAAGATCTTTTCGCACCCGGCAGCTGCGGGGATCAGCTGCTGCAAAAGCCCCTTTTTCTGCATAAATAAGATCCAGCCCATGGAGGCAATGTAGGGCGGCGTCATGAACGGGATCATAAAGAGGATGTCAAAGACACGGTAGCGGGCAAACTTTGTCCGGGAGAACAGATAGGCCAGCGGTGCGGCAATCAGAGTAGACAGCAGCACCACCAGCACACCCAACAGCAGCGAATTGCCGATCATGTGGGCGTTTTCCGGGTTCAACAGCGTCTGCACAGCGGGAGAAAAGTCAAGGCGGCCATTCTGCATGACCGCCTTGGCAAAAATCATTCCCATAGGACAGACGATCAGAAAGATCAACACCACTGCCAGCAACAGCAGCGGAAGATCCGCCTTACGATTCGTCTGTTTCATGGAGCGTTACCCGTTGCTGGCACCGCAGATCTGGTTGATCTTTGCGGCATCATCGCTGGCTTCCGCCATCATCTTGTCCCAATCAGGCGTGATCTGAGGAATATCCTCCAGATTGCTGCGCTTGTCGCACTTGATGTCGGTGCGGCCGGGCAGCAGATAAGCATTTGCCACCAGCTGCTGTGCCTCATCGCTGAACAGATAATCAACAAATGCCTTGGCATTGTCCATGTTGGGAGCCGTTTTCAGGATCATTGCCGGGCGGGGGTTCACGATGGTGCCGCCTGCCGGGTAGTAGATGTCCAGCGGCTCGCCCTTATTCTTGGAAGAATAGGCGTTGTAGTCCACGCCGGCCACAAGGATGCCCACTTCGCCGGTGGTGACAGCTTCCAGTGCAGCCTTGTTTGCGCCGGGGACCGTCATACCGTTGTCGGCCATAGCCTGAAAATCATCCCAGCCATTCTTGACCACATAGCCTGCCACAAAGTCCTTGCAGGCACCGGACTTTTCCGGGTCGGGGATGGCCAGCTGATCCTTATACTCTGCGTTGCCAAGGTCTTTCCAGTCGGCATCAAGCGTGGAGAACACCGTGGTGTTATAAATAACGCCCACAGCGGATGCACTGTAACCAAACAGCACACTGTCGTCATCCAGCCAGCCGTCCACGATGAGGTCGGCGTTTTCCGGGGTGTAGCTTTCCAGCTTGTCATCTGCTTTCATGGACAGACCATCCGACCAGGAAGCCAGAATCACTACATCGGCCACAGGGTTTGCTGCTTCGGCTTCCAGACGAGCGAGGATCTCGCCGGTAGTGCCCTGAAACTGCTCTACCTCGATACCAGTCTTTGCCGTAAAGCCCTCGGCCAGCTTATCGGCCAGACCAGCCGGAGAAGGCATATAGACCGTCACTTTGCCGGTGCCGGATGCGGCAGCGGGAGTGCTATCGCTTGCCACGCTGGAAGAAGCTGTGCTGGAAGCAACCGTGCTGCTTGCGGAGCCGCCGCAGGCGGTCAAGGCGGCAGCGGCAGTCAGAGTACCCGCCACAGCAAGAAAATTACGACGGCTGATTTTATAATTACGCATAAGGATTCTCCTTTTTCATTTCCAATGATGTATCATCAAGCCGCACCTTGCGGCAGGAAGCTGATTCAGACGGCAACGATGGCACTACGGGGCAGATAAAGCGAGATCTTTTCGCCCACCGAGACCCGTCGGGGGCTGATATATGTCCAGTCCTGTCCGTTGTGGTTCAGCTGTAGCTGGTAGCTGCTGCCAAGGAACTGCACCGCCGTGACATCGGCATCGTATTTTTCGGCCTGCTCGGTGGGAACCGTCTGTGCCTGTTCCGGGCGGAACAGATGATTCTGGTCGAGCCAGTTGGAAGAGCCTACAAATCGTGCCACGAACTCCGTTGCCGGATGGGAATAGATTTTTTCCGGGGTATCATACTGCTCAATTTTTCCGGCGTGACAGACCGCAATTGCATCGCTCATGCTCATGGCCTCAATCTGGTCGTGGGTCACAAACACGCCGGTAATGCCCAACTTGGTGATCAGCGTCCGCAGTTCCGAGCGCATCTCTTCCCGCAGCAGTGCGTCCAGTGCGGAAAGCGGCTCGTCAAACAGGATGCAGGCCGGTTCAATGACGATCGCGCGGGCAAATGCCACACGCTGCTGCTGACCGCCGGACAGCTGATGAGGATACCGCTGGGCAAAATCATCCAGCTGTACAGCGTGGAGTGCATTTTTCACCTTTTCGTCCAATTTGTCCGTCTTGCCAGCCGCCCGCAGGCCAAAAGCCACATTTTCAAAGACAGTCATGTGCGGCCAGAGGGCAAAATCCTGAAACACAAAGCCAAGGCCGCGCTTTTCGGGCGGGATATTGATCTTCTTTTCCGAGGAGAACACACAGCGATTCTCAAACCAGATCTCACCGCTGTCCGGCGTTTCCAGTCCGGCGATCATCCGCAACAGGGTGGTCTTGCCGCAACCTGAAGGTCCCAGCAATGTGGTCAGGCTGCCGCTTTGAATGACAAAGCTGGTAGGCTGGATCACCTGCTTTGCGCCAAAGGATTTTGTAACATGAACGAGCTTGATCTCCATATTTTGCACTCCTACTTTTGATACCTGCTCTATGGTAGCACGAAGGATTTGTGCAAACTATCCCAGTGGCGTAAATCTCATGTAAAAGTTTGGCAACAAAAAGTCCCCGCTGAACCTTAAGATCCAGCAGGGATTTCATGAAGATATAAATATCCGAAAATAAGCCCATCCAGAGGAAAGTCAGGCAAGATGGAACAGATCAATCAGCACCACCATTGCAAGGCCATAGTAAACGACAACCGCTACCAAATCGTTGATCGTCGTGATCAATGGTCCGGAAGCAACAGCCGGATCAATATGAATTTTATGGAACAGCATCGGAACCAATGTGCCCACCAGACTGGAAACGACCATGGCGACAACAAGTGATGCGCCTACACAGCCAGACAGCAGAAGTGCCGTATTCCAAGCGTAGCCTTTGAAAAAGTGGATATAACATCCCAGAAAACTCAGCGCCATTACGGCCAGAATCGTACCATTCAGCAATCCAACTCTGACTTCTTTCCAGAGCAGCTGAAATTTCTTGGATACCGTCAGATTTTCGTCTACCAGAACTCGAATCGTAACGGCCAATGACTGCGTGCCGACATTTCCCGCCATACCCAGCACCATAGACTGAAAACAGATCACAACCGGAAGCACTGCTACCACCGATTCAAATGCGCCAACGACCGAGGAAACCAGCATTCCAAGAAATAACAGAGCGGTCAGCCACGGAAGACGCTTTTTCACACTTTCAAAAACGCTTTCCCTCAAATCTTCCTCGCCGGTCAGACCACCCAGCTTTGCGTAATCATCGCTCATCTCATCGTCAACCAGTTCCACCACATCGGACGATGTTATGATACCCATCAATTTGCCTGCCTCATTCAGCACCGGCAGACTGCGCTCCGCATAGTCCACAATGCGCTCGATACAGTCGCTGATTTTTTCCCGATCTGTAACGTAGGGGTAAGACCCAACGATGAGTTCCGCAAGAGGATCTTCTGCACGTGCAATAATCAAATCTTTTAAGTCGATTGCACCATAGAAATGTTCATTTTCATCCACCACGTACAACACAGAGATGTTGTCATTCTCCCCGGCCTGCTTGACCAGCTCACTCATAGCCTGCCGGATGGTCATATCATTTTTGATGCGGATATAATTCGTCGTCATTTTGCTGCCGATCTCATCTTCGCTATAAGAAAGCAGCATCTTTACGTCTTCAATCGAATCTCTGTCCAGTTTGTTGACGATTTCACCCTTGTCTATCTCGTCAAGGTCTTCCAGCGCATCTGCCGCATCGTCCGAGTCCATGTTGGAAATAACTTTTGCAGCCTCATCTCTGGATAATTCTTTCAGATACGGCTCTGCATCGTCCAGATAGGCGAAGATCTCAGCCATTTCGTCTACTCCCAAAATGGGATAAAGCGACTTGCGTTCTGCAGGCATGAGCGCTTCCAAAGCATCCGCCAGATCTTTTTCATGGTAATCCGACAGTTTTTCGGCCAGTTCAGCCTGAGGTATATTGCCATGAATGATGTTCAAAATTTCCTGCACATAGTTTTTCTGCATGATCTGTCCTCTTGATTCTGTTATGTCAATCAAAAAATATCGTTTCACTTCAAAAATTCGAATTCTATAATAGCACGTCCGTCCTGTGACAGCCACCATTCCGGTGTAAACCCTTTGTAAAATCAGATATAAAAAATTCCCGTCAAAGCAGCAGACTTTGATGGGACGAAAGAAGAAAAGAAAGATACTCAATTGATGCACAGAGCCATTCAAGCTATAACCTGATCTCTTGCACAGAGCATACGTTGATGCCGCTCTGCCCTGTACCATGGCAGATAAAGAAGCAACAGGACTGCAGCAAGAACCGGCAGAAAGCCCAGTAGATAAAAACGTTCTCCAAAGCAGTGGGCGAAAAAGGCAGTAATCGCATTGCCCTGCGGATCATTGAGAAAGAAAAAGTTTGTTTTCAGCAGCCGATTCAGGAAAAAGATCGGCGTTGCGATTGCACACAGAAACGCCAGTACCCAGCGGATATGATGCACCTGCGGGCGAAATCCGCCAGCAAGCAGAAGGACCGGATAGAGGATCAGCAGAACGTGAATGCTATAGGAATGCAGATGCAGCAGGTTCCAGACCGGGAGCCGCTGCCATGAGGGGCTCAACATTGCGACCACTGCTCCCGGAATACAGAGCGCATAAAGGATTTCCTTGCTCCAACGGCTCTGGTGTATGGCATCGTACCAGCAGACAAAGATGTTGATGCTGCACAGGTGGAGAGGCAGATAGGTCACGTTCCATTGACCGGTGTACAGCAGGACGGCCTGCTTCATAAACTCATCGGCCAGCATCAGGACAAACACAGCGCGAAGGATCTGATGCCGGGTCACTTCCCTGCAGCGGTAGTAGATCACCGCACAGAGAAAAATGACCGCCGCTGCTCCCAGCAATTCTGCCCAATGCGTTGCACTGAACAAAGAGAAGGCGCGGTAATCCGCCCCGCGTTCTGCCTGTATCGTCTGCACGGATTTCCAGAAATCTTCCATAGGATTCTCCCTTTCTGCGATTTCATTCTACAATAAAATTGTATCATCGAAATCCAGTCGAAGAAACCGTGCTGCGGTCAAATCTGTGTGAAATCCGAGTGCATCTCACTTCAGACTGGAGTGCACGTTGGCCTGATAGGCTTCCTCGTAGAACTGTGCCTGACAATCCACGGCATCGGCACCGGGCATCCGGCGGACATAGCTGCCGTCCGGCTGCTGCACGCGGGCGTTGCAGTTGTCGGCCAGCATCGTGTCAAAGATGTGCTGCAAACGTGCCTTCAGAGCCGGAGCCGTGACCGGAGCCGCAATTTCCACGCGGCGGAGCGTAGAGCGGGTCATCCAGTCTGCCGAGCCGATGTAGTACCGGGCACGCTCTCCCTGTCCGAAAATGTAGATGCGGGAATGCTCCAGATAGCGGCCCACGATGCTGATGATATGGATATTCTCGGTCTCATCCGGGACACCGGCACGCAGGCAGCAGATGCCGCGCACCACCATATCGATGTAGACGCCCGCCTGACTTGCCTCGATGAGCTTGTTGATGAGCACTTTGTCGGTCAGGCTGTTGATCTTGATGCCGATGTAGCCGCCCTCGCCGCGGGCGGCAGCTTTGATCTCACCGTCTATCCGATTCAGCAGACGGTTCTGTAAGCAATGAGGCGCCACCAGCAGGTTCTTGACCGAATCCACCGTTTCGCCCTGATCCAGTGCGCGGAACACTTCGGTGGCTTCCAGACCGATTTCCTTGGATGCGGTCAGGAAAGAAAGGTCGGTGTACAGGCGGCTGGTCTTTTCGTTGTAGTTGCCGGTGCCGATCTGGGTGATGAAGGAAATACCCTCCTTCGTTTTGCGGGTGATCAGGCAGAGCTTGGAGTGGACTTTCAGCCCTTCAATGCCATACACCACATGACAGCCGGCACGTTCCAGCAGGCGGGACCACTCGATGTTGTTTTCCTCATCAAAGCGGGCTTTCAGCTCCACCAGAACATCCACCTGCTTGCCGTTTTCGGCGGCTTCCACCAGTGCATCCACCACCTTGCTGTGGTTGGCCAGACGATAAAGAGTCATCTTGATGGAGACCACGTCCGGGTCGCAGGCGGCCTCGTGCAGCAGCTGCAGGAAGGGACGGATGCTCTCATACGGATAGTGAATCAACTTGTCCTCTTCCAGGATCTGCGGAATGATGGGCTTGCGCTCGTCCAGTGCAGGGCTGGGCTGCGGGTGGCGGGGCGCAAAGAACAGGTCGGTGTGGCTGCGCAGCTGATCCTCGATCTGGAACAGGAAAGAGTGATCCAGCGGAGAATCGTATTCAAACACCCGCTTGGGGTCCAGTTTCAGGTTTTTGCACAGGGACTGGATAATTTCTTCGTCGATCTCACGGCTCAGTTCCAGACGGACAGGTGCCAGCTTTTTGCGCTTCTTGACCACTTCGGCCATGTGATCCCGGTAGTTCAGGTCTTCGTCATAGATCAGGTCGGCGTCAATATCCGCATTGCGGGTGATGCGGGCCAGCGTTTTGCTGGTGACCTTATAGCCCTTGTAGAGCAGTGGCAGGAAGTGCAGGATCAGTTCTTCCGACAGGATAAAGCAGCCAGTACGGCCCGGCACCGGCACCAGCCGGGGGAAGATCTCATTGCCGCAGGGCACAATGCCGATCTTCTTCTTTTCTGCCTTGGTGCTCAGCACCGCAACCGCATAGATGCCCTTGTTTTTCAGGAACGGAAATGCCTGCTTTTTGCTGATGATGAAACTGGACAGCAGCGGCAGGTAGTCCTGCCGGAACAGCTTTTCCAGTTCGGTACGGCTTTCTTCCTCCATATGGGCAAAGTCCAGCAGACGGATCCCCTGCTCTGCAAGCTGTTCCAGCAGACCATTATAAGCAGCGTCCCGGCGGGCTGTCAGCTTGTGGATAAAAGCCAGCGCTGCATCGATCTGTTCGCCGCTGGTCATATTCGTCTTATTTTCCCGTGCGTTTTTGTCCAGCAGCATCTGGTCTTGCAAGCTGCCGATGCGCACCATGAAAAATTCATCCAGATTGCTCTGGAAAATCGACAAAAAACTCAGCCGTTCACACAACGGCAGACGGGAATCCTCTGCCTCCTCCAGAACGCGTTCGTTGAACCGCAGCCACGAAAGCTCACGGTTTGCATAGCAATGATAGGTGTTTTCCATATTCCTCTTCCTTTTCTCTGACCGGAATGCTTCGGATTGCATGATACAAACGTTTTTATTGTACCGTGCAAATGTAAAATCAGAAATCAGGAATGTGTCTGGAATATGTAAAATCGCTTCTGCACACAGATTTTACCGCAATTTGATTGCAACCGCCTCGAAATCATCTTACAATAGTAGATACTTTCTTTTAATATATGAATCGGGGGCAGAGAACCATGACGTATAAAGACATCAAACACAATGAGGAAGTCAACGAACTGCTGAAAAAAGGCAACCAGAATCTAGGCCTGCTGGGCTACACCGAGCACTCACAAGCCCATTGTGTCCGGGTGGCAGAGACCGCCGCCCACATCCTGAAAAAATTCGGCTATCCGGAGCACGACATCGAGCTTGCCCGGATCGCAGGCTATATGCACGACATCGGAAACGCCATCAACCGCAGCCGTCACGCCGAATACGGCGGGCTACTGGCCAACGAGATTCTGAAGCAATATGACCTGAGCGTCCCGGACCGCATCACCATCGTGTCCGCCATTTCCAACCACGATGAATCCACCGGCGGGGCCGTGGATCCCATCTCGGCAGCACTCATCATCGGCGACAAGACTGATGTGCGCCGCAGCCGTGTGCGGGAAAAGCCCAAAGCATCCTTCGACATCCATGACCGGGTCAACTATGCGGTCACAGACCAGACCCTGAAGATCAACACCGAGAAAAAAGTCATCTCGCTGAATCTGCAAATCGACACCGATATTTGCAGCATGTACGAATATTTTGAGATTTTCCTGCAGCGGATGCTGATGTGCCGCGGGGCTGCCGATATGCTGGGAGCAACCTTCAAGTTGACGGCCAATGGGGCCAAAGTTCTTTAATGTGTAGCCATCTCCTTAAAGAACAGGAACCAGCCTTTACAATAAAAAACAAAAAGTCCCGCCTGAAAGTAAAGCCTTCACTTTCAGACGGGACGTCT
>ENA-ORMX01002442-ORMX01002442.1-human-gut-metagenome-genome-assembly--contig:-NODE-2442-length-10732-cov-4.145640_pt1 | contig 10732 bp, 10 predicted proteins | sample MGYA00242108_ERZ509007 | MGnify/ENA primary metagenome ERZ509007 (study PRJEB26280, sample SAMEA2338745) | human gut metagenome | biome: human gut; feature: human-associated habitat; material: faeces...
GAAAAGTGCAATAATAATTGCAATTATTTTGATGTCTATAGGTTTTGCTAGCAATTCTCTTGGCATCTCTCCAGCATTCCGTATAGCATAAATTTAAGAAGAGTAATCTTCTTTTTTTTATGCTTGTTCATATAATTTAATATGAATAAATTTATGTTACAATTATTTTTAATTGTTGTTATTTCATTTTCATTAAGTATATGTATACTTTATTTAAATTATTTTGAAATTGGGTATAATTTCTTTGAATATGTTAAACATAGTCTTGTATATATTATATTTATAGTAGTTGGATTTTTTATTCTACTAAAATTAAATTAGGAGGGTTAAATGAAATATTATTATGATATAACATTAAACTTTAATGAGTTACCTATAAATTTTTACGAATGGGAGAAAAGCGATGATATTGAAAGAATTTTAAAAATAAAAGTGTATAAAGTAAATGATTTAAAAGACTATATTGGATATAACATAGAAATAGATTTAGAGGATGATAAATACGTTTTATGTGATGGAATTAATTCTATTGCAATTGAAGTGATTAATGGTAAAGTTGCTTATCTTAGTTATTTAACTTATGAAGATGAAATAAATGTTTGTCAAATGGTTCGTAAAATGACAGTAACAAATATTTCATATAAAAAGTTAACTAAAAGAAAAATAATTCATGATCTTAGAGGAACTCTTATTGTTAAAAATTGTTTATTAGCTGCTTTAAAAGAGAATAACGAATATCTATTAAGATATATGTATTTACAAATAACTAATAAAGATTCAAAAGATATAGAGAAGATTAAAAAATTTCTTATTCAGGATATAAACTCTAATTTAAATGACAAATATATCGATTTATATAGAAAAATTATATAGAAAAATATATAATTAAATTAGGTGATAAATATGCATAAATATTTTATTTTGTTGTTAGTAATCTTAATTATTCTAATAATTATATTTACTGTTATTGTCTATAATGAACTTGTAACCTTAAGAAATGCGGTAACATCTTCTTGGAAAGATTTAACTAAGCTAATTGACGAATATATGAAACTATCAGGAAATGATACAGATGAATACAATAAATTGATAGCTGTAGAGGATATAATTGATTATTTTTATAAAGTAGATTCCAATGATCCTAAATTAGAAGATATAAAAGAAAAAATCAAAGTACAAAAAAGAGTATACAATGATTATGTACTAGCTTTAGATAATAAAACAATGTTATTTCCATTTAACCTAGTTGCATCATTTTTTGGATTTTCTAAATGGCCATATTTTAGAGATTAAAAAAATCAAGAAAGTTTATTCTTGATTTTTTATTTCTTCTTCTTCAATTAAAACTGCATGTACAACATGTCTTGTTGTATGAGAAAAACACGTTGATAAAGTTAATATTTTTGATGAGGCATCGATTTTTACATTGAAGTCATATAAACTTCTTGATTTTAACATATTTACAAAGTTCATATATTCATCATCATTTGCAAATTCAGTCTTTAAATAATCTTCAGTAGCCGGTATTTTATAAATTGAGAAAATACGCCATTTCATATTTTTAGTAGGAGTATTAAAAGTAATAATTTGATTGCTTTCTTTTCTATACCAACTGCTATTTAAAGCATATTTTAAAGTACCAAACATTATACCTTGTTTTATATTATGACCATATATTATAGTATTTTTATCCAAATTAGTTGGATTATTACGATAGTCCATAAAAATCCATCCCATTGAATTCTTTCTTTTATTGAAATCTCGATTTAAATAATATGAGTTAGTGCTTGCTTGAACAACTGGGTAATTTATCTTAGTATTGTTAACCATTAAATAACCAACTGTATCATCATTTTTTTTCATAAGTTCATTAAAAACTTGTTTATAATTTGTATAATAAGCATTTGAATAACTTGAACCAACCTTTTTAGTAGTAGTAATTGTTTCTTCACGGTTATCAATATAATCAATATCTCGATCATTTTCATCCAAATTATTATTGCTACTAGCATCATCAATTATTTTGTTTATATCAACAAGTTCTTTTTCAACTGTTTCATTATCTTTAAATTGAGCATAATAATCAAGCATCAATGTAACTGCTGCTGTAATCATAATGAATACTATAATAGTAGTAAACATTTTAAAGTTTATTTCTTTAAATAAGTTTTTTTTCTTATAAGCATCAGAATAATTTAGTTTAAATGCAATATTATTTTCTTCTAAATAATCTTTATTAACTTTTTTTAAATAATTAACTGAATTAAAAATTGTTTTTAAATCATTGTTTTTTTCTTCAATTTCAATCCTTATATTTTTTTTCTTATTGGATATAAGTTCATCTAAGATAGTTGTTAATAATTCATTTGAATATTTCATTATTTTTACTGTTTTAAGTTTATCATTTAAATTAATGAAAGTTCTTATATCTTCTAAGTCATCATTTTCACTTACAATTATATATTTTTTATAATAAATATCCGAAAAAGAATTAAGAGAGTTTATTATCATAAAACTTGATTTTTTTTCTATTTGAGACCTTGTCTTTACAATTAAATTTTTATTAACATCTAATCTTTCAATTAAATATTTTGACATGCTATAAAGTTCAATTTCTTCTATATAATGATTATCAATTAACTTTAAGAAAATATCCATGTTTATTTCTTTATCTTCTTTAAATATAATTTTTTTGATATGTTCCCAAGTATTGACAAGCTCTAAAGATATATCAGCTATATCATTTGATGAAATAATAACAGTATTAATATTTTTCTTTAGAATTGTTACGTTTAAGAATGATGAAACAAGTTCTTTATTTTCTAAAATGTATGAGCAAGAAAATTTAAGCTCTTTTAAATTAATCACATTTGTGTTATTTAAATTCTTTTGTTCAACAGTCTTTTTCATTTTAGAAATAATTATTGTATTGGAACTCAATTTAAAAGATATGTTAAAGTCCATTTTGCATCCTCCTTATTCTATATATAATATTAACATAAATTTTTTTCAAATTCTATATTGAAAACTAACAAAATAAATATTATACTAAAAGTGTAAGTTCAGTAAGTGTAGGTGTGGTTTATGAAAGAGATATATGATATTAAAAAAATTGATTTTGAAGAATGTAGTTTAAAAGAAATGCTTACCATAATTTCTTATTTAGTTGTCAACACTGATTTTAGTGATATTTCGCTTATTGAAAAGTATGTTTCCATTTGTACTCAGAAGTTAGATGATTCTTTACGCTTAAAAGAAGAACTAACTACTGAGTATTTTTATTTGTTGGATATTTTAAAAAAGAAAAAGAGAAGTTTAGATAGGTTTGATTCTAATAGAAACTATATTAGAAAAATTGAAGATAGTTTTAAAGACAAAAATATATTCACTAAATCAAAGGAAAAGAAAGACACTGATCCATTTGCTACGATTTTAGTTAGATGGTTAAAAGACGAAAACTGTTATTTATATATAAGAACTTTATTAGAAAGAAACATAAGTGTATATAACACTAAAGTAGATGGTAAGCATATTGTATTTTACATATTAGAAGAATATATTAAAAACTTCAAAATTATGATAAAAAATAAGAATCGTGATTATGTTAATAAAGACTATTTAAGACAAATATATTATCTATTTACTAAAAGCTATTATATTCGTTTAAGTAATGATGAAAGAAAAGAATTAGATAGTATTCTCAATGAATTTATGAGCTACATTAAAGCTAGTTTAATTAAAGAATATCGAAAAAATGCTGCAATAAAAGAAATAAAGAGTATGAAAAGTTTTAACTTTTACAAATATATTCCAGAGTATACTTATCCCAAATATAACGATGATACTTTAGGATATGAAGTTACAAGAATAACTGAAGCGGTTTCTAGAACCTCTGATAATCTAGAAGATGTGTTTCTTTTCAGAGATCGAGCATATAAAGTCGGAAATAATAAAGTTAGTATATATACTATGGATATTTCTCCATATATTCATGACAAAAGTATAATGAAAAATTATTTGGAATATCTTGAATATGAAAAAGTTAAAATGGATGAATTTATTGAAAATAATTTTTCATTTAAAGTAGGTCATACATATCAAACTATATGTTATGAACTAGAATTTTATCCAAGTGGAGTTGTAAAGGGTTTAACTGTTTCTAAGAAAGACGTAAAAATAGGGAAAAATTATAGATCTTATGCAGATTTTGACGAAGATTCAAAAGAATTATATGAATTATATAAAAAAGTTTCTTTAAAAGACAAAGGATCATTTGCTAGTTTTGATTTATCAAGAGTTAATGATTATTTTGATGAGTTAGTTACTAAAGAATATTTAAAGTTTATGAGCATTAATAAGTTACCATTATTATCTTATGGTTATAAATTAAAAAGTGATAAAGAGATAAATGATGATTTAAACGAGTATATAAATTTGCTAAGCAAACTTACAAAACAAGATGCAGCAACAATCACTAATATTATATGTTCAAGAATAGATAAGTCTCATTACTCTCTAATACCATTTTCTAATGGTATATATAAGATGACGTTAACAGATCATAAAAACTACTTATCTTTATTAAACGAAAGAATACTCCATGATTTATATTTTAATGACTGTTTATTAGATAAAGATAGACTTCAAAGATTAAAAAAACAATATATAAAAGAATTTATGGATATTGCTGATGAGCTTAATGAGTTAAATGATTATGTAGATGAAGATATGATTCGTATAAATAAAGGAAAAATAAGTAGAAAAGTTAATATACCATCATTGACATAGTAACTTCAAAGTGATAACATTATTACATAAATCAAAGAGGAAGGACAACATAAAATGTTTTTTAATTTTTAGAGAGTTTGTGGCTGGTGAAAACAAATAATGAATCATTTTATTACTACCTTCCAAGAGAATTAATAAATTCCGGAATAATCCGTTATCATAGAAGAGTAAAAAAAGAGATGGTACCGTGCTATTTATGCACTCTTGAACGTCTCTTTTTTTGTTTATTTTTAGGAGGTTTGGTTTAAATGAAGCAAAAAATAATTGAATATTTTAATGGTAAGAATAAATATGTATCAATAAAAGAAATAATAAAACATTTAAATATAACAGAAAAAGATTATCCAATATTGATAAATACTTTATATGAACTAGAATGTTCCGGTTTTATAATGGGTGATAAAGATTCTATGTATCTACGTGTTCCTAAAGACTATATTTACAAACAAGGAACGATTTCTATATCAAAAGAAAACAATAGATATATTGATATGGGACATGGAAATATAGCCATTGTACCATCAAAAGAAGCAAAAAAATATAAAGATCAAAGTCATGTTTTTTTTGAATGTATTCCTGTTAAAAATTATCCTCATCAATTTATTGCTAAAATAATAAGAGTAGCTGAAAAACCAATTGTTCAAAATAGATATCTAATAAAAGCAATTGTTGAAAGAGATTATAGTAAAAATTATTTCTTTGTAAGAGTAAACAATCAAAAAATATATATTCCAAATAATTATATTAATGGAGCTGATGTTGGTGATGAGGTTGATGTATTAATAAGTTATTCAGAACAAGCATCTATTGCACATGTTCAAAAAGTATTAGAAAAACACAAAAAAGAGCATATCTTTAGTGTCTATGATGATTCTGGTAAATTGAAAGCGAGATCTATTAGTACTTCTAACTTTATCGTTGATGAGTTACCAAAAGAAGTAAATATAGGGGATTTTCTTATATATGAAATAGACAAAGATGGCAACTATGAGTTTATAAAAAAAATGAATTCAGTGGATAACGAAATGGAATTGTATGCTGAAGAATTTGGTATTGATGTTAAATTTAAACCAGAAGTTATAAAAGAAGTTGAGTCTTTAAACAAAACGATATCTGAAGAAGAAATTAAAAAAAGAGTGGATTTAAGAAATTTAATAACTATAACTATTGATGGAGAAAAATCAAAAGATTTGGATGATGCTGTTTCACTTGAAAAAAGTGAAAATGGAAACTTCATTTTATATGTATCAATTGCTGATGTAAGCCACTATGTAAAACTGGGAAGTGAGTTATTTAATGAGGCCTATAAAAGAGGAACAAGTACATATCCAGCAAATCAAGTGATTCCGATGTTTCCTTTTCAATTATCAAATGGAATTTGCTCATTAAATGAAAGCGAAGATAAACTTACAAAAACTATCAAAATAGAGATAACTCCAACCGGTAAAATTGTTGATTATTCCATTTTTAAAAGTGTTATAAGAAGTAATAAGAAAATGTCTTATGAAAAAGTAAATAGTCTTTTAAATGGAATAGATTATAATGAAGAATATTTACCATTCTATGAAATATTAAAAGATATGAATGATTTATCCAACATATTAGAACATAGAAGAGCAAAACGAGGATGTATGTCATTAAATATTGCTGAATATGAATATGACATAAATGAATTTGGTGAAGTTGATGACGTCTATGTTAGAGAAAGAGACAAAGCTCAATTAATGATTGAAAACTTTATGATTTTAGCAAATGAGATAGTAGCTAAGTATTTTGAATATTTGGACACTTTTGGAGTATATCGTTGCCATAAAGCACCAGATCTAGATAAAATTTATAAATTGAAAAAAACACTTAATAATCTTGGAAAGTTCTATCATACTTCTTCAATTAAAAATCCTAATTTTTTTAAGAATTTAATGCGTGATGCTAATAAAAATGACTTAATTAAAGAAAATCCATACTTTTCAAAGATTTTGTTAGGATCTATGGAAAAAGCTTATTTTTCAACAATTAATATTGGACATTTTGGTCTAGCTTTAGATGAATATGCGATGTTTACAAGTCCGATAAGAAGATTTGCTGACTTAATGAATCATTTGATAATTGGCTATGCATTAGATGGTGAATTTGATAAAATAGACGAGTTATCACATAAATGTGAAGATATGTGTATTCATACAAGCGAAAAAGAATATCAATCTGATAGTTTTGAAAAAAATATTGACTTGATGTTAATGAATAAATATCTTGAGAAATATAAAGGTAGTCCACTTATTGCAACGATTATATGTATCGATAAATCAAAAGATTGTGTTTACGTTAAAACAAATTTAGGAATTTATGGTATAATACCTGTGAATAGAAAAAGTATAAAATCACCAACTGAAGCTATCGTAAATGGTAGTAAAGTAGCAATTGGTGATTCAATAGTTGTAGAATATTCATCAATACAAGATTATTTTACGGAGACGACTTTTAATTATCTTGGTAAAGATACCAATGGTATTAGAAAGTTAGTAAAAGATAGGAGAGAAAAAAATGATTAATTTTAAAGAAAAAATAGCAAAAACAATTTTAAAAGAAGTACTAGAAACAAAAACAAACTCAAATATATTTGAACTATCTAACCCTGACTATTTTATAGATTTAAATAAGTACCTAAAACAAAACATATTTGATCAAGATCATATAATAGATAACATTACAAATAAATTAATTTCTTTCACAAAAAGTACTAGTAACTTACCACTCACTATATCACTTAATGGTCCAGTTAAAACAGGAAAAACTTACTTAGTAAATACACTATCTAACTACTTAAAAACACATCTAATAACATTAAATATGAAAGACTACATAACAAGCACTAGCATTACAAAACTAATTGGTTCATCAGCAGGATATGTTGGATATAACGAAAAAAACACACCATTTGAAAGCCTAAAACACCACCCTGTTTCGATAATTCTATTAGAAGACTATAACTATACCCACCCTACTATAAAAGCCTTATTTAACACCATTACAAGCACTGGAAAACTCACTCTTAACAATAATGAGACAATCAATTTTGAAAATACAATAATAATTAAAACAACAAAAGAATCAAATAAGTCTAAAATTGGTTTCATAGAAAAACAAACAAATAAAAACATTCTCTCATTCAATCCACTTTCCAAAAACACAATAAAGAAAATAATAACTAAACAAAATAAAAATCTAACAAATGAACAAATAGAAAAAATAATAGAAAAATCTAACTATTTAGAAGAAAATGCTAAAAACATAAACAACTTAATAAATGAAAACTTAGTGAACTTTAATGAAGTAACACAAAATTTATGATATAATATTACTAAGGAAGTGAAAATATGGAATTATTATTAATAATACTTATAATAAGTTTACCTCTTATATCACAGTTATATATAACAGTAACTTATAAAAAAACATCTAACATTGAATTTAGAAGTGACACTACAGGATATGATGTAGCTAGAAACATACTTGATAAAAATGGTTTAAACAACATACTAGTGGTTGAAACAAATGGAACACTAACTGATCATTATGACCCAACTAGAAAAGTAATAAAGTTATCTAAAGATATATATCACGGTAACTCAGTTGCAAGCGCATCAGTTGCAGCACATGAAGTAGGACACGCTATACAAGATAAAGAAGGATACACATTCTTAAAAATAAGGCATGCAATATTCCCAGTAGTAAGCTTTTTAGATAGAATATCATACATAGTAATATTTTTAGGTTTTCTACTTGAATACATGAATTTAGTATACTTTGGAATATTCGCAGTAGGTGCTGGCGTATTATTTCAAATAATAACTTTACCAGTAGAAATAAACGCATCAAAAAGAGCAATAAAAGAACTAAAAAGTCTTAACTTAACAACAGATAGAACAGAAAACTTATCAAAAAATATGCTAACAGCTGCAGCTTTAACATATGTTGCAAGCACACTTGCTGAAATATTACAACTTATAAGACTAATCGGTATTATAAAAGACAACGATTAGTCTTTTTTTATACAAAAAAAATAACACATTAGTGTTACTTTACAAATGGAATTAATCCCATAAATCTAGCTCTTTTAACTTCTCTAGCTATATGTCTTTGATGTAATGCACAAGCACCAGTCATTCTTCTAGGTAAAATCTTACCTTTATCATTAATGTACTTAGTTATAATAGGTACATCTTTATAATCAACGCTTTTTCCAGCACACATTTGACATATCTTCTTTTTTCTAGGATAAAATTCTTTCATTATTTATTCCTCCTTTACTAAAATGGTAAATCATCATCACTAAGTGATACTTCACTACCAAAATCTTTAAAAGGGTCGTCATTACTAACATCTACTCCTGTTTCAGGACTTGGTTGATCCATATAAACAGAACTTGTTGTATCAACATAAGCATTAACTGGACTACTCTCGTTATTATCTCTTCTAGAACCCATTAACTCAATTCTATCAGCTATAACTTCAGTAACATATCTCTTACTTCCATCTTGAGCATCATAACTACCAGTTCTAATGCTTCCTGATACAGCTATTTCTCTGCCTTTAGTTAGATATTGCGCTATAGTTTCTGCAGTTTTTCCAAAAGCTACACATCCGATAAAATCAGTTTCATCCTTCTTAAATGGTCTATTTACTGCAACAGTAAATCTACATACTGCAGAACCACTGCCTGCTGCAAATCTTAATTCAGGATCTTTTGTTAATCTTCCTACAAGTACTACTTTATTCATAATACTACTCTTCCTCCTTAATAATTAAATGTCTTAAAATTCTTTCGTCTATTAAAGCTTTTCTATCAAACTCTTTAACAGCCTTACTTTCACATTCAACATTAAGTAAATGATAATAACCTCTTACTTGTTTTTCAATTTCATAAGCTAACTTCTTTTGACCTAAATCTTTACTATTTAAGATTTTACCACCCATATCAGTAATAATACTTTCAAAAGACTTAACTACGTTAGCTACATCTTCTTCAGCGATATCAGCTTTTACAATGAACATGATTTCATATTTATTCATTTCATTTCACCTCCTTATGGTCTATTGGCTTCACATGAAGCAAGGAAGATTTCTCTTCTCACAAGTATTCTACCACAACTTCCCTAATTTGTCCACAAAAACTTTCAAAAGAAAAGCACGGATAACCGTACTTAACATCCACTTGTACTTTCTTCTATTGTGTATGGTGCGCTTGCTGAGCCATCTCCCCCACTTGTCTTGACACAAGATTTGAGAGAAATTGCCGGACGCACACCGTAAATGTAGCTGACGTTACAGTCGTACAAGAAGCCAGGGATGGACGAACCGTACACGAGGAACACGCCAGCATTGCCACCAATCCAAAAGCTAGGAGACAACAACCACCAATATGTTGAGCCTGTTGAGCTATAAGATGCATCTGTACTACTAGAACTTGTTGTTAATGTCCCTTCCTTTGCATTTCTAAAATATCATGCATTTGCATTTGCATTATTGTTTCCGTATATTCCACCTGCAAAACTTACTTCGTCTGCTGTCATTAATGCTATTGGGTAAGTTAGTTTTCCGTTTCCAGTACTTGTGTCTACTGTGAATTTATCGTCAATATTTGTACAAGTATATGTTGGTGTTTTATTTGTAGATAGTCTTGTAAACGCTGCATAATGGAAAGTTGAGCCTGTCGCACTATATGTTCCATTTCTTACTTCTCTATCATTACAATATACTGCTGTTGTACTTAAGTATTTTGTATAACCTTTTGCTTCTAAGTTGCTTATATACCAGTTATCTATTGTTGTTTTTATTGTACTAGGGTTTGTTTGGTTAGTTCTAGCATTTGGTATACTTCCTAAACTTCCATACATATAACTTACATATGCTATATTATTATAACTATTATTAAATTTTGATGTTC
>ENA-ORMX01002449-ORMX01002449.1-human-gut-metagenome-genome-assembly--contig:-NODE-2449-length-10718-cov-26.904811_pt1 | contig 10718 bp, 8 predicted proteins | sample MGYA00242108_ERZ509007 | MGnify/ENA primary metagenome ERZ509007 (study PRJEB26280, sample SAMEA2338745) | human gut metagenome | biome: human gut; feature: human-associated habitat; material: faeces...
ATATTTCAGAGGCATCGATTAAAGTCTCCCATACGAGCCTAAAATAGGCTCGAAATGAAAGACTTAACTCTATAAACCGCTATTTTGTCAGCAGCCTCGGGACGCGTCGCCCCCATTAGAGTTAGCGTTTGTGCTTGCGTTCATTCGCTTGGCTACATCTCAAAAACAGATATTAGCACTCGCATACCCCACCCGAAAAGTTATATTGCAAATTGCCTGCATCTTGCACTTTTTGCCTGTACTGCATTGATTATCAATTCGTTACGGAGTGTAGGTGACATCGTTTTTTGCCTGCACACTGCCTGCACTACCTACACTTTTTGCCTGCACTACCTACACTTTTTGTTTGCACTACCTGCACTTTTTGTTTGCACTACCTGCACTTGCCTGCACACCGTCTGCACTTATCTACATTTGCTTGCACCCTCGTCTGCACCTGTTTGCATGATGGGGCATACCATTCACACTTTTTGGCATAGGGGGAGCGAATTTTGGATTAGAGCAACCGAAACGACTACCTCCCGTAATTGTTTAACCGTCCGCGTGCGGACATTGCGTCATGCAGCGTGGCAGCAGAGCGGTGGCAGCATTTTTGTGCAGACAAGTGCAGAGAAAAGTGCAGGTAGCGTGTAGGTGGGAAATTATGCTACCTACACACCGTAACAGACTGAAAATCAGAGCAGTGCAGGCAAAAAGTGTAGGGTGCAGGCAAATAGTGCAATTAAAGAAATATGGGTAAGACGTGGCGCAGAGTATGATGATGTATACATCGCTGTATGGTGAAAAGTAAACACGCGAACGGCTTCAATCACCAAATGCGAGCATTAAACGCAAGCACTAATGGGGGCGACGCGTCCCGCGTCGGTTTTTTCAGCAGTATTGTTCCGTGGGAAAATATGCAGCAATAATTTAGTATAGTTCGTATATCCCTCCTTTCTCTATCCTGCGAGACGAGGTTGCTGAAAAACCGACGCGGGACGCGTCGCCCCCATTAGTGCTTGCGTTTTCTTGCAGCGCGTTTCAGACAACTCTGAATGCCCCAAAAAAGTCTCGCTTTTGATGCCGATATCACCTCTGCTCACCTGCTTGTCAGACGTTAGCACCCCGGCAGTCGGCACACGCACTACGGCATCAGCTCATTTGCGTATCTGTGCTGTTTCGGTCCAACTTTCCTTTCTGCAAGGAAAGATTTCGCCAAACTTTCCGTCCCAGAAGGAAAGTTTGCCCGATATTTTCCTTCTGAGACGGAAGTTGCTATATTTGCACAAACATAAATACCTGTTGGTGGAATTCTTGGTTAACAGGTTAACTTGTCAACTTGTTTACTAATTCCATCAACGTGAAAGCCTTACAATAACAAGGGCGTGCAATAGAGTGATTGCACGCCCTTGTTATGTAATTAAGCGCGCCATTACTAAAAAAAACGGTAATTATAAGCGCATTAACATACTTTTACCCCCAATGGGCATTTCGCAAAACGTGTGTATATTTGCGTCATAATTTATGTGTATATCTGCGCATCAGCGCATTACGAAATGCACACAAATATTAGATAGGACAGATAGGACAATACAGTATGACGCAAAATGGTTGTATATTAGCCCAGGAAATCAGAAACCTATGCAAGTTGACACTTCGCTCGACTATCGGGTTTAGCTTGGGCTTTACCTGTTCTTTCAAGATCCGAAACTTTGAGCACTTAAATTTTTTACTTGTTTTTTTATAATTCTGAGCACAAAGTACTATATATACGCATTGGCGAAATTAGTAAACAAGTTGACAGGTAAGTTTGCATAGCCTTTTCAGACATTCCGCCATTCTGCTTATTATGTTAAAGTGCCTGCTTGAATACAATAACTATAAATAAAATAACATGACATGGAAAACTACGTAATATTAGAAGCCAAGCCTATTAAAGACATACGTGGCACATTCTATATTCCTGCCTATCAGCGCGGATACAGATGGGAACGGACGCAAGTTAAAACGCTCCTCAACGACTTGTATCAGTGCATGGAGGCAAACGGACAGGAAAAAGATTATTGCTTGCAGCCCGTTGTGGTGCAGAAAAAAGGGGCGCAGAAAAAAGGCGAGTTGCAGTACGACCTGATTGATGGGCAGCAACGACTTACCACCATTTACATACTGCTGCGTTATGCCCATCAGAACTTTGAAACCGATTATGCCCATCAGGACTTTGAAACCGATTATGCCCATCAGAACTTTGAACCCAAATTTAGTTTTAAGTATGAAACAAGGGAGAAGACGCAAGCCTTTCTTGAGAATATGGACCCGCAGCTGGCCCAAACTAATATAGACTTTTTCCACATCTATCAGGCATATACTACCATTAAGGACTGGCTGGAGGAGACTTTCCCTGCCGACACGGACAGCCACCTGTACAAACTCTGTAATTACGTCAAGGAAAAGGTAAAGGTTATATGGTACGAAGTGGGGGCTGAGGCCGACCCCATAGTGCTGTTTACGCGATTGAATGTAGGCAAAATACAGCTGACAAATGCCGAACTGATACGTGCGCTCTTCCTTTCGGATATGCCCAATGGTATGGAGAACCGCAGAAAGTATGAAATGGCCATTCAATGGGATGACATAGAGAAACAATTACGTGACGACGATGATGCCTTCTGGGCTTTCATTACGCGTAAGCGTGCAGAGGATTATCCTACCAGAATAGACTTGTTGTTCGACCTCATGTGTCACAAGCAAGATGCTGAGAAGGACCCCCTCTTCACATTCTTCAAAATGGAGGAGCGCTTGAAACATGCTGACAGAGACAGCGTGTGGCAAGAGGTGATCAACGCTTTCCTGCAGCTGAAAGAGTGGTACAAGGATAATGTGTGCTACCACAAAATTGGTTATCTGATAGCTTCGGGCAGTAAAACAATGGCCGACCTGTTAGACGAGGCACGTGGCAAACGCAAGAGCGAGTTTATGAAACGGTTGGACGAGATGATTGCAGAATCCATCACCTGGAGCACCAACGACAAAGACAGTTATTGGGATTTAGACTACCACAAGGATTATAACCGGATATGCCGCATACTCCTGCTATTTAATGTACAATCTATTATATCGTATTGCGTGCGACAGCGTTTCCCCTTTAATAAATATAACAACGAGGAATGGAGCATAGAGCACATTCATGCACAGAACTCTGAGGGACTGAAAACTGTCGAACTTCAGCTGGAGTGGCTGGAGTGGCATTTGCCATCATTGAAAGCTATTCATCGTGACGAGTCCGACAACGAGCTTGTTAGAGACGTGGAAAAAGCCATAGATGATATAAGACAAAGTGGCCGCTTTATACGATCTGACTTCGATGACATCTTTCGCCGCGTGGTAAACGATCTGTCTGATACTACCGATACGGATTATATCAATACACTTCCCAATCTGGCCCTGCTCTCTTGTGGTCATAACACCTGTTTGAGCAACTCCACATTCGATGTAAAGCGCAATTTGATTATCAAAATGGACAAGAGTGGCGAGTTCATACCTTACTGCACCAAGATGACTTTCTTGAAATATTATGAAAACTCGTCTGATGTGCAAGTGCATTTTTGGGGACAGAAGGACAGAGAGGCTTATTTGCAAGCCATACAGCACGTGATAGCACCCTATTATGATCTTATAAAATTTAACGCATGATGAACACTATAGATTCTAAGAAATATACATTTATCGACCTGTTTCGTGGCACAGAGGGTGGGGGCGAGGCTTTGAATGGTATAGAAATTCCACTTATTCAACGCGATTATGCCCAGGGACGTGATATGCCTAAGGTAAATTACATTCGCACACGTTTTGTTGGCGCACTGCGAGAGGCACTCATAAATGATGAGCCTATCACGCTCGATTTCGTCTATGGCGAAATTGACAATAACCGTACGCTCATTCCGCTCGACGGACAGCAGCGGTTGACAACCCTCTTCCTGCTACACTGGTACATTGCCCGTCGTGAGGGTGTGAGCGAGGACAAGCTGGCCTTCCTTACAAAATTCTCTTATGCCACACGCTACAGTGCACGCGAATTTTGCAAGCGCCTGGTGTCGCCCGACTACCAGCCCGATTTCAACTGCAGCAGACTTTCAGACGAAATCAAAGACCAAAGCTGGATGCCGCTTGACTGGGAAAACGATCCCACCATCAGCGCCATGCTGAGAATGATTGACTACATACATGTTATGTTCAATAACTCTTGTAACAATCTTTGGCGCTGTCTTGAAGCCGGGTGCATCTCCTTCTATTTCCTTCCTATCAAGCAACTCGGTGCCACCGACGAGCTTTACATCAAAATGAACTCAAGAGGCAAACCCCTTACCGAGTTTGAGAATGTTAAGGCAGAGTGGGAGGCATGTATCAAGGCCATCGATCCAAGCATTATGCCGAAGCAAGATGCTGAGCAGATAGAGCAGAAACTGGACCTTGACTGGACAGATTTGCTGTGGCCCTACCGTAACGGGCAAACCGGCTCTTCGGCCGACGATGTGGTGGACGACAAATTCATACGCTACTTACGTTTTCTTACAGACATCATTTATTATAAAGACGAAGAGTTGAAAAAGAACTCTTCAGATATACTGTCTATTATCGAGGACCTGTTCAGAGACTCTGAAAAGGCTCCCGAACATTTAGAGTTCATTGAGTGGGGTTTCGACTGCTGGTTGCATGTCGACATAGAGCACCTGTTCAACACCTATCTCACCACCACCCCGACGGCATCAGACCCGCAAAAGTGTGTAGTGGCAGCCCCCGTCAACGTGTTTGCACAGGCCTGTCACACGTATGGCGACATGAATGGCCGCACCCGTCTGTTCCCCATAGGACTCGATGTATGTTTTTAGTTGTGTAGATATAACACAATAGAGTGCTGATTATCAAGCGTTTATGATTTTTGATTGTGAAATATATCACAAGAAAACACAACAAATAGCACGCAAAATCGCACGCATTTTTGAAAATGCGTGCGATTTTTAGATACACGGAATCTATTCGCGTACCTTGACTTCTCCCGTGTGGTCGAAGGTGGCGTTGTCCTTGTGATAAACGTATACCGTTGACGCGTCCTCTTGAATTATCTTGGCATGGGCATTGCCACAGAGGTTGACGAATACTCTGCTGTGACCTTGACATACAATGGTTACGTTACTGTCGTGCAATAAGAATACATCACCAATACCGTAGTCGGTGAAGATGATTTCTCCCGTGCAACTGCCTGCTAATAACATACGCATGGTCTTGCGACCAAATGCGGGATTTAGGAGATGTACTTCCTGGTCGATGTAGAAGTTGTGCTCGTTGAGAAAATCTCTGTCAAACAAACCCCTAATCATGTCGGCATCGGGATAGTTGTGGTGGTACAAGAAGTGCATTCCAGCTAATGCCTTTTCTATCAGTTCTTCGTCTGTGAGGTTTCTGCCCCACTCTGAATACCACTGGTCACACAATCCTTGACTGCGTGCAAGATTTCTGAAAATTTCTGATTTGTTCATATCGTTTTTGTTTTTATCGGGATTGCCATGCAAACGCAATGGGGGTGGTATGGGGGTAGGTCTGATGCTGAACTGTGTAACCCGACTTGGCTGTCGCACAGGTCGCATGGATATGAACTGCCTCGCATTACATACCACATGGCTGCTTTCTCCCTTTCGTAAAATAACTGTTGTCTGCTTCGGGCGATTATGTCTGTGACCGCTCTGTCTATGTTGTTATATGATGATTTGTAAAAGCCTGTCTTGACTGGTGTGTCGTAGTCGCTTAATGCTCTGAATTTTTCCTTACGCGCCGTTGTAAACAGGACAGAACCGTGCAACGCGCTGATGTTGGACTTTATGATGTTTGCTGTTTCTTGTGGTTTCTTGCCAAAGAACAGTGACGCTGCCAAGGCTATTTCAACCTCTGTTTTGTATTGTTTCGCGTATGCTCGCACCCTCTGTTCTATGTTGCTTCCATAAGTGTTCTGTTTTACATATAAAAGTGTTCTATTTTTCTCTTTCTCGTTTGTGCCATAAGTTGCTATTGTGCATGTGGCATCAACAATCTTTTCCACTAATTGGGAGATGACTTTGTCAACCTCTTTGTTTAGAGTGCTATTGAGGGCGAACTTGAAAGATTGTGGTCTTATGTTGTATTTGGCCGCAATTTTTGCTATTGAAAGTGCGGCCAAGTACATTAGTTCCTTGACTTTAGAGGAAATGCCACGTTGGAGCATCAGACGTTCTTCGATGAAGTCGTATGCGCGTTTCAGTTCCTCTTTAGTGTACGGTTCTTGCATTGCGCTATTCGGTTTCTTTTATGGGTTGTTGCATATTGGCCAAGATGTCCTGTTGCTGCTCTTTCTTGAACTCCCTTATAATTCTGTCGTATTCTTGTGCAGTAGAATACATTCGTATCTTTTCGGAGGCAGTTTCCTTTGACAAGAACCCGTTCTGTACGGCAGTTGCAAGATTGTTGACAAGCTCGGAGTTGTTCATGTGTACGTAAGGCTCGATGTAAAACGACACATTCATTTTGGTGAAAGCGGAAATTCTCTCACATTCCACTCCATAGCCATGCTTGAAGATTTTTACGATGCCATTCAAGAAAGGCTTGTAAAGTTGTGCGTCCTCCATTGCGCGTTCGATAGACTGCGAGAAAAGTAACTTTACAGCGACTCCTGGCAAGTCACCCGATTTAGGCTCTGGGATTTTTGGTATAAAGCTTTGTTCCAGAATCAAGTCGTACAACTTGGTAAGTTGCATTTTGAAGAACTCTGAACCATCGGGCGGATTTAAGAAGCCAGCTTCGGAGTTGGCATCCATTGTGATGACTTTGACGGAATCAGTCATTGGTTCGCCGCTAATCTCAATTTCATCGCCCTTCATGTACATGATAGGGAATGCGAAAGCGAGGTTGTTCTGCGACATATAAGAGAACGAGAGGTCAAATTGGTCGATGGTGTCCTGTGAGAATTGCCAGCAAGGGCCACTTGTTCTGATATAAGACACAGGAATGAATGGGAAGTTGTGCGGCTCTTTAGACACAAGCGAATATCCGTCAAGTCCGAACTTATTCTTTATTTTGTTGATTGTGCCAGCTACGCCCGAATAGTTTTCCTTGTATCGGTAGATATATGTATCGTCCCACACTTCGGCCCAATGCACCATTATATTACCTTCTTCGTCCTCGTCATTGTATCTGCGCACGAACAAGTCCAGTTCTCCAGTGACGTTGTCGTAGTGAGGGAAGAGTGTGTCGCCATTAAGATAAGAGAGAACCTTCCAGCGGAAAGCTCCTTTGTACATGTAGCCAACAAAAGCGGCGTCAGCCGTGATTTTTGCAGAGCGTGCAGCCTCATACCATGCGATTTCCATGTCGTGCGTTTCCCACCCTCGTTGAAATTCGTAGAAGTTTGCATTGTCTGTTTCGGACGGATTGTCTGTTGAGAGCGAGAACTGAATGTCATTGCCACAAAGCGTAATGGTGTGTTTAAGAGCAATGATTTGCTGGAAAGAGAAAGCACATCTGATGACATACTCGATATAGACCTTCCCCGTTTCGGGGTCTTTCCTTACTCTGTCGGGGTAATAATGCCTGTCGTATATTTTATGTCCAGTGGGATAGTATTCGCGCAGGAAGTCGTCTTGTGTGTAGATGTCAAACAAGTTCCGTCCGTCATTGACCGCCCTTGGCGAGAGGTCGGTGCTTGGAGCTGACAATACTGATTGCGTTGACGACTCTGCCTTAATTCTGACAAAAGGCTTCTTTACGAGTAGTTGCTTTATAGAATCCATAGGTTTTTGCGTATCTTACGTTTAACAAGTTCAAATATCATTACCATAAACATAGCTTCAATGTAGTCGGGAGAATGTCCCACATACGTTTTCATTCGCTTTTTATTTATCAGTGTGAAGCTTCTGTCAGAAGAGTCGGCATCTTGTCTGATGGCCTTTCTTTCCCTCAACAAGATTTGTTTCAGTGGCATTTTCTCAAATCCGTCGCCATTATATTTTCTGTCAAGCAAGTCTGGGTTGATAGAGAGTTCGTCCGCTTTCAGTTTTGCCGCAAACATATATGCGCACTCCGATTTAAGATTACCGAATAGCGACTTTATCACAGTTCTCTCCTCACTACATCTCGGAAGTGGTGCTGCCATGTTGTTGAAAGGTACAGCGTTCGGGAAGAAGCCCTTGAACACCTGCCCGAGTCCATTCAAGTCATACGTCATGTTCTCCTCCATCACGCCCCATTCCTTCAGTTTGGCCTTGACAAGTTCCACTGCAAGTTTGGCATCGTTTCTGCACACGAAAACATCTTCAATATGCCAGCCGTTCCAAAGCCACATGACGAGCGAGTCGCCTCCTGTAAAAGCCACGTCGCATGACACCCTTTTGCGCCCCTGGTCCTCGATGTTTTGTGGCAGGCTGTAAAACCTTTCCATGCAAGTGCGTGAGATAATGTCGTCGCCACCAGCACGAATGTCCCAGTTGCCACTCAGGTCGCGTCCACGCTGTTCCTCGTCCTGTTGTGCAAGGTTTGCGATATAGTTAGGGTCAGACGACAGCAATTTGATGTTCTCTTCGAGTTTGCCATAGATGAAGCAGACCGACTTGATGAACATGGTCAGTTTGTCAAACCCCAATTTAGCGTATGCTGGTTTCCACAATCCGTCAATGGTTCTTTTGCATTGCAGATAGACCTCGTCGGGTGTGTCGCCCCATATAATAGAGTTAGGCGTGTTCCCCTCCATGAAGCAATATCTGATAACCCCGTCGCGTTCGGGAATGGGGAATCCGTCGTCGCCAATCCACCAATCGATGAACTTTCTCACCCAAGAGTCGGGGTCGGGGTTACACGTGCCATATACCCTGTTCCTTATGCCGTGTGCGTTTCGGTTGTCCGTCATGAGATATTTGAACTTTTTGTAAGGCATGTGCGTAATTTCGTCAATCCCAATGTATGCGTACTGCTTTCCTTGGTATTTTTTCTGAAAGTCGGAGAATGCCTGTGAGTAGATGCCAAAGTGCAGTTTGCCGCCAGCATGGAAATTCCACGTCATATCATCTTTAGAGCGGTTATATTTCCCGTACTGCTCAAAAATCTTGTTCGACTCGTCAATAAGGTTTTCCAAATCGGGCTTCTCCTCACGCAGAATAACCGCATTAAAGTAAGGGTTGTAGACATCTTTCAGTGTTTCAATCAACAAGGCGAAGCTTTTTCCACCGCCGCGAGAACCGCCGAAAATAGTTAAATCGGCATGAGTTGCGAGGAATTTTTCTTGGCAACCAGCTTGTGCAAATACGTTTTTGCTTGAAGTGCTGTCAGCCTCCTTGGCTCTCATTTGTTGAATAAACTCATAAGAGTAAATATTGTTGCCTTGTACAGTTTTGAAATCTTCTAACTCTTGCATATATATAAATATATGCGCAAAAATAGCCAAAAACAAACGTTATATCAAATATTTATGCAAATTATTGCGCATATCGATGGATATTTATACATTTGCAAAAGACAAAATACACGTTCTAAATAGACCGATATGACAAAAGAAGAACTTTTGGAAAAACTTACTGCTAAAGTTGGAAAAACCAGCCTTAGTGAGCGAACGCTAAGTGCTTATGCAGAGAACACGTTGAAATTAGTGGGTGACGACTCACAAGTCGATGACGCGTTCTTGGAAGCCCATGCCTCGATATTGAAAACGATGGAGGGGCAGTTAAGCCATGAAATATCAAGCGGCATTGAGAAATGGAAAGAGGGTAATAACCTGAAGAAAGATGGTAATGACCTAAAGAAAGAGGGCGGTAAAGATGACACCAATGAAATATTGGAGCTTATGAAGCAAATCCGCGAAGACAATGCTGCGTTGAAAGCAAGGCTTGACGATGCGGACAAGAAGCAAGGGCAGAAAGATTACAAGGCAAGGCTTATGTCCGAGATGCGTTCAAAAGGTGCAGAGAACGAATACATCTTGAAACAGACCCTTGGTCAGAAAGAATTTGACACAACGAAGTCCGTAGAAGATGCTGTTGAAGAAAGCCTAAAGGCTTATGATGCGAATTACAAGTCATGCTTTGGTGACGGAGCTACGCCGCGCGGCAATTCAGGCAATGGCACTGATGGCAACGACACTGGCAGCAAGGCCCTTGACGCATTCTTTGACAGAAAAGCAGCAGAGGGAAAATTCCCGAAAGCAGAGTAGTAACTTAATATTATTTAACACTATGAGTAGCTTTAATACTTTCGGCTCGTCCAAGAAAGAGTTTGGTAGCGGCAAGAATGTATGGTACGAAGTGACAGGCAAATGGCCTGGTGGTGGTAGCGTGACCAACCTGTCGGATTTTGATGAAAATGACGTTATTCCAGCAGGTTCGATGGTTGTGTTTGACCATGCGAAGCATCAGGCAAAGATAGTAAAGGCGACAGATGTAAAGACTGCCACAAACACAGGTGGCACGGTAGAGCCAAAGACCATCAATGGTTTGCTTGAAAACGACATTTGGGTAGAAAAGGGTACGACCTACGCAACTGCCACCGTTGTGTATGGCGGCAAGATTTATGCAGACCGCCTTGCCGAAGAAGTTCCTTCGGAGGTGTGGGCCGTACTTCCCGAGATACATGCTATCAAAGAAAAATAACAAAAACAGGATAATCTTATGAATACCAATAGTTCGTTAAATTTTCCAGGCCCTAAGCGGCCCTGGCAGTAAATAAAACCA
>ENA-ORMX01002453-ORMX01002453.1-human-gut-metagenome-genome-assembly--contig:-NODE-2453-length-10710-cov-3.694040_pt1 | contig 10710 bp, 10 predicted proteins | sample MGYA00242108_ERZ509007 | MGnify/ENA primary metagenome ERZ509007 (study PRJEB26280, sample SAMEA2338745) | human gut metagenome | biome: human gut; feature: human-associated habitat; material: faeces...
TATTACATTTTTTGTGCCAAAATGCCCCGTCCCCATTGGCACAAATTGACACATTTCTTAAACAATAGCAAAAGTTAATTCTCCCTTAGCTGCAAGCTTTCCATCCACTGTTGCTAATGCTTCTCCTACACCTATAGGACCTTTTCTTTTTATAATTTTAACTTCTAACTTTAGAACATCTCCTGGTACAACTTGTTTTTTAAATCTTAATTTATCAATTCCACCAAATAAAGCATTTCTTCCTTTATTTTCTTCTAATGATAAAATAGCAACTGCACCAGTTTGAGCCATAGCTTCTACAATTAGAACCCCAGGCATAATTGGCATGCCTGGAAAATGTCCTTCAAAATGTGGTTCATTTATACAAACATTTTTATAGGCAATAGCACTTTCTCCTGGAACATAATCTTCTACTCTATCTATCATTAAAAAAGGACTTCTTTGTGGTATTATCTCCATAATTTGATTAATATCTAGCATATTTTTCTTCCTTTCTTATTTAATTTTAATTAACACCTGTCCATATTCTACCATTTCTTCATCTTTAACCAAAATTTCTGCAACTTCTCCATCAAATTCTGATTCTATTTCATTCATTAACTTCATAGCTTCTACTATACAAAGTATATCACCTTTTTTTACTTTATCTCCCACTTTAACAAAAGCTTCTTGTTTTGGAGATGGTCTTCCGTAAAAAGTACCTACCATTGGGGATTTTACTAATTTATAGTCTTCTTCTTTGTCACAATCATTTTGAATATTTTTAGCATCATCACCTACTGCTGTATTTATATTAATGTTAGGAGCACTTTGATTTAAGTCCTTAACAACTTCTTTTACTACAGTTTCATTTTTCTTCATACTAATTTTTAATCCATCAGGAAATTCAATATTTATCTCATCTATTTTTGCTTCTCCCATGTCATCCATCAATTTTTTTATCTCATCATAATTCATATAAAATAACCTCCATCTATCTACATAATCATTCCACCGTCAACATTTAAAACTTGACCTGTTATATATGTATTTTCTTCTGATCCTAAGAAATATACAGCATTTGCTACTTCTTCTGCTTTTCCCATTTTCCTTAATGGTATTTGAGAATGAATAGATTCTTTTACTGTATCTGATAACACATCTGTCATATCTGTTTCTATAAATCCTGGTGCTACTGCATTTGCTAAAATATTTCTACTTGCTAATTCTTTAGCTATACTTTTTGTAAATCCTATAATTCCTGCTTTTGATGCTGCATAATTTGCTTGACCAGCGTTACCACTAACTCCAACAACAGATGAAATATTTACAATTCTTCCATTTCTTTGTTTCATCATATAACTAATAACATTTTTTGTCATATTAAATGTTCCTTTTAAATTAACATTTATAACTTTATCAAAATCTTCTTCTTTCATTCTCATTAATAAATTATCTTTAGTAATTCCTGCATTATTTACTAAAACATCTATCTTTCCAAATTTTTCTATTGCATTTTTTACTATTTCTTCACATGCAGCAAAATCTGTTACATCACCTTTTACACATAAAACTTCTACATTTCCATTTTGATTTAATTCATTTTCTAACTTTGTTACATCTGTCTTATCCGAAACATAATTTACAACTATGTTATATCCATTTTTAGCAAATTTCCTAGCAATTTCCTTTCCAATCCCTCTTGAGCCACCTGTAATAAAAGCTACTTTTTTATCCATATCTCTTTCAATCCCTTCATTATAGATTATTTATTTAAAGTTATACACGTTATATCACATTTAAACCTGAATTTGCAAATTGTATAAAAATTATCCAAACAATTATATTTAAAATATTTCATGTTATAATTCTTATATAAATTATTGTTAAGTAAAATTTAATATGTATCAATTAACAAACACATAGATTCAATATATATACCAACTTAAAAATTCGTTTTCCAACCCCTATCTGATATATATGATATATTTACTTAATTAACAGCCTCTAAAAAATCCTCTAAAGACTTTACATCACTTACAGAAAACACTCTTATTTCTTCACCTTTAAGCTCTTTTTTCACAAATCCAGATAAAGCCTTTCCAGGTCCAATTTCTACAAATGTATCTATTCCTTCATCCTTCATTCTTTTAATTGCCTTATCAAATCTAACAGAACTTACAATATGATTTGCTAAAATATCTTTAATATTATCATCTTTTTTGTAAAAATCCCCATCTATATTTTTTATTACTTTATTTTCATTTATGCTAAAACTTGCCTTTTCTAATTCTTTAGAAAATAATTCTCTTGCTTTATTTAACTTCTCTGTGTGAAAAGGACCACTTGTTTTTAATTTAATAACTCTTTTGGCATTTAAATTATTAAGTTCCATTATTGCTTCTTCTATTCCTTCAGATTCTCCAGAAATTACAGTTTGATCTGAATAATTATAATTTGCAGGAACAACAAATTTTCCATTTGCTCTTATTTTCTCACAAACATCTTCTATAATAGAACTATCTAAACCAATAACTGCAGCCATTTCAAAATCACCCTCTGGAACGAAATTCGCCATATAATATCCTCTTTTTTCTAAAAGTTTCATTCCCTCTTCAAAACTAATATATCCTGAATATATTAATGCAACATATTCACCTAAACTTAATCCAACTGAAATGTCTGCTTTGACTCCATTAGACTTCAAAACTTCTAGTAAAGCTAAACTTGTAACAGCTATTCCAATTTGTGTATTTTGTGTTTTATTAAGTTCTTCTTCTGTTCCTTCGAAACACATTTTCTTAACATCGATCCCTAAAATATTACTTGCTTGTTCATACACTTTATTTGCTTCTTCATACTTTTCACATATATCTTTCCCCATTCCTATCGTTTGAGCACCTTGTCCTGGGAATAAAAAGGCTGTTTTCATTATTTTCTACCTCCATAACTTATTTATTTTTATCTTTATGAAAAATCTATTGTATTATTATAATTTTTATTATTCATATATCACATTTATCCATTATAAATCAAGTTATATTTTATCTTAAATGGTATATTTTATCTATTAGTCTGACTGGTCAGATTTGATACATTTAGTTATAAAAAATAAAAACACAATGATAAGGCATGCCTTTTTATACCACTGTGTTTTACTTTTTTATAACATTTATACACTCCCAGTTTATTAGTAGCAGATGCTTAATATCTGCATAAGTAGTTTTAATATACTTTGTATTTAGCTTTATATTATATATTAAAAATAGTAATATTTATAATTATTGTACCTTTTCCTTTAAACTATTAAAGCTATATACATCTAAATGTGCCTCTAAAGTCATTGAGCTAAAAAAATAATTATCATGAGCATACTTGTCCCATTCCTCTTTTGTCATTTCACTATTTTCTTTTAATTTCCTTTTAAATTCTTTTAAACTTCTTAGATAGTAATTCATATACTCACCTCTCTATAATAATTATATTATTATTATATACACTTATGTTTACTTTGTATCGCGAAATTTGTCGAATACATGATAAAAAAGCATTAAATATTTATTACTTATTTAATGCTTTTTAATAATCCTTCTACATAACTTGTTAAAACCAATTCCACAGATATAGCCTATCGACTCACTAGATAAATATCCATTTTGTACAGCAAATCTATTCCAAGTCTTTTCGTTAGGCCTAGTTCTAGTTGTTTTTATATACCTTTCCAACTCTTTAAGTGATATTTCATAATAAAATTGTACTACATATTTATTACTATCCATGATAATCACCATGTTACTTTATATAATTCTGTTATCTCAATGTCTAAAGCCTTAGCTAGTTTTACACTTACTAATAAACTTGGCATTTTATAATTATTCTCTATATCACTTATATGAGAAACTGAAACTCCACTTCTATCTGATAGTTTAGTTAAAGTTACTTTCTTTTCCTGTCGTATTTGTTTTAATAAAATTTCTATCTGCATCTTCACCACCGACTTTTAGTATGTTCATATTTTGTTTTATTTAACCACATATTCTTTTCGCTATGGCGGAATTGTTAAAAATAATGTCAGTTTTATTAAATATATTTTAAATATTTTCCAATTTCATTTTAATCTATTTTTATTTTCGCAACTAATTTTAGTTAAATTTAACCTATTTGTTAGTATGTATTCCAAATTTTTGTTTGTATTTTATCATAAATATAATTTTTCATTTCTTTTTCGTATAATCTATGTGCTGTAAAATTCTTAATAAGTACTATATTAATTGGTATAATTATTAATATTAAAACTATTGTTATTATTGAAACTATTATTGTTAATATTAAAAATACTAAAACTGCAACTAATATATATTGTTCTTGTCCCCAAGTTTCTGGTTTTAACCAGTCAACTTTTCCTACAATTTGTTGATTTTCACTTTTGGTTGATGTACTTTCTGTTTTTGTTGTTGAAGTTGTTATTTTTGTATTTTCAGAACTTGTTGTTGATGAAGTTTCTTCTTTTGTTGAAGTTGTCGTTGGTTCAGTTGGTGGTTGTTCATCTATTACTGGCTCTTCTACTGGTGTAACTGTTTGCTCTCCAGCTTTTCTTGTAATATTTAGTGTATATGTTTTCTTTGTTTTTCCATCTTCTGCAACAACTACAATTTCAACTTTATTTTCTCCTTCATTTAATGCGATATTTCCATCTCCTGATTTTACTTTTGCATTTGAGTCTTTGGTTGTTGCATATATATATACTTTTTCGGCTTCATTTGGAACCTCTACATTGTATTGATATGTATCTGGTTTAAATCCTTTAAAATCATATTGTTTTGGATTTAAGCCTAAATCTCTTAATCTTGCTTCTGATGACTTTGTTGTACTATTATTATTTGAACTTGCTGAATTGTTTGATGTGTTGTTATTTGAACTTCCTGCATTATTTGATGTATTATTATTTTCTGTTGGTGTCTCTGTTTTTGGGGCTTTTACTGTTAATATTGCATTATTATCAACATTAGGTAAATCTTCATCATTGACATTTGCTATTCCAGTAATTCTAAATTTTATCTTATATGTTGTATCTGATGTTACTGTTGGCACTTTAAATGTATAACTTCCTAAATCCGTTATTCCTGTTGCTGAAGCTCCTGATATTTTAGTTCCATTTGCTATTCCACTTGGACCAGCACTAGAACTAACTAATTCAAGTCCTGAATTATCAACCAATTCCAAGTTATAAGCTCCTAATGTTTCTTTTGAAGTTATTGATATTGTTACATTTCCATCACCAGAATTAACTTGCTTATCTGTTGAAACAATATTTGAAGCATTAACTTTTGTTTCTAAAATTAAAATTGAAAATATTGCTATAAGTAATATGTTAAATATCTTTTTTTTCACAATTATTCCTCTCTCTCTTTATAATTCTATTTTATAAGTATCTACAGCATATTTTAAAATTCTTAATGAATCTCTTGCATCTACAACTCCATCTCCACTTACATCTCCAAGAACTGAAATTGTATATTTATCATTTACAACATAACCTGTTGCAAGATTTGATTCGTTTGAAACCACTTCACCATTTGAATTTTTTACAACTATTTCTGCTCCTAATAATTCTTTTAAATCTGTGATTGTTGAATTTGGAATTGATGTTATTTCATTTGTAGTATTATTTGTTCTTATTTTTTCATTTTCTACAATTTCTTTATTTTCATCATCAGGATTTTCTGGAACATCTGGTGTTGGATTATCAGGAGTATCTTTTCCATTATCTTCTTTTACTGGAACTAAATATAATTTATATACAGGCTCATCATCAGATGTTGATCTTGCAGCATATCCTTCTACACCATTTGATTTTCTAACAAAATCCCAATATGTACCTGCAACTTTTTCTGTTGCTTTTTCAATTACTGTTACAACCTCATTTAGATATATTTTTTCTCCAATATATGTTCCATTTGGATTATCTCTTAATCTTAAACTTGGATTTGCATTACATTTTACTAAATTACTATCTATTTCAGGAGTTTCATTATTATCTGTATTTGGTCTTTCGCATGCTGTATTTGGCATGTTTTTATATACTGGAATTATAAATGTATAATCCATATCTATTGATTCACATTCTTCAAATGCTACTCTTAATTTTGTTCCTTCATTTTGTGGGGCCATTATATTTTGTTGATATTGATGCCAATATAATCCTGCTTCTGAACTATCAACATCAAATTTTTGAAGATACATTGTATTTTGTCCTCTATTAATATATCCTTTTGAGATAAATTCAACACCTCCATCAATTGATAATTCAATTGATGTCCAACCTTCTTGTTCAGCTCTAGCAAGCCCATTTAATATAACATTGTCTTTTCCGCTTCCACTAGCACCTATATTAAATACATTATATACCCCAACATATTGATCATTATACCCTTCACCTTTTACTAATGGTGATGTTCCATTTCCTTGTTCTTGTAATATTCTTGCTATTACATAATAAACATTTACATTATATTTTTTTGATGCCTCTATAATTGCATTTATGTATGATTCATTATTCCAAAAATCATATTTTTTTAACATTGCTTGTATTGTCTCAATTTTATAATCTGTATATGTTAATTCTAAAAACTGAAAAACATCTGATGAATTTAATGAATTCCTTGGATCCATCATATATTTTAATGCTGATTGTGATGCACAATGCCATTTTCCTGAATCATATGTTGCATTACCACAAATAGGACATATCCATTCTCCTGCATATGAATTACTTGTTGGTACTAAGTTTCTTGGTGATGAACCATGTCCTACATATTCATTTTCAATTACCTCATTCCAATCTAAATCTGTATATAATATTTTAAAATTCCAATTTGGATGTTCATTTTTTAAATTTTGTATCATTTCTTTTATTTGTGGATATGTATTTGAATCTAGATTTTCTATATCTTGACTAATTGTTTGATTTACTGCAAATGTTTTAGTAAAAAAGCAAAAATATTGCAATATTAAAATTATCATTATTAAAATAAAAATTAACTTTTTTTTCATTTTTTCTCCTCTTCTTACAGTATTTTATATATTCTCTACTTTTGTTATTTTTTTCATTTTTCTTCGACAATAGTATATCATTTTTTTATTCTTAAAGTCAACCTTGATGATATGTATTTTATATTACATTTATATTACAAATTCCTTAATTTTTCTTGTAGTTTCTACCTTTTTTATGATATAATGTTTTTTATTATGTAGGAAAAATCTCCTAGTAGGTGATTTTTCCGTACATAATAATTATGGGGATTATTAGAATTTCTAAGCAATTTCCATTGCTTAGAAATTCTTAACTCCGTTTTTTATAATGATTGGAGGATTTATGATGGAATTACTTTCACCTGTTGGTGATTTTGATTGTTTAAAAGCAGCTGTACAAAATGGTGCAGATGCTGTATATTTTGGAGCAAATAGTTTTAGTGCAAGAGCTTTTGCTTCAAATTTTGATGATGATACACTAAAAAAAGCTATAAATTATGCAAAAATAAGAGGTGTTAAAACAAATTTGACTTTAAATACTCTTATAAAAAATGATGAAATGTATAATGCAATTGCTTTAGCAAAAAAAGCTTATGAATATGGTATTGATTCTATAATTGTTCAAGACTTAGGTCTTGCTCGTTATATGATAAAAAATTTTCCTGGTCTTGCTGTTCATGCTAGTACACAAATGTCTGTACATAATTTAGAAGGTATTCTTACTCTTCAAAATATGGGCTTTTCTCGTGTTGTACTTTCTAGAGAACTTTCTATTCAAGAAATTGAACATATATGTAAAAACTCAAATGTTGAAATTGAGGCATTCGTACATGGTGCTCTTTGTATTTCATATTCAGGTCAATGTTTATTTTCAAGTATGGTTGGTGGTCGTTCTGGAAATCGTGGTAAATGTGCTCAACCTTGTAGATTACCTTATGAATTGTTAGAAAATGATACAACTATTGATAAAGGTTATTTATTAAGTCCTAGAGATTTATGTGGATTAGAATATTTGCCACAACTAGTAAAAGCTGGAGTAACTTGTTTAAAAATTGAAGGTAGAATGAAAACTCCTGAATATGTAGCAACTGTTACTAGAATTTATAGGAAATACCTTGATTTAGCCATGTCAAAAAATGATTTTAAAATTGATGAAAAAGACAAAAAAGACTTATTACAAGTATTTAATAGAGGTGGATTTTCAAATGGACATTTATCTTCTACTGAAAATAGAAAATTAATATATCCTCAAAAATCTAATAATATGGGAATATATTTAGGAACTATTTCAAATTTCAATAAAAATCATGGATACATTTCATTTACAACTAATGAATTTCTACATGTTGGAGATAAAATTTGTGTTGAAAATAAAAAACATGAAACAAATCTATATACCATCTCTGAATTAATGAAAAATGATAAAAACATTACAGAAGCACATATTGGTGATAAAATAAAAATTGGTAGAATGAAAGGTGATATTTTTATAGGTGATAAATTATTCAAAATTTCTGATAAAGAATTAACAACTTCTGCATTAGAAACTATTGAAAAAGAGTCTAGAAAAAGAAAATTATCTTGTGAAATGAAAGTTATCTTAAACTCCCCTATTTCTTTAAAAATATTTGATGATAATATATCTGTTAAGATTGACTCTAATATAATTCCTGAACCTGCTCAAAAATCACCTATGACAAAAGAAAGACTTATTTCTCAAATCTGTAAAATTAATAATACACCTTATAATTTTGAAAATGTAAATATCGAATTAGGAGAAAATCTTTATGTTCCAAGTATTAGCGGAATTAATGAACTTAGAAGACAAGCATTAGCTCAATATGAAGAAAAACTTATTTCAAGTTTTAGAAGATTATCTAATGCAAATTATACAGAAAACAATCCAAATTCATCACATAAAGAAACAAAAATAAGTTTATTATTGAATACATTAAATTTAAGTTATAATTATTTAGAATTAAAAAATGTATCTAAAATATATATACCATTCAAATATTTTATAAATAAAAGCTTTTCTCACCTACTTTTAAATGTTTGCCAAAAATTTGATACATATATTTATATGCCAATAATAATTAGAAATAATTACAATAGATTAATAAAAAATAACTTACCAACTATTTTAGGAAAATACAAAATAAAAGGATTTGTTTTATCAAATATAGGAAATTTTGAACTTTTAAAAGATTACAAAGATTATGAATTTATATGTAATTATACATTCAATATATTTAACAATTTAACTATTAATGAATTACCTGCAAATACAATAACACTATCACCTGAACTTAACAAAACTGATTTAAAAAACTTTAACACAAACAAGAAAACAGAATTAATTGTCTATGGAAGAACTCCATTGATGAATTCAAATTATTGTTTATTAGGAAAATCAAATAAATGTTATTCTGAATGTGATCATAAATGTAATTCAACAAATAAATATTATTTAAAAGACAGACTTGGATTTTTATTTAGAATTATACCAGATAATATCCAAACAATTACAACTATTTACAATAGTAAAATAACATCAATCGAATATGATGGACTCCCTATTGATTTTGCAAGAATTGATATTTTAGATGAAAACATTTCTGAAATTAATGATATTATAAAAACTGTTTTAACTGGTAAAAAACTTGAAGGAAATCAATATACAAATGGAAACTTTAATAAAGAAATTTAAATGAAGGAGATAAAATTCTCTTTCATTTTTTATTGTGTAGGAAATTGTGTAACACTTTTTCTAACTTACCATATTATATATTATCAAAAGAAAAAATATTGAAAATAGAAAATCCAACATGGTATATATTAGATAGAAACTCAAATGTTGGATATGTGGGTTTTATACAAGATACAAAAAGTATTGCTAATATAGGAAGAGTTTTCCCTATTGTGTTTTTTATAGTTGCAACACTTATATCGTTAACATCAATGACTAGAATGGTTGAAGAACAACGTATGCAAATAGGAACTTTAAAAGCACTAGGATATAATAAATTACAAATTACAAGTAAATATGTTATTTATGCAAGTTTGGCGTGTGTGGTAGGAGCAATTTTTGGAATGTGTGTAGGTTTTGTGATTTTGCCAAAAATTATTTGGATGATGTATGGAATGATGTATCAATTACCTGATATTTCTATTAGCTTTAATTTAAAGTATGGTGGAATGGGATTGATTTTTATTAGTGTTTGTATAATAGGTGCAACAATATATACAATATTAAAAGAGTTGATAAACACACCAGCAAATTTAATGAGACCAAAAGTACCTAAATCAGGCAAGAAAATTTTATTAGAAAAAATAACTTTTATTTGGAAAAGACTTAAATTTTCTGATAAAGTTACATTTAGAAATATTTTTAGGTATAAATCAAGAGTGCTAACTACTATATTTGGTATTGCAGGTTGTACAGCTTTAATTTTAGCTGGTTTTGGATTAAAAGATTCTATTTCAGCAATCGTTCCGCTTCAATACGAACAGATTCAGCTTTATGATGGAGACGTTATTTTAAAGGAAGATGTGACAGAAGAAGAGAGAATTGAGGTTCAGAAAGAACTGGATACGGATAAGAAGGTATCAGTGACTGCAGAAAATCTTTTGAAAAATATTGAGATCAGTTCAGGAGAGTCTTCTCAGGAAGTTTATTTAGATGTACCAAAAGATGTG
>ENA-ORMX01002467-ORMX01002467.1-human-gut-metagenome-genome-assembly--contig:-NODE-2467-length-10665-cov-2.288407_pt1 | contig 10665 bp, 11 predicted proteins | sample MGYA00242108_ERZ509007 | MGnify/ENA primary metagenome ERZ509007 (study PRJEB26280, sample SAMEA2338745) | human gut metagenome | biome: human gut; feature: human-associated habitat; material: faeces...
GCGCTACGGCGTCACCGTCGCCATGGTCAACAACCGCGTCATCGCCAACCGCCTCGAGGACATCGCCGGCAAGACCCGCAACGTCCCCGAAGGCTGCGAGCTGCTCACCGTCGCCCGCCGGATGGGCGTGAGCCTCGGCTAAACTTGCACTGAATCGAATCTTTTATGATAACGGACTGTTCTATACGGACAGCCCGTTATTTTTATCCGCTATTGTAAAAACAACGATTTTATGGTATTCTTACCTTAGACCCGAAACAGAAAGCAGGTGAACCAGTGGCAGAAGCCGAAAAAGAAAAACAGCTCGATTTCGAGCGTAAACACGAGAAGGATCTGCAATACATCCGCAATTTCCGTCTCATGGACGATGACTTCATGAGCAAGGTTTTCGAGGACAAGACCTGCGCTGAATTTCTGCTCCAGATCATCCTGAACCGGGACGACTTGATCGTACAAGAGGTTCACGGGCAGCATGACCTAAAAAATCTACAGGGCCGTTCTGTCCGGCTGGACATTCTGGCCATTGATAAGAGCAATCAGGTCTACAATATCGAAGTACAGCGCAGCGACCGAGGTGCAGGAGCCAAGCGTGCACGGTACAACAGCAGCTTGCTCGACGCGAACCTGACAGAAGCGGGCGACGCCTACGACGCACTGAATGAAACCTATGTAATTTTTATTACTGAAAATGATGTATTAAAAGCCGGGCTTCCAATTTATCATATTGACCGCATCATCCAAGAAACCGGTGAACCATTTGGCGATGAAGCTCATATTATTTATGTAAATTCCCAAATCAAAGATGAAACAGAACTCGGAAAACTAATGTACGATTTTTCCTGTACCGATCCAAAAGATATGTATTATAAAATACTTGCTGACAGGGTACGTTATTTTAAAGAAGATGAGGAAGGAGTTTTGACTATGTGCAGAGAAATGGAAAATATGCGAAAAGCTGAACGCATTGAAATTGCTAAACGTATGCTGGTCTCCGGCAAACTCACTTATGAAGATATTGCCGCTTTTACAGACCTTACCTTAGAAGAAATCAAGGCTCTGGCTGTACAGAAAACTGCATAACAAAAAAATGACTCCCTACAACAACATGACCTATTTGGTATATGGGGATATGTTGTAGGGAGTTTCTTATCTTACAATACTATTTAATGTTATGTTTTTCTCTGACATAATTCTATTCTAAATAATCCTGTGGGAATTTTGCATTTGATAATATATTCTCATAACAATCAGGATTTTCTTTCACATACTCATTCAAATCACTATCACTTGCAAAACATAAAATAGCAGTAAATGGTTTTTGATTTTTGTCTTTTATACCTAGAATGATTTTTGTCTTATTATCATCTAAAATTTCATATGACTTAAATGTACTATTAAAAATTCCAAGAATAGCTGGCAAAGAAAATTCTTTTTCAAATAATTCAAATGTAGTAGTTGCATTATATTGAAAAAAAATCTGTTTTCCAATTAAATCATCTAAATTTACTCCCTCTTTCACATTCATATCTGATATGATAGATGTAATAATCTCTCTTTGTTTAACAGGTTTTTTACATATAAGATTTTGATATAACTGTTCAACCAGGCATATTGTTTCAAACTCAATATCATCCTTTGGCGGAATAAATTTTAAATTGAGTTTTTCTTCAATTTCAAGAACCTTTTCCCAAAATTGTGCACTTTTTTCATCAAACTTTTTATCGTCTGCTTTATCTTGCGTTCTTCCAACAGGATGCCCCATAAGTAAACCTTTTCCATCACAATATGCATTATAAATAAAAACAGTTTCTACAATATCCTTAACCGTATTTGCTTTTTTCAAATCAAATCCTAACGTCATTTTAACCGAATAATCTTCTTCACATACTATAAACTCCATCCTTAATGGATCTTCGTTTACAGATTGAAATTTGCTTTTATCTAAACTAGCATAAGGCACTCTCTGAAAGCTCAATTTTCTTTTATATTTCTCACATCCTAATTCCAGTTCAAAAGGCTCTGGAAATTTAGGCGGTACCATATAAAATTTACTATTTACATATGAAAAATTATCAAACATATTATAAGCAAATTTTTCAACAGGCATTCGTTCTCCATTTACAATTATTATTCCATCTTCTTTTAAATTCATTACAATTTTTTTCTGCGTATTATAAGCATATTTTGCAATTTGTGCAGCAGAATACTGATTTCCTAATACAGACCGCATCTCATCTGTAATAGTAACATTGAATCCTCCCATTGTTATTTTAGATCCATCCGATGATGTAATTGTTAAGTTTCCATGTTCATCAGAAACATATTTAACTCCTTTAGGAAGACTATTGCTCAAATATTTGAGCGTTACATCTGGTACTTTTTGCTCTCGTAAAGATTTACTTTTAAATACATCATTAAAACTTGCAAACATTAAAAATCACCTCTTGATTGTTCCCAAACTATTATTTTTGATAAAATATCATATTTCTCATCGCCCAACTTCCACAAATCTATATTTTCAACCAGTTGTCTGTACTCGTCCAATGTTGGAATAATAATATGCTTTATTTCGTTATACTCAAAGCACAATGATACTTCAGCTATTCCGTCCATGCTGTTACTATATGTAGTCAATAAACCCGTATTAGGTATCTCATGTTCTGGAATCGCCTGCTTCAAACCAATCCCTCTAACATTAGGAACATATCTCCATTCACATTCGTCACAAAAACATTTTTTTGATTTTTCATTAGTATTTCTATTCACAAAATTCCCTTGATACGGTTTATAAAACATAAGTTCATGAAGTAAGTAATCCTTTAGCATTATTTGTGTTTCTGTTTCTTCTTTATCACCTTCCTTAAGTATTCTTTGAAATGTATCTGATATATCCTTTCGCAAAGTAGAATTTTCATTTAGATAATGAACTGGTTGAATATCATTTTGCATTCCCCAGCTCTTTTCAAAGGCAATTCCATAATTACCATACCAACTCATATGGTAATCTAACTTCTGAAGGTTAATATCGCAAAAACATCTCATGGGATATGCTATTTTTTTAATACCATCTATTTTCAAATATTCAATATCTTCAGAACAGTACCTTGGGGAAATCATTTTATTTTTTAACATTGAAATCAACCACTTAAATTCCGTCGTAAATGTAAACAATGTATCTGGCTGTATTGTCGATGGAACATGTTCATTATTTACTTTGTGTTCTGTTTTACTTACCTTTCCTAAATCCATCAATAAATCTAATCCCTTCATAATCTAAAAAATATAGTATCTTACCCAATATTGACCATAAGGTTTCCTTTGTTTTCTCCCAGACGATAAAATACTTCTTTCATCTCAGTTCTTGAAATATTCCCATAATATTCTTTTTCCATTGGAGAGACTTCAAAACCTAAAAATAATTCTCTCATTTTGTTTGCTAAATCTCTACGATCTACTTTTTCAATAATATCCGACAAATTTCCAACATTAATTCTCAATGGCTGTTCATCGGCCACCCCATTATTTACTACGATTCTCCATTCATTCTGATTTTTATAATAGTCACATTTATCAAAAGCATCATAATCAATTTTTTTGCTACGCTTCAAAAAATCTTTAACTAAAACAGGCTTGGGAAATAAAAAAGCCTGAAATAAACAGTAATCTCCTTACATACTAAGCCAAGAGTCATAGAATGCTTATTGTTTACAGGTTTATTATTTAATGTCATTGGATGATAATTCACGTCTCCACAAATATATTGATAATTTTGATTATTAATTGCATTATCAATCCTTCTAATAAACTCTTTTGGATTTTTTACTATTATCGCATATTCACCAAAATCCTTCATATTTGGTTCATTCCAATCAATGCTCATTTTCTCCTTAAATATTTGCTGGCGATATTCCATTTTGCAAAAACACATTACATTGCAATAATTGTACCCCAATGCTCGTATCATTACATCTGTACACATAACCTCTCTCATCTCAGCTGGAAACTCTTTATCTCGACTAGGAGGAATACTGGCAATTGTTCCTTCTAAAACGTCTCTTTGACTTTTATTTCTTTGCCTATCTAAAATACCCTTCGCATACCTATCTCCCTGAGCAGCCGCTTCTATTAATCCTCGTTCTGCGTAAGTTTTTGTAAATGTAGCCAAACTTGATAAATAAAAATTTCCTTTTATAAAATCTTCTTGATAGCTCTTTTTTTCAAAAAATTTTGTCAAAATATATGGCATCCAAAATTCCTCCCCCAACTTAAATACTTAAATCATCTTCCCATAGATTTCCATACAGCGTTCATCCCTATATCGCTTATCCTCCGATTTAAAGTGTAATCTTCCTCCTATTGGCTTTAAAAGATCTTTTCCATCATATTTTTCATTAACAGACTCTAACGCCTTTTCATCAAGCAAATATTGTACTTCATCATCTTCAATATAATAACCTTGTTCTTCTAATTCCTTCTTTACATCATCAACCGTTGGAAACAATTCTTTATTTACCCTGTCCATATCATAAGCAAGCATTAAATCATCATATGAAAATCTCTTGGTATTTTGTATCTGAATTAAAATATCTCTAATTTCTGTAATTCCTTCTTGCGGAAAAACTTTTTTTCCTCCATCCATCATTTTAAACACCCATTGTGAAAGTTCTACTGATTGCTTAAATCGCATTCTTTCAAATCTTCGGTCCTCATTCAATGATACTCCATATCTAAGTGGATACACATATCCACTCTGATGATGACATCTCATCAATGGCTGATATCCAATCTGAAAAGCCATGCCATCAAGATCGCCATTATCCAATCCATACCAACGATCCTCATCATTCATATGTTGAAAATACCATTCTAAACTTCCACCAGGACTAATAAAATCTAGTGCCCAATTAGGAGCATGATAAATAATCCCGTATTTATGATTTTCATTTATCTCTTGTTCTGTTAATGGTCTAAAGCAATCCTGTTCCGGAACATACTTGCATGTAGCAAAGAACAATGCAATTCTAAAATCATTTGTAAGATCTAATAAATTCGTATCAAATCCGTAATGTTGTGCCAGTGCTTTATAATTCACATCACTTAATTTTGCCTCCCAATAGGGAACAACGTTAATATTATTCCAAAGCAATTTTCTAAATTGCCAAATTTTCATATTCGCAACTGTCCGCATTAATTCTTCTTGTTTCTTGGACATTCCCATAGTTTTTCTTCTTAATGACGGAATAGAATAGGGAAAATCCTGATTCTCGCCTCGAAAAAATTGTCTTTTGCTACAAAAAGTAATTATCCTATCTCCATATGGAAACAAAATTGTGGTTCCACTGGCATTCATGACACGAAATTCATCAATTATAAAATCTCCTCTTTTTTCTGGGTGTTCATCTCTATCTTGCACCATTTTTTGCACATCCTCAGCCCAATGATCATCTATATCCGCACAATTTAAAAGATATTGAATATCATCATATGAAATATCATGTGTCTTCAAAGGCTGATTTGGAAATAACCAATTATCATCATTATATACTATTGTATTCATAATCTTTCTTCCCTCTCGTTTTACATTTAACTCATAGTCAATCCCAAAATTTTGTATCAGGGTTGAAATCTCGATATTTAAGTGTAATTCCCACCTGATCAAAAGCATCTTCCAACATTTTTTCTGCTTTCTCATCATGCCAATATACATGCCAAATTGTTTCTGCTTTAACGCTCTCTGCTACTTTTCTTAAATATGGAATATCCACTCTCCCCACAGACCAACCAACAATCGTTATAGAGTCAATTTCAGAAAGTTGATCAAAGAACCTTTGATTATTTTTTATAATCTCATCCGTATCTTTATTTATCGGTTCTAAAAATTCAGCAATAGCTTTCTGAATACTTTCTTCGCCCTCATCAAAATATTCCCCCGCCTTATTAGCTGCTACTTTATGCTTTTCTATATTTTCTCTATTATAGTGCCCCATAATAGGTTCTACCCAGGAATTTTTACAAACACTTCCATGAATATGAAGTACATCCCCAATATGATATACGTTTTCAAGTGTATCTGTATAATTAAAGCTTAAGCAAATACATTCTTCATCATTTACCAGTGCCTGTTTTCGTGGAACAATATCTTTTGTAGATATTTGTTCTATCCATTCCTTTACATATTCTGGAAATTGTTTTATAAATCCATATTCATTTCTCCAATACTCATCCATTGTATCTTCAATTCCGACATTTCCGCCATCTAAATCTAAATTATCCAAAATACATTCAGATGTATTCAACATACTTCCAATATCAGGACTCCCTATTGCTTCTTCGAAACTCTCCCAAAGCTTACTTTTTAAATTTTTTTCCCATTTCTGTTGAGCATCTTTTCCTACATATGGATCTCCAAAATCAACTGGATAAAAATTATACATCTTTTCAAATGCAATTAAAAAATCCAAATGATTTTCTTCAAGATATTCACGGAAATTCCAATATGCCGTTTTTAAACCATGTTCCAAATCAAAGCCGTTTCCCACAATCAACATTCTATTCATTCTCTCTTCCTCCACTTTGCAGCTTTTCTTTGTATAATACCGCCGGTCTGTGTCCCGCATCTCCCGTCATTTCTCCAGTATCTTCAACAAGTAAAGCTACTTTTCTCCGAAATGCTGGAACTAATAATTTTGTATCTAAAACAGATTCATGAATCTGCTGTAATTCTCTTAACGTAAATTTTTCTGGTAAAAGCCGAAATGCAATGTGTGTTTCTGTAATCCATTTACGAAGCTGCATAATTGCATCTGCAATAATAAGCTGATGATCAAAGGCAATGTCATCACTTTCGATTGTTTTAAACTTTCTTTTAATATCCCATTGAGATGTGGTTTCTTTCAATCTTGCACAAATTACATCCTCTTCATGTGTTAAACGTAACAACCATTCACCATCAACTTCCTTAAAAGAAACATCAAACCATTTTGCAGCTGATGCATCATCTCCAGCCTTAATTTTTTCATGATTTGAACTAATTAAAGCCATAAAACCATTAGTAATAACCCATCTTCTCGGATCACGGTCCGGATCACTATATGTACCAAATTGTTCTAAAAAATTGCAGCTTAAATTAGTTTCCTCCTGCAGTTCCCTTTCTGCTGCCTCACATATGTTCTCACCTGGACGCACAAATCCACCAGGAAGAGCATAGCAATCCTTAAATGGTTCCATTCCTCTCTGAATTAAAAGAACTTTTAATTTTTTCTCCGATATTTTCCTATAATTATTTTCTTCACTGTCAAACATTTCAAAAATTACTATATCTGCAGTGACTGATGGTTTTTCAAACTTTGAATCATCATATGCCTTCACATACTCCTCATTTTCCCTCAAAGTTTCTACTTTCTTTTTCATAATCACTACCTCTTTCTTTTTTGATATTATCATTATGATAGTATCAAATTGATATTTTGTCAAGTTAAAAAAATACCAGGTACAAAATACCTGGTAAAGATAAATATTATAGTTCGTTTCTCTATGTAAAATAAATTTTAATTCCGCAGTCTATTAAACTTTCTGTATGAGTTGTAAAGCTTCTTCCATTTTACTTAAAGCAAATTCATCGGCTTCTTTTTCTTTTGGAATAGCTCTATATTCTTTCATATATTGCCAAAACAGCTTCTTTTCTCTTGCAGTCAATTTACATTTATTTCCTCTGTCTATTCGTTCTTTACGTTGTTTTTTTAAATTCTCCATCTTGTCAAAATTATTTTTTTCTAATACTAAATCTTTTTGAATAAAATCAAATACATTTTTATTCAAACTATTAAATTGAATCCAATGTCCCATTTCATGCAAGAATACAAATGTTATATACACAATATTATTATCTATTTTTTGATTACAATATGGTGCAATTATATTCCTAGTAAATTCACAAATTCCTGTACCATCACACTCAAATAAGTCAATAATATGTTCAATTGATAAATCAGCAATGTGTATTGCCGCAGTTGTACTAATAAAATCATGTTGATTTTTCATTTTTTCATATCTTTTTCTAACTGATAATGGCATTTTACCTTGACACATAAAAGTACCTATTATTGTATTGCTACTATCAATATTCTTTTTTACATTATTAATAATACCCTCAAAATATTTTTCACTTTCGCCATATCCTGCTGTCCCAAATAAAAATATTTTTTTGTTTCTTAATTTATTTAAAAAATCTATTGTTAGATGATCAGCATTTCCTTTTTCTGTCCAAAAGCCAATATAAATTACATTACTTAATACATCATCAATTTTGTCCACTGTACCATAATAATCACACTTATTTTGAGGTAAAGTATTATATATTGCCTCTGCAAGTTTTTTTGTATTTCCTGTTTTACTACTATAAATTATTGAATATCTTTCTCTTTTCATAATACATAATCTCCTTTTTCTTTATTATCAAAATTGTAATTTGTTACTATACAACCATAAATATAAATCCAAGTAAAAGTATTCCAATAAAAGTAATTGATAACCATTTTCCAACCTTTGTAAACAAATTATCTTTATATTTAATAGATAATATTAGTGCTGGTATTAAAAATATAAATGAATAAAAAATAGTGTAATGTGTTCCAGTCGCATTAGCCATATTAGACCAAGTAGGTATGTTCAATGTTGCTAAAATGTGATCTCCAACACAAACTCCAAAAATATTAAAAGCCCAAACGAAAGCAATAATTACTAGTAACAATGACAATGAACCTATACCAATTTTTTTATTTTTCATTACAAATACCTCCTCGATAAATTACTATTTTTTATTATCTGACATTTTTCAATTGATCTACTATTTACAAACATTATACCATATTATTTCTATTTTCTCCTTCAAAAGTTACTTTTGAATAAACTTCATTTTCATTTTTTTCTATTTTATTTCCATCAACAAAAAGAGATATTGATTAGATTCAATACCTCGTAATTTTTTATTATTTAATTTTTGTAATATTTGCTAAAGTATTTTGATTTACTTATTGTAATTTATCTCTTACTTATAGCTATTTACTATTCTATTGTTGTTTTCCATAATCCATGTTTGTTGCAATAAGCATATAATGTTGCACCAGATATATATGGAAATCTAGTTTCCGTTGCTTGCTCTGGATGTAATTTCACACGAGTTATTCTATTTTCTGATACTTGTGCAATCCACATTATATAATGTTCCTTTTCCATTGGATGTTCTACTTCTCCAACACTTACTACTATTTCATCTTCTACTTTTTTATATATTGGTATATGTTTTTCAGTTGCTGCATCTGTAGTATTAGCTTTCATTTCTTCCATTTTTCTACCACAACAAGTTATATGTTGTACATCTCCATCAATTATTTCTATTATATTGTCACATATTGGACATTTTAAAAATTTTGCATTTTCTTTCATTTAAAACTCCTCCTTTTATTAATATTATACTATTATATAAAAAATTGTAAACAAGAAAATAAGTTATTATTTTGAATTCTACTTTGTATCAATTAACAATTCCTTTGGACTCTTTTTTAAACTACTTATAGATGATATCACTAAAGATATTATAAGTACCAAAGACATAAATAAAATTACATATATTATTGATTTTGGTAATATATTAATATCTAAGCTTGTTAGAGTTTTATTAAAGCCGTCTACTTCTGCTCCTCCACCAAGTCCACTAGATGCCGATTGCTTTGCTATTTGTTTTGTTATATTGCCAGTAACTTTATTTAATATATTATTTCCTATCATGTTTCCTGCATAAACTGCTAAAAAATATGATCCTATATATGCAGGAATAGATATAAATACTAGCTCAATAACAAATTGTCCAAAAATTTTCAATTTTGATATTCCTAATGATAGAAAAATTGCTATTTCTTTTTTTCTAGCATTCATCCATAAAAGTAATAATAATGAAACTGTAATACCTGCAAATATTAATGAACCAGCAAATAATTTGTTTGCTATTGAATATATACCAGATATTGATTGTTGTAGTGCTGGATAATTTGTTGAACTTTTAATTAAATTGTATTGTTTCCAATTTATATCAAGTTTTTTAATATTTTTAATGACTTGATCCAAATTTTTATCACCTTTTACAAAAAATGTTGCATCTTGATATACTGCAGTATCTTCTGTGTTTCCATAAACTTTTGCAGCTGTATCTAAATCTGTTATTAATGTATTTTCGTAAAGTTCTTGTGCAGAAGTTACACTACTTTTATTGTGGCCATCGAAAATTCCTTTTATTTCTACTTCTAGTGTTTCATTTGCTCCTTTTTCATTATCTGCATCAAATAAATTGGACTTAATTTTTATTTTATCTCCAATTTTCAAATTGTTTTTTTCAGCTAAGTCTTTATGTATTAAAATCTTACTTTTGTCATTTTCTTCCAAATGTTCTCCTTCTATTAATTTGTAAGCTCCTGACACAAATTTATTTTCTTTTGATGAATCATTAACTCCTGTTAGCATAACTGTTCTTTTAAAATTTTCTGCTCTTTCTGGTGATTGATTTGCAATTGTTTCTTTAGTTTCTATAATATCATTATCTACCAAATCAGCTACACTATTTATTCTCTTTACAAAAGAGGAAATGTCTTCAGATTCAGCTATTTTTTTTAT
>ENA-ORMX01002473-ORMX01002473.1-human-gut-metagenome-genome-assembly--contig:-NODE-2473-length-10645-cov-4.803588_pt1 | contig 10645 bp, 11 predicted proteins | sample MGYA00242108_ERZ509007 | MGnify/ENA primary metagenome ERZ509007 (study PRJEB26280, sample SAMEA2338745) | human gut metagenome | biome: human gut; feature: human-associated habitat; material: faeces...
GCCCGCCACACTTCAAGATTGATTTTTAAAAATATATATCTAACTCTTGCTAGGCGGTAACTTTATCTCTCAGGTTCCAAAGCCATGAAAAAATATTTGTTTTGCTAATGTTTTGCACTAAGCTTTATTATCAAATCCATATCATCATCTTTTGCTGCTTTATTCTTTCTAATCATACCACATTTTTTGCATTTAAAAATAATCACATATCCTTTTTTAGAATCAATCTCTAGTCCTATTGGTTCTAATGTTCCATGACAACTTTCTGCTCTATCACCTGGATTAACATCTACATGTTTAGAATGCAAACAATATGGACAGTGGTTTCTACATGTATACCCTAATTTCGAAACATGTTTGCCACAATTTTCACATATAAATTCTTCATCAATTTTTGTAAAATTACTTAACATTTTATTTACCTTTCTAGTAATAATTTTTTACAATTATTTGGACACTTTTTTAAAGCACATCTCTCTTCTCTTATCAATATGCATACAATGTGTCCAATCTTCTTACCTCATGTTAAATGCATAAATTTTGAACTTTTTACAAACTAGTCTTCAAAAATACTTCCACCAATAAATTCTCTAAGTAACGAATTTTGTGGTACATATTCCCCTGGTATTGATTCAAAATATCCTAGCATTCTATACAATCTTTTAGCTTCTGAGAACTCAGGATGTGATTTATCTATCTTTTCTAATAACGGCATAGCATAATCTTTTAATACTGCAAGTTCATATATTAAAGAAGAATTAAACATACTATCTGCCTCTTCTTGGTATGGAAAAATATTTTTTTCTTCTCCACGATTTACAGAATCCCACATTTTAAGAGTATGAAGTGCAGAATAACTTCTAAACTGATTATCCCTTACAATTCTTCTTATTAATCTCGTATCTGTTGTAGAGATTCTATTGTAATAATCAATGTTCAAAACAGTTAAAGCACTAATATATACTTTATACTTTTGCTCTTTTGGTATTAAAGGTGTAAGTTTATCATTTAAACAATGTATTCCCTCTATTACTAGAATTTGGTCATCATTTAACTTCATAGTATTTCCTTTGTACACCTTTGTTCCATGTTCAAAGTCAAATGTTGGAACTTCTATTTCTTCTCCGTTTAATAACTTAAGTATATGATCATTAAATAAATCTATATCTATTGCTTCTAGACACTCAAAATCATAATTTCCATATTCATCTTTAGGATTTAATGTTCTTTCTACAAAATAGTTATCTACAGATATTGTAACTGGTTTTAATCCGTTTAATCTTAATTGAAGTCCTAATCTTTTAGCAAAAGTTGTTTTTCCTGAAGATGATGGTCCTGCAATTAATACTACTTTTACTTTTTCTCTTTTAACAATATCATCTGCTATTTGTGCCATTTTCTTTTCGTGAAGAGCTTCATCTAATAAAATGTAATCTTTTATTTTATTTTCTTTTACAATTTTATTTAACTTGTATAATGTATGTACATTTAATGTTTTATGTACTTCTTCATAATCATCTAGTGTTGCAAGTAGCTTTTTATTTTCTTTAAATTCTGGTAATCTATCTGGTGCTTTTTTACTTGGATAACGAACTAAAAATCTACCATCATATTCTAGAATTTCATATATATTAGTAACTCCTGTAGATATTGGCATAACACCATAGAAGTAATTATAGTAGTCTTCACAATAATATAACATAATTTCTTTTTTGTTTTTTACATCTAATTGTAATCTACCTTTTAATGTATTTTCTTTTTCATAAAATGCTTCCGCTTCTTCTTTAGTCATTGCTAGCTTTGTAATAGGAACATCTCTTTTTATAATTTCTTTTACTTTTTCATCTACTTTTGCAATCATCTCTTTTGTAACTTGCATATTTGCTACTTCACAAAGCATGCTATTTGATAATTGAAAATTAATTGTAAGTAGTGCTTCTGGATATGTTTCATAAAAAGCTTTTCCTATTATATAAATTAGTCCTCTTCTATAAATTCTCATTCCATCTTTATTAGTAAGGTCTATAAGTTCTATTTTTCCATCTGAATTTATTTCATAATTAAGTGACTTAACTTCATTATTAAAACGACAAGCTATCACTTTATTTCTAGATTTTGCTATTTCATCTTTTAATAAGTCTATTACTTTTGTTCCTTTTTTTACATCAATTATATGTTCTTCGTATATAATTTGCATAAGATTTTCCTCCTCATTTGTCTTGAAAATCATTTTATATCTTTCTGAATCTTAAGTCAAGTATTCTTTGTTCTATTTATTTTGCCTCTCTAGATGCATATTTTTCTTATGCTTGTATATACTATTATTAATATGTCAATTATTGGAGGTATATTATATGAATAGTGAAAGAATTTCTGAAATTTTAAAGAATAAAGAATTACATGATGTTTATTACAATGAACGCCCTGTTTGGATTCAAGAAGTGGATAATAATGTTGCCAAAGTAGGTTTTGTAGATAATAATGAAGAAAAAAATGTTTATATAGAAGATCTATATGAAAACAATTTGTAGAAATAATTTTACAACCTACCAATATTTTTTATTTACATTTGGTAGGTTGTAATTTCTAATAACTCCTATAATATTATTACTATTTAAATTTATTTTTTATCTAAATGGTATAATACAATACTTTATTTAATTATCTCTTTATATGTAGACTCTATATTTGACTCTGAGATTCCAATATCCTTTAATATTTTTATTGCATCTTCCTTGCTCATTTTATTAAAGCATTTTTCAGTTTTTAATATTTCTTGAATTATTCTATGTTTTAATAGTTTCTTTTCATTTCGAGGTTCATAATCTTTATAATAATTAATTAATGTATCATTCATAAGTCTTAAATCTTTTATAGTAATCATATTTCTATATTCTCCTCTCCTTGTTTTATTGTTTCTTCTTCAGAAATTGGTAACTCTTCTTTTAATGCTTCTATAGTATAGTCTGGATCTTTATATCTGTACTCTCCACCTCTAAACTTTTCTAATAACTCTTCTTTTCTCATTTGTATCACTTTCATATCTGTACAATCTAGTATACAAAATTGATTATTCTCTCCTTGACTAACAATAATACCACTATTATATTTTATTCCCTCTTCTCTGCTTTGTGTTTTCTTTCTAATCCATGCTTCCTCAGTATTATCTCCAAAAAATCCTAATTTAGAAAATTTTATTATTCCCATTATTGATTCTGTACCACTTACATTATTTTCTTTCATTGTCTTTGCTAGAGAATTAAGCTTATTATATAATTCAGTTTCTTCTGTTTTAGTATCTCTTGCTGTTTCTTCTGACCTTATTACATCAAGCATATGTATATAACTTTTAATTGTATGTACATCTTTATAAATAAGCGGTGTAAATCTTTCTATCGAATTTTGTATAATACCTCTTGGGTCATATGATGCATGTATCCCTTCTATTGGCAATCCCATTTTAACTTTAAAAAATTCATTTGTATTTGAAATAGCATTTGTAGCCTCTGCTGTCATAATAATATCTTTACTAACTAAATTCACTAAAAAATGTCCCTCTCTACCTACTATCTTAGCTTCAATATCACTATCTGGCATAGAATTTACTAATTTAGCATATACTCTAGCAAAATCAAAACATATCAACTTAGAATTTGGTCTTATACTTTCTAATAAGCTAATATTAATTTTATTGCTCACATCTTCCCAAAGTCTACTATCATCATAATTTAGTGTTTTGCATAATTTCATATATATCCATATTGCTTTTTCCTCCGAAGTTAAGCCTTCTGGCATATCTCTATATACATATTCTTTTAATTCATCATTAATTTTCCAATCTGGTTCATCTTCTCTTCCTATTACAATTGGATAGCTTTTCATTTGCTCTTCAGCATCAAGTCTATTTTTAATTAATCTAAAATTATTTATATATCCTTGTTGTTCATTTGAAAAAAACTGAACAGAACAATCTCCATTACATACTCTATTCATAATCTCATAGTAATGTTTTTCTCTGGATTTTTCTCCTTCTGGTAACCCTTTATTCTTTCCTAACTTCAAAAAAGAAAATATACTTTTCGATTTTATTTTTTGTTTACTTTCTATTTTTTTTCTATTAGTAAATTCTGAAAAAGATTCACGTCCCTCTAATACTCCAAATATCTCTTCTACTTCTCTTTTATTTAATTTATGTTCGTCTCTAATTAGTTTTTTTAAAGCCTTATCAGTTCTACATTGTTGTAATTTATGTATTCGTTTTTTTTGCTGGCTACTAATTTGATTTGTTTCAATTTTTGATAATTCTCTTAGAAAAAAAGCAACTTCAAACATCTCCTGTGTCATATCTGGATTATCTATTTCTTCTTGATATAGCACATCTAAAATTCCTTTTGGATCTCTCAGAGTCTCAAGTATTTCGTCAAATTCTTTTTTATCTGCATTTAATATTTGCTTTATACTATCTGCTATTTTTCCATTTTCTCTTTTGTAAAGAACTATTTGCATTTTGTCCTCCTTAATTCACATCTATTAATGTAACTAAAATACATTTAATATACACTTCTTCTATTTATCATAAAATTGTTTCTTACTACTTTACAAAACAATATTTGTAATTACATTTTTATATTACCATAAAGTTATTACATTTAAAAGTAGTATTCATAAATATTATGTCGATAAATAAACTTTAAAATTTTAAAATCTTGAATTTAATATGGACAAAAGAATGGTTCTCTTATCCATACTCTTTTTGTCTAGCTGATTTTTTTCATACTTTACTAATACTCTTACTTACACATCTAATTGTTTTTGAGCTACTTTTTGTTAGAAGTTGTTACAATTTAGTTAATTTTACTCTGCATGTAACTTTCCTATTGTAAATGTAAAAAAAAAAAGCAAAAGCACAAAATCTTAGTTTTGTGCTTTTGCTTTTTTTACAATTGTAATTTTTTAGAGATTTCCTTTAACTAATCAAAAAAATAACAAAAATCCCAAATCGTCTGGATCACTTATTTCTATTACAATAGGTTTTCCACTGTTGTTTGATTGTTCCATCTCTTCATAACGCTTAATTCCTTCAATTGCCAATTCTATATGTTCGTCAGAAGGTTTTGCTGTAACAAATACTTGTAAGAAACGCAACCATCCATTCTTATCTGCAAATATTCCAGTTATTAGAATCAAGACACACAATAAAAAGTAAAGATAAATATTCCAATCTGCAACAAATGCCATTGATAAACTCACTAACAAATACATAACAACTTTATTAATAAGCAGTCTGCTTCCACACATCTTACTGAAACGTGAAGCTTTTTTTACTTCTTCAAATGTTGGTATTCGTTTTAGTTTCTCATAACTGTTTATCACCATATGTTCTGCAGCGTGATATTTTGCAACAGATTGCATTGTTCCCTTTTTTGATTTCATTTGATAAATGTAATTTATAAGTTCAAAAAAATCAAATGATGTAGTTACCGAAAAATAAGCTGCTGCTAACAAGAACCAGATGTTTCCTGTTAACATACAAACAGTAACTAACAGTACATCGAAAATAAGTACAGCTTTCTTATCAAGAAACTTACCTTTTTCTCTTATCATTCCTATATTGTCCTTAAATTCGCAAAAAGGAAGATACACTGCTCTTGTTCTGATTTCTCCAGATTCATCTCGAATTGTCTCTGATCCGATTAAAGGGTTTGTGTTAGAATAGAATACTATTCCATTCTTTTTAGACCGTGCATTAACATTGTAGTTTTTTTCCATTGTCTACATCTCCTTAAAAAATAATTTATAACCATATTGTAACACAGTTTTACATAATTTACGATATATACCATATGACTTAACTAAATTTCGTCTATATAATGGTAAAAAAGTTACATATAACCAAAAGTGGACAAGAGAACCATCTCTTTGTCCACCTTTGGTTAACCTATTCTAACTCATCTTCTCTTTAATTCTCATTAATGTATTTAGAGCTTCTATTGGTGTTAATCCGATTTAAATCTATTTTATCTATTTCATGAGCAATTTCGGCTATTTTATAATTAAACATATCAAACTGACCTGTAACTTGTTTTTTATCTCCTTTTTCTTTAGCCTTATCTCTCATTATGCTTTTTCTTTCTAAACTTCTTAATATTTCATTTGCTCTTTTTGTTACATTTTGTGGAACTCCTGCTAAACGTGCTACATGAACACCATAGCTCTCGTCTGTTCCTCCTTCTACTATTTTTCTTAAGAAAATAATGTCTTCACCTTTTTCTTTTACAGCAATAGAATAATTTTTAACACCATCTAATTTGTCTTCTAATTCTGTTAATTCATGATAATGTGTAGCAAATAATGTTTTTGCACCACATTTTTCTTTATCTGCTATATATTCTGCCACTGCCCAAGCAATTGAAAGTCCATCATATGTAGATGTTCCTCTTCCTATTTCATCTAAAATCACTAAACTATTTTTGCTTGCTTCTTTTAAAATAGATGCTACTTCCATCATTTCTACCATAAATGTACTTTGTCCCATACTTAAATCATCTGATGCACCAACTCTTGTAAATATTTTATCTACAACACCAATTTTAGCAGAACTTGCAGGTACAAAACTTCCAATTTGAGCCATTAATACTATTAGCGCAACTTGTCTCATATATGTAGATTTACCAGCCATATTTGGACCTGTTATAATTGCTAAACGATTTTCTTTTTCATTTAAAAATGTATCATTTTGTACAAAGCTTCCTGTAGGTAGCATTTTTTCTATAACAGGATGACGTCCATCTTTTATATCTATAATTCCATCTTCAGAAACCTCTGGCATGCAATAATTAAATTCTTCTGCCACTGTTGCAAAAGAACTTAAAACATCTAGTGTAGATATAGCAGCAGCCGATTTTTGAAGTCTTTGAATTTGATTTTCTATTTTTTCTCTTATTTCAGAAAAAGCATTGTATTCTAATTGTACTACCTTTTCTTCTGCTCCTAGTATCTGATTTTCTAAATTCTTTAATTCTTCTGTTATATATCTTTCACAATTTGCTAAAGTCTGTTTTCTTATATATCTATCTGGTACTCCGAGATAAATTTGATTTTGTAACTTCTATAAAATATCCAAAAACTTTATTAAATCCTACTTTTAAACCTTTAATTCCTGTTTTTTCTCTTTCTTCTGCTTCTAATGCTATAATCCAGTTTTTTCCTTCGGTTGTAGCAGTTTTTAATTTATCTATTTCTTCATTATATCCTAATTTAATTAAATCTCCCTCTTTTACAGAAATTGGTGGTTCATCGACTATTGCTATTTCTATAAGTTCATAGATATCTTCTAATGTATCTAACTCTTCTTGTATTTCTTTTAATAATTTAGAATTTACGTTCATTAAAATATTTTTTATATTTGGTAATTGTTTTGCTGAATTCTTTAAAGATATTAAATCTCTTCCATTTGCATTTCCATATGCAATTTTTGCTGATAGTCTTTCAATGTCATATACCTTTTTTAGAGATTCTATAATATCACCTTTTAAAATGATATTTTCTTTTAATTCTTTTACCGCTTCTAACCTTTTATTAATTTCATTAACATCTACTAAAGGATCATTAATCCATCTTCTTAAAAGCCTTCCTCCCATAGAGGTTGAAGTTTTATCTAATACCCAAAGAAGAGTACCTTTTTTGGATTTATCTCTCATTTTTTCTGTTAATTCTAAATTCCTTCTTGCATTTATATCAAGTGCCATATATTTCGTTGTTTTATATATAATAATTTTATTTATATGGTCAAGTTTTGTTTTTTGTGTATCTTTTAAATATGTAAGTAATGCATTTGTAGGTAATATAGATAAGTTTTCTTTTAAATTTTCTATTTTAGAACCATTATCATCTAAAATCTCATATTCCATTTTCAAGCTTTCTATATCTTCTGAAAAAGATTCTTCATTTGTTCTTGAAATATAACTATCGAATCTTTCTTTTATTTTATTAATCTCATCTGTAGATGAATACATCATTTCATTTACAACAATTTCAGCTGGTGAATATCTTGAAATTTCGTCTAACAATTTAGCAAAATTATTAGTAGATTTAATTTCTGATGCATAAAAGTCTCCTGTAGATATATCACATACTGCTATTCCAAAAAATATTCCAGTTTTATATATAGACATTATATAATTATTTTTCTTTTCTTCTAGTAAATTAGATTCTATTACAGTACCAGGTGTTACAACTCTTATAACATCTCTTTTCACAATTCCTTTTGCTTGTTTTGGATCTTCTAATTGCTCACATATAGCTACTTTATATCCTTTGCCTATAAGTTTTGCAATATAGTTTTCTGCAGCATGAAAAGGAATTCCGCACATTGGCGCTCTTTCTTCCTTACCACAATCCTTACCTGTTAAAGTAAGCTCTAATTCTCTGGATGTTGTAATTGCATCTTCAAAAAACATTTCATAAAAATCGCCTAAACGATAAAATAAAATACAATCTTTATATTTATTTTTTGTATCTAAATAATGTTGCATCATTGGTGAATATTCTGCCATATTTTCCTCCTATTTTGTTATATTTGCATTTGCCTTATAGTACTATTTATTATCTTTTTTACATTTGTTTCGAATTCATCATCTTGGTTTGGTAATACATATTTATTTTCTAAAGTTTCATCTGTACTATTATCTAATCCTTGTTTAAATTCTTTTCTTTCTAAAGTTCTATATTGTGCTGAACTGATAGTAGTCCCATGATTCTGATAAGCAAAATAGCATAGTCTATGGAATATTTTTTGAGAATTTACTTTAAAAATATTCCCACCTTTTCCTAAACAATATTGTAATAAGTTAGTATCTGTCTTACAAAATGCATTCTCTCTAATTCCAAATTGTCTTAAAATAATCATTTCTCGTTTTAATTTATCAGCACCAATATTTAATATTCTAGGATATCTTTTTATAAATTCATTTGTAGCTTCAGCACTTAAATTAGCTTCATCATCAAATAATTTAAATATATCATATAATCGCCTATTAGAATCTCTTGATAACATTCTTGGATTTGTCAAAATCATATTAACCATATTTTCTGTACTAATAAATCCTTTACTTTTAGGGTCTATTTGGCTATTTCTTTTTTGTAATAATTCTAATATCTCCAATAATTTGTGAATAAAAGTTTCTCTTGTAATTGTAGTTACTCTATTTAGATTCATTTTTTCGAAAATTTCTTCTATTTGTTTTGGAGTTATCCCAGAGTCTGCCAAAGTTTTAATCTCTTTAGATAAATCCTCTTTTTCTTTTTTTCCTCTAAAAACGGTTGTTTTTTTATTTGTTTTTCTTCCTACTTTTAGTTTATCATCCATTTGTTTATTTTTATTTTCATCTAATAATTCTCTCATTTTTTGTCTTAAAGTTTTTCTGTCTACTCCTATATCCTTAGATATGTTTGTTAATGACTCACCTTGCATGACTCTCTTATAAACTTCTTGAATTATAGTATTATAATCTCTTGCCACTTTTTATATTTCTCCTTTCAAATACCACATATGCTCTGAAACAATTTGAACATCCACTATATTTCCAATCAAATTCTCATTTCCCTCAATATTAACCACTTTATTAGTATCTGTTCTTCCTGTTAATACTTTATTATTTGTCTTGCTTTTTCCTTCTATTAATACTTTTTGAATTGTTCCAACATATTCTTTATTATTTTCTTCAATTTGACTTTCTACTAAAGCTTTTAGTCTATCAAATCTTTTATGTTTTATTTCTTCAGGTATTTGATTTTCCATCTTATCTCCTGGAGTACCTACTCTTCTTGAATATATAAACATAAATACTTGCTCAAAACAAACTTTTTTTACAACATCTAAAGTATCTTCAAAATCCTCTTCTGTCTCACCTGGAAATCCTACAATTAAACTTGTTCTTAATGTTACATTTGGTATTTCTTTTCTCAATTTTGCTATAAGATTTTCTATTTGTTCTTTATTTAATATTTCTATTACTGCATTTTTATCTACATTTGGATATTCTTTTTTTATCATTGTAACAATACTATTTAGTTTCTTATTAAAATTATCTGTATATGTTTTATATTGATAAAACATTAATACTCCGCAAATTACATTAGAGAATACTATGATAAATAAACTTGTAATAATTGCCTTTTTTAAACCTATTTTATTCTTCATTTCCATCAATCCTATATCCTATTCCTTTAACTGTCATGATAATATTACTATCTAATTTTTCTCTTATTCTTTTTAAGTATACAGTTACTGTATTATCATTAACATCATTTCCTGTCCACTCCCATATTTTATCGATAATGTCGTTTCGAGTAACAACTTTGTTTAAATTGATAAATAACAAATGCAATATTTTTAATTCCAAGCTTGTTAACCCGTATTTCTTCTTTTTGCTTATATACAACCATTTTATCTAAATCAAATTCAATATCTTTTGCTTTGATAATTCTATTTTTCTTTTCTTTTAATAAAATTTTATTCATTCTTGCTATTAATTCTCTTGTAGAAAAAGGTTTTGTAATATAATCATCTGCACCATTTTCTAATCCTTTTACTATTGTTTCTTCATCATCTTTTGCTGTTAGGAAAATAGTTGGTATGTTTTTA
>ENA-ORMX01002477-ORMX01002477.1-human-gut-metagenome-genome-assembly--contig:-NODE-2477-length-10625-cov-1.982403_pt1 | contig 10625 bp, 8 predicted proteins | sample MGYA00242108_ERZ509007 | MGnify/ENA primary metagenome ERZ509007 (study PRJEB26280, sample SAMEA2338745) | human gut metagenome | biome: human gut; feature: human-associated habitat; material: faeces...
GCCGTCATATCCTACCTGGATTTGGTTTAATTGTATGAGGGGAGTTTTGGATAAATCGCTCCCGCCCGGCAGACTCGAGCAAGACTCAGTCTGTTCTCTCTTAATCTCGATTTTCATTGTGCGTGCAGTGTACGGGCTATTTTCAGCATTTCTTCTTTCCACTCGTAAGAGAGCGGGTTGATGTCTACGAGGTGCGTGCCGGTTTCTTTGGCTATGAGTTCCGCGTTTCTCCGGTCGAATTCCTGTTGGACGAAAATGGTGCGGACTTGTTTTTCTTTGCAAAGCCGGATGAGCCGGACGAGTTGTGCCGGGGACGGTTCCTTACCGTCGGTTTCTATGGCGATTTGCGTGAGTCCGTAGTCCTGTGCAAAATAGGTGAGCGTGGGGTGGTATATAAGGAATGCTTTGGGGTGCAGGCTGTCTACGAGCGTGTGTATGCTGTCTTCCGTGGCTTGCAGGTCGGCCAGTGTCTGTTGCAGGTTCCGGCGGAATTGCCGGGCGTGTGCGGTATCAAGTTTGCAGAGCGCGGCACAGATGTTTTGTGCAATGGCCTTCATGCGAGCCGGTGAAGTCCATACGTGCGGGTCGGTTTCGTTTTCCGGTTTGTCGGGCGTGCCGTGATGATGCCCCTCTATGAGCTTGATGCCTTCCGAAGTCCGGACGAACGGGACTTCGGGGGACGTTTGCCGGAACCGGTCTGTCCAAGTACGTTCAAAGCCTAAATCGCCGATTGTGAAATAGACCAGACTTTGCCTGAGTTTCATCATCTGTTCGGGAGTCGGCTCGTAAGTCTCGGGGCTGCTGCCTTTCGGTACGAATGTTTCCACGTGGAATCCGTCGCCTGCAATGCGTTCTGTAATGTAACGCAACGGTTCGATAGATACGGTAATAACCGGTCGCTGCGTGCCTTTGTTGTCTGTACGGCCGGACGGTTTGCATCCGGTGAAAAAGCAAAGACATGCCACGAGGTAAAACAGGAAGGGACGTAATCTCATTTGCATTAAAATAAAGTGACGGTATAAACTAAAATAGCGTAACGTACCAGTTTTCCAATCGTAATGGAAATCAGGCATATCAGCCAGTTGGCACGCATGAAACCCAATGCCACGGAAATGGCATCGCCGATGACGGGAACCACACACAAGATGCCGCCCACCCATGCGCCTTTCCGTTCCATCCAATGCTGTGCTTTCTCCACGCTTTCCCGTTTCACACGAAGGTATTTTTCTACCCATTCCATACGGCCGAGACGTCCGATGCTGTAATTGAACATGCTGCCGCCTACGTTCCCTATGGTGCCCCATACAAGCAGTAAGAGCGGATCAAGTCCGGCCAGTTGCAGGCCGACCATGACAGCTTCGGAACTGAACGGGAATACGCTGGCTGCCAGAAATGCCGCCAGAAACATGCCCCAATAGCCGTATTGTATCAGAAAGTCAACCATTGCTTCCATATATTCAGGAAAGATAAAGCTGCAAACATGAATAGGAACAAGATGAATACCGCATCGGTAAACCTTTTGCTTGTCAAGGCAAAGTAGTGGGACAGGATGGGAGCGGAGTTCATGACTAATAATCCCAAAAGAACTTGGAAATGTACCGGTTGCAAGGCCATGAGCAGTACGATAAGAAGTTCTTGTGTGAGGATGAGATATAGAAACATTCTCGTGCGTATCTTGTCGTTAAAGCTAGTGCGTATGCCATGCAGGGCGGCAATGATGGTGAAAGCTATGACCAGTCCTATGGTGCTGATTTGTAAAAAGTCGAAATTCCGATAGTTCTCATAATATATCGGTTGGAAAAGGATAAGTTCCCGGAAATGTCCGGTGAACCGGCCGAAGTCTTCCATATAAAGGAAGTATCCGGCCATGAACCAGTAAGGGAGAATCAAACCCGTCATGGCCGCCCAAAACGTACGCCACGTCAGCGAACGGAGGTAGACGGCGGTGTACCAAAGATAGAACGGGGCGAAGAAAAGCAGTTGCGGGAAAAACAAGCTGCCTATGCCGAGACAGAGAAATGAATGGAAAATCGGGCTTACGGCTTCCGTTTGCTGATAGGATTTGAACAGCAGGTAATAGGATGCCAACACGAGGCAAGAAACGATTAAGCCGTCTTGCAGGGGATGCAGGCAGAATATACACCCCGTCATCCACAGGTAAATGGACGGTGTCAGCCGACTGCGGATACGGATGAGTGAATGGGCGTTGTTGGTTTCCACCCAGAAGTAGGCTGTCAGGCCGCAAACGCCCCATCCCAACAGGCGGTCGAGCGTATAGATTCCTTCCGCACACCACAGCAGTGTGGTGAGAAAAGCGGCTACGGGCAGTGTGAAATTGCTCGTAGCCACCTTGTTCTGGAACCTGTTACTCCTCATTTCGTTATAGGTCTTGACCGATGTCGGAGCGGAAATACTTCTTCTCGAACCGGATTTTCTGTGCCTGGCTGAAAGATTGCTTCAAGGCTTCTTCCTTATCCTGTCCGTAAGAGCTGACGGCGATGACCCGCCCACCGGCTGTAACCACCTGTCCGTCCTTCAAAGCCGTGCCGGCATGGAAGACGATGCTGTCCTGTACGTCTTCGATACCCGCGATGGGGAATCCTTTTTCGTAGGCTTCGGGATACCCGCCGGATACCAACATGACACATACGGCACTGCGTTCGTCGATTTCCAGTGTCCGTCGGTCGAGGTCGCCTTGTGCCACGCCTTCCAGAAGGTCCACCAGGTCGCTCTTCACACGGAGCATGACACTTTCTGTTTCCGGGTCGCCCATGCGTACGTTGTATTCGATGACCATCGGTTCGCCTTCCACGTTAATCAGTCCGAAGAAGATAAATCCTTTGTAGTCGATTCCTTCTTCGGCCAATCCCTCTACCGTGGGGCGGATGATGCGGTCTTCGACTTTCTGCATCCATTCCGAGGTAGCGAACGGGACGGGAGATACGCTTCCCATGCCTCCGGTGTTCAGGCCGGTGTCATGTTCTCCGATTCGTTTGTAATCCTTGGCTTCCGGCAGGATTTTGTAGTTCCGCCCGTCAGTCAGTACGAATACGGAACATTCGATTCCGCTAAGGAATTCCTCTATGACAACCGATGAAGAGGCTGTGCCGAACATGCCGCCCAACATTTCTTTCAGTTCTTTGCGGGCTTCTTCCAGTGTGGGCAGGATGAGTACGCCTTTCCCTGCACAAAGTCCGTCGGCTTTCAGTACGTAAGGGGCTTTCAGGGTTTCCAAGAATTTCAGGCCTTCTTCCAACGTCTCCCCCGTGAACGTGCGGTAGGCGGCTGTCGGTATGCCGTGGCGTTGCATGAATGCCTTGGCAAAATCTTTGCTGCCCTCCAGTACGGCACCTTGTTTGGACGGCCCGATGACCGGGATGTCTTTCAGTTGGCCGTCGTTCTTGAAGAAATCATATACACCTTTGACCAAGGGATCTTCCGGACCGACTACTACCATGTCCACGCCTTTGCTGAGGACAAATTGCCTGATGCCTTCAAAATCATCGGCTTTGAGCGGTACGTTTTCCCCCACACTGCCCGTACCCGCATTTCCGGGTGCGACGTACAGTTGGTCCACTTTCTTGCTTTGGGCGATTTTCCAGGCCAGAGCGTGTTCGCGCCCTCCGCTGCCTAACAGTAATATCTTCATATCCGATTGTTTTTATTTCAAATAGTCTTCAAAATATTGCGTGATGCGTTCGTGCAGGTGTATGCGGTCCTTTCCCATCATGTTATGTTCGTCGCCCGGATAAGTGAAGAAATCCGGTTGGGTGCCTGCGTCGATACAGGCACGCAGGAACGACAGGGAGTGTTGCGGGACGCATACCGGGTCGTTGTAACCGATGATGACTTGGAGTTTGCCTTTTAGGTTACCGGCCTTGAGTTTCAGGTTACTGCCTTTGTAGCCTTCGGGATTGTCCTGCGGACGGTCCATATAACGCTCGCCGTACATCACTTCGTAGTATTGCCAATCGATGACAGGTCCTCCGGCCACACCTACTTTGAATACGTCGGGATAAGTGAGCATGAGGTTGGTGGTCATGAAACCACCGAACGACCAACCGTGCACACCCATCCGGTTGGCGTCGACGTAAGGCAGTGATTTCAGGAACTTTACGCCTTCCATCTGGTCTTTCATTTCTTCTACGCCCAGATGCCGGAAGGTAGCGTTCTCGAAGGCCAACCCCCGATGTTCCGAGCCTCGGTTGTCGAGGATGAAGAGCAGGTAGCCTTTCTGTGCCATGTAGATTTCCCAACCGCGTGCCATATAATTCCGGCTCGCCTCCACGTTGTGGGCGTGCGGCCCGCCGTACACGTAGATTACGGTAGGATATTTCTTATCCGGGTCGAAATCCACGGGTTTCACCATCCGATAGTAGAGGTCGGTGGTGTCGTCGGCGGCCTTGATGCTCCCGCATGTAATTTCCGGCACGTTATAGTCTTTCCATGGGTTTTCGGCAGTCAGCAAGTTACGCTCTTTCCCGTTCCGGGTGTCTGTCAGGCTGATGCCGCGCGCCACGGTAGGGGAAGAGTAACGGTCTTCTACGTAAGTGCCGTTTGCATTCACGCTACCGTAGTGTACACCCTCACCGTTGTCCAGAAGGGTACGTTTGCCATCCTTTACGCGTACCTTATATATATTGGACTGCAACGGATGGATTTCGTTGCTGCAAAAAAGCAGGCTCTTTTCTTTCTGGTCAAAACCCAAGACTTCTTTCACCACCCATTCGCCGGAGGTCAACGGGGTGGCCTTGACATGTTCTTCGCATGAGCCGCCTTGGAATGTCTTATGTCGTTGTGAAGCCTGTGGCTTGGACAGGTCGAACAAATAGAGATGGTTGTAACCGTCCCGTTGACTTTGATAAATAAACTTGGAACTGTCCCACGGCAGGAACTGTAGGCCGTGCATCGGTTCCACGTATTTGGGATGCTCCTCTTCGTATATCACGCCTTCCTTTTTACCCGTAGCTGCATCGTAACAAACCAATTCCGCGTGGTTTTGGTCGCGGTTCAGTTCGATCATGTATATTTTCCGGTTGTCCGGACTCCAAGAAATGTTCGTGAAATAACGGTCGGTGGGGTCTCCGGCTTGCAGCCATACTGTCTGGCTTGTGGCCGGCGTAAAGATGCCCACCGTCACTTTGTGCATCTTTTCTCCTGCCATCGGATATTTGCAGGGATAAGTGGTGGCTATGCGTGTCGTGATATCCACTTGCGGATAGTCGGGCACCATGCTTTGGTCCATCCGATAGAAAGCGAGCTGTTTCCCGTCCGGGCTCCAGAATGTTCCTTTGGTGATGCCGAACTCGTTACGATGTACGGCTTCACCATACACCAAGTCGTTGCTGCCGTCGGAAGACACGGCCATCGTTTGTCCCTCTTTCGTCGTGACATATAGGTTGTGTTGCCGTACGAAAGCCAGGCTATTGGAAGACGGGGAGCGGTCCAATGCCGTGGCATCCGCCGGATATTCCTGTTCCCATACCTTCTTTCCCGATTTGAAGTCTACTACAGTGTATATGGAGGTCGGTTTACCTCCGTTTTTTCCTTTTCCGGAAACGACGGTGGCTACCCATGGTTGTCCGCCATCGGGGAACTCCACATTGTAGCAGCTATGCACGACCGATGAGTCTTCCCCGGCTCCTAGCCATTGGTTCAGTTGCGATAAGGTGAACAGCACCTTCTTGCTTCCGTCCTTGGGGTTTATCTCATGGCAGCCGTCCAAGTCCGTATCCACCAACCGGTCGCCCCACCAAGCCGTGTACAGGTTTTGGGGCTGTAATTGATGGTATGTACTTCCTCCCGGAAGCAAATCATCCAACGTGAAACTCTTTTTTCCTTGTGCCATGGCGAGGATTGACAGTAATGAAATCACTATGAAAAGATTAATCTTCTTCATCATAGCGGTCGAAGTTACGGTTTTTCCCGAATGGTTTCCGGTCGCGGTCGAACGACTTGTTCTTGCGGTCGAACGAGCGTTCTTTGCGTTCGAAAGTTTTTCCTTCGCGTTTAAACGGACGTTTTTGGTATGACGCTCCTCTGTCCTCGCGTTCTTCTCGCGGACGGCGGTCGAAAGGACGGTTTCCGCGTGACCGACTGTCGCGGTCGTCATAATCCCTTCTTCTGGGGGGGAAGTCTTCTTCGTCGTCATCAATGGCCCTTTTAAATTCGCGGTGCATTTTGAAACGTCGTTTTTCTGCCATTTGCCGACGCTCCTCATCGGTCTTGATTTCCTTGCCTTCGGCGCGTAATTCCTTGTATTTTCCACTGAATATTTGGTATTTGCGGAACTCGCATTCCAACGAACCGTTGTACAAAGGTATTTTGATGGACGGTTTCAGCCCTATTTCGTCAAAGCATTCTTCGCGGTAGCTCAGGACCCAGGCATCGTTGTCCAGGAACTGGTGTTTCAGCCGTTCGCCTATGGTCCGGTACAATCCCAGTAAGTCGGGTGTGGAGATGCGTTCGCCATACGGCGGGTTGGTGATGATGATACTTTTCTCGGCCGGTTGCGTAAACTTGTGGAAATCTTGTTGGGCTATTTCGATCTCTTTGCTCAGTCCGGCAGCTTTGACATTCCGTGTGGCGATGTCTACGGCGTTGCGGTTGATGTCGTAACCGTAAATCTTATGTGTGAATTCACGTTCTTGCGACTCGTCGTTGTAAATCCGGTCGAACATCTCTTTGTCGAAGTCCGGCCATTTCTCGAAAGCATACTCTTTGCGGAACACGCCCGGTGCGATGCTGCGGGCGATGAGTGCCGCTTCGATGGTTATTGTTCCCGAACCGCACATCGGGTCTATCAGGTCGCATTCGCCGTCCCAACCCGTCATCAGGATCATGCCGGCGGCCAATACCTCGTTCAACGGGGCTTCCACGGCTTCCTGCCTGTAGCCGCGCCGGTGCAATGATTCACCGGAACTGTCCAATGACAGCGTGCAGTCGTTTTCTGCGATGTGTATGTTCAGGCGCAAGTCCGGGTTTGTCACGCTGATGTTGGGGCGCGAACCGGTTTTTTCACGGAAGTAGTCCACGATAGCATCCTTTACCTTATAGGCTACGAACTTGCTGTGGCGGAACTCTTGTGAGAAGACCACGGAGTCTACGGCAAAACTGGTTTCATTGTTCAGATACTGGTTCCAGTCGATGGCCTTGACGGCATCATAAACCTGGTCGGCGGATTCCGCCTTGAAATGTTTGATAGGTTTAAGGATGCGGATGGCCGTGCGCAGGGCGAAGTTGGCGCGGTACATGAGTTCCTTGTCACCGGTGAAAGACACCATCCGGCGTCCGGTCTGGATGTTGTTTGCTCCTAAGCCGGTCAGCTCTTTGGCCAAAACATTCTCTAATCCCTGGAAGGTTTTGGCGATGAGTTCAAATTCAGTTTCCATTGTGTAAGTTTTGTTGGATAAATCGCTCATGCTCGGCAGACTCGAGCAAGCTCGGTCTGCGCTCGCTTACTCGCGATTTTCGATGGATGCTTGTTTGCTATTGGTTTATTTATATTTCTTTTGTACGAGTCGGGCGCCGGCGGGCACGTCCTCCGTCACCCAGATATTACCGCCTACTGTCGCGCCCCGGCCCACCGTGATGCGCCCCAGAATGGTGGCGTTGGAGTAGACAATCACGTCATCTTCCAAAATCGGGTGGCGCGGAATACCTTTGATGGGGTGTCCGTCGTCGAGCGGGAAGCTTTTGGCTCCGAGCGTGACTCCCTGATAGAGCTTCACGTGGTTGCCGATGATGCAAGTCGCCCCTATCACGACGCCCGTGCCGTGGTCGATTGTGAAATGGTGGCCGATTCGGGCGGCGGGATGGATGTCGATACCTGTCTCGGAATGTGCCATTTCCGTGATGATACGCGGAATCAAGGGCACGCCCAACAAAAGCAGTTCATGGGCGATGCGGTAATTGCTCAACGCCTTGATGATAGGGTAGCAACTGATAATTTCGCCGTAAGATTCGGCTGCCGGGTCGCCGTTGTAGGCCGCTTCCACATCGGTAGCCAACACTTCGCGCAAGGCCGGCAGGCGGCTGATGAACTGTCCGGCCAGGTCGATGGCCTTTTCGCGTTTGGTGTCGCATGCACAGTCGCCTGTTTCCTTGGCATCGAAGCACAGTCCGGCATGTATCTGTTCGGTCAGCAGGTTGTACATCCGCTCGATGTTGACTCCGATATGATAAGTGATGGTATGATGGTTGACCGTGGATTTCCCGTAAAATCCCGGGAAAAGGATGGCACGGCACAATTCGATAATTTCGTGCAGGACTTTTCCCGAAGGGAGGGGGTCTCCGTCTTGATGTTCATGAAACAAACCTTTCAGGGACGAGTCTTCGGATAATTCCGTGACGGTTTGCGCCAAAAGGTGAGTGAAATTCAACAGACTCATTAAATTTTAAAATGTGTGATATTCTCCGTGCAAAGATAAAAAAATCAGGCTTCCTTCCCAAAAAAAAGCCTGATTATTTGTCATGGGCGTATGCTTTGCCCCTATATTGCGGCGCGTCATGCTTCTTTCACGCTTTTCACCAGTTTGTATAGCTTATCGTTCGGCCTTATTTTCTCCGGCACTTTGAACGACACGCGCATGCCTTTCCCTACGGTTTCCACCGGTTTCAGGTCGTAACGCACTTCTTCCAAATCCATAAACAACACCCCTGTCGTGGGGCCGGTGACGAGCAGGCGGTCGCCCACGCTCATGTCCGCCGCTTCGATCTGGAACTCTCCCACGCCAAGTTTGGAGAAGTATTTGATGGCCTTGCCCACGTAGACCTTTTTTTCCGTGGCGGCCGAGCCGTAGTTCGTCGTCCATTCACCTAAAGTCTGCCCTTGGTAATACCCGTCCCAGAAACCACGGTTGAACACGCGGGCCAACCGCTCGTCCCATCCGTCTTTTTTCTCTTCGGTGAACGTCCCGTCCAACACGCTTTGTATGGCTTCCTGGTAGCAGCCCACGACGGTGGCCACGTATTCCGGCCCCCGGGCACGTCCCTCTATTTTGAACACGCGTACGCCTGCTTCCATCATCCGGTCGATGAAACGTACGGTCTTCAAGTCCTTCGGGCTCATGATGTATTTGTTGTCGATTTCCAGTTCCGTACCCGTTTCGCGGTCTTTCACGATGTAGCCCCGGCGGCAGATTTGCATGCAGGCTCCGCGGTTGGCTGACCGGCCCGTGTTGTCCAGACTGAGGTAACATTTCCCGCTGATGGCCATGCAGAGTGCGCCGTGACAGAACATCTCGATGCGTATCAGCTCTCCGCCCGGACCGCAAATGCGTTGTTCCTCTATTTGCCGGTGTATGTCGGCCACCTGCGTCATATTCAGTTCGCGGGCCAACACCACGACATCGGCAAATTGGGCATAGAATTTTAAGGCTTCGATGTTGCTGATGTTCAACTGGGTGGACAGGTGTACCTCCTGCCCTATCTGCCGGCAGTACATCATGGCGGCTACGTCCGAAGCAATGACAGCGGAGATGCCGGCTTCCTTGGCCGCATCTATGATGGTACGCATCAGCGGAAGGTCCTCGCCATAGATGATGGTGTTTACCGTCAGATAGCTCTTGATGCCGTGTGCGGCACAAGTTTGTGCCATTTCCTTCAGGTCGTCGATGGTGAACGTACTGGCCGAATGCGCCCGCATGTTCAGGTTTTCGATGCCGAAGTATATGGAGTCGGCTCCGGCTTTGATGGCTGCGGCCAATGATTCGCGCGAGCCTACCGGTGCCATGATTTCAAAATCTTTTCTCGTCATGGTGTGGGGTTTTGTTTGCAAAGATACGCCCTTTTCCCGATATACCGGAGACTCGGTAGTGTTTTTTGCTTTTTTACGCTCTCTTTGGGCTTTCTTTGCCGTTTCCTTAAAAAGGTTGCCGACCTTTGCTTCCCGCGAAGGTCGGATTCGGTTCGGCAAAGCCAAATAAGAAAACTCCGTTTTCATTTGCCTCTGCTCTCGCCTTTCACTACCTTTGCACCCATGAAAATAGGAAATGTGGAGTTCGGGCCTTATCCCGTGTTTCTGGCCCCGATGGAAGATGTGACGGACATCGGTTTCCGTCTCTTATGCAAGCGTTTTGGCGCGGCGATGGTATATTCCGAGTTTGTGGCGGCAGATGCCTTGGTGCGCATGGTGAACCGTAGTTTGGAGAAACTGGCGGTGTGCGACGACGAGCGTCCCGTGGCCATCCAGATTTACGGCAAGGAACCGGGCCCGGTGGCCGATGCGGCCCGTATCGTGGTGGAACGTGCCCGTCCCGACGTGCTCGACTTGAATTTCGGTTGCCCCGTGAAGCGCGTGGCGGGTAAGGGAGCCGGGGCCGGCATGTTGCAGAACATTCCCAAGATGTTGGAAATCACGCAGGCCGTGGTGGATGCCGTGGACATTCCCGTCACGGTGAAAACCCGTCTGGGATGGGACGAAAGCAGTAAGGTGATTGTGGATTTGGCCGAACGCCTTCAAGATTGCGGCATCCGGGCTTTGACCATACACGGCCGTACCCGGGCGCAGATGTACACCGGCGAGGCGGACTGGACCCTCATCGGAGCGGTGAAGGAGAACCCGCGGATGCACATCCCCATCATCGGCAACGGCGACATCTGCACGCCCGAGCAGGCGCGCGACG
>ENA-ORMX01002485-ORMX01002485.1-human-gut-metagenome-genome-assembly--contig:-NODE-2485-length-10603-cov-6.035647_pt1 | contig 10603 bp, 10 predicted proteins | sample MGYA00242108_ERZ509007 | MGnify/ENA primary metagenome ERZ509007 (study PRJEB26280, sample SAMEA2338745) | human gut metagenome | biome: human gut; feature: human-associated habitat; material: faeces...
GGCTGGAAAGCCTGTAAAATAGGGAAAGTTAGAAAGATATTTCGGCAAACTTGAATTTATCGCACTGATCGCAGATAAAATCCGTCTGGAATACAAGCTTCGTGCATGAGAAAGCACACTTAACTTTCCGTAAAAAACACTTTTCACAGGCTCTGAAATAAGGTATAATTATTTTAATAGAATGCACGGGTAATTCTGACACCATATCCGTGACATTCATTGGAGTTTACAAACTGAATGGAGGGTGTATATGAAAAACATATTATTTGTGGCTTCCGAGTGTGTACCATTTGTGAAAACCGGAGGTCTGGCAGATGTTGTGGGGTCTTTGCCAAAGTATTTCAACAAGAAAGAGTATGATGTGCGTGTTATGATTCCAAAGTACGCATGCATTCCACAGGAGTGGAAGGACAAGATGCAGTACAAGACGCACTTCTATATGGATCTGGCATGGAGAAGCCAGTATGTTGGTATCTTAGAGATGGAGTATGAGGGAGTTCATTTTTATTTTATCGATAATGAGTTCTATTTTGCAGGATTTCATCCATATGGCAATATTTTCGAGGATATTGAGAAGTTTGCATTTTTCTGTAAAGCAGCATTGTCTGCAATGCCTTCTCTGGATTTCCGTCCGGATATCATCCACTGCCATGACTGGCAGACAGGACTGATCCCGGTATATATTAAGGACAGCTTCAATGATAACCCGTTCTACCATGGTATCAAGACGATCATGACGATACACAACCTGAAATTCCAGGGTATCTGGGATAAGCAGAAGGTCATTGATATCACAGGCTTGAACGAGTATTATTTCACCAGTGACAAGCTGGAGGCATATGGTGATGCCAACTATCTCAAGGGCGGTATCGTATATGCAGATATGGTAACGACAGTCAGCGATTCCTATGCGGAGGAGATCAAGATGCCGTTCTATGGAGAGCATCTGGATGGTCTGATGCGTGCGCGCAGCAATTGCCTGCGTGGTATTGTTAACGGTCTGGATTACGATGAGTACAATCCGGAGACCGATCCACTGATCTACGCCAACTACAATGCCAAGACATTCCGTAAGGAGAAGATCAAGAACAAACGCGGTCTTCAGAAGGAGCTTGGTCTTGATCAGAACGATAAAGCATTTATGATCGGTATTGTATCACGTCTGACGGATCAGAAGGGCTTTGACCTTATTAATTATGTGATCGAGGAGATCTGTGCAGAGGATACACAGCTTGTGGTTCTCGGAACCGGTGAGGAGCGTTATGAGAATCTGTTCCGTCACTTCGAGTGGAAGTATCACGGAAGAGTTTCTGCGAATATCTTCTATTCCAATGAGCGCTCTCATAAGATCTATGCAGCGTGTGATGCATTCCTGATGCCATCTCTGTTCGAGCCGTGTGGTCTGAGCCAGTTGATGAGTCTTCGTTATGGTACTGTTCCAATCGTACGTGAAACCGGTGGTCTGAAGGATACCGTAGAGCCGTACAATGAGTATGAGGGAAAGGGAACCGGTTTCTCTTTTGCCAACTACAATGCGCATGAGATGCTTGCTACGATCCGCTACGCAAAGGATGTGTACTACAATCGTAAGAGAGAGTGGAACAAGATCATTGACCGTGGCATGGCGATGGATTTCTCATGGAATCATTCTGCGAAGAAGTACGAGGATATGTACAACGAGTTAGTATGATCCTATGACGGTCAGGTCATTATATAGGATTAAGCTTCTGGATATTTTATCTGCACCATCAAAGGCGGGCGGATAACGACAATATAGAATCGGAGGTTTGACATTGTGCGATTAGACAAGTATTTAGCACAGATGTCCATGGGAACACGGTCTGAGGTGAAGAAATTCATCAAATCAGGCCGTGTTTTTGTCAATGGAGCGCCGGCATCGGGACCGGAGCAGAAGGTGACAGAAGAGGACGATGTGGAATTGGACGGAGAGAAAGTCTCTTATGAGCGATATGTTTATTATATGTTAAATAAACCACAGGGCGTGGTGTCAGCCACAAAGGATAACACCTGCCGTACGGTACTGTCCCTGATCACGGACGGTACGAAAAAGGATCTGTTCCCGGTGGGACGGCTGGACAAGGACACAGAGGGGCTGCTTCTGATCACTAATGATGGGGCATTGTCTCACGATCTTCTGGCACCCGGAAAGCATGTGTGGAAGACATATTTTGTCAGGGTTCAAGGCATATTAGAGGATAAGGATATAGAACGCCTGGAGAATGGCATGGATATTGGAGATGACCGGATGACACTTCCGGCGAAGGTGAAGAGACTGGATGCGGTGTCGTTGTCGCTAAGTGCGGATGATCCGGGATATCCGGGGGATACTGAGTCCTGTCTGGAGCTTTCAATCTGCGAGGGACGTTTTCATCAGGTGAAACGCATGTTAGCAGGAGTCGGGCATCCGGTTCTTTATCTCAAACGCCTGAGTATGGGAAGTCTGCGACTGGATGAGGCGTTGAAGCAGGGAGAGTATCGCAGACTTACGCCGGAGGAGATAGCAGCACTTCAAAAGAAATAGAAAACGAAAGGGGGAGTATTTATGAAGAAAAAGCGGTGTGCCGGAAAATGGACAGCAGTAGGGAAAAGCAGACAGCGTAGTGCGGTTGACAGTCATTACCGCGCCGGCAAAACTGAGCGACCGGGCAGTATTCATCGGAAATATTTTTCTCTGACATCGGCACAGGATGGCATGCCGTTGAGGGGGATGATGGTTATTCCGGCTCATCCGAGGGCGGTCTTACAGATCGCACACGGCATGTGTGAGCATAAGGAAAGGTATCTGCCATTTATGCGTTATATGGCGGACAGAGGATATCTCTGCGTGATTCATGACCACCGTGGGCATGGTGCGAGCAGACGGGAGGCGGCTCAGACAGAGCCGGTATCCGGAGAAGGGATTCCTGCAGGTCTCGGATATTTTGGTGAGGATGGAGGCAGAGCTTTGGTGGAGGATCTGCATCAGATCACAAGGATCATCAAAAAGCATTATCCGGGACTGCCTTATTTTATGCTGGGACACAGCATGGGATCACTGGCGGTGCGCTGTTATCTGAAAAAGTATGATCGGGAGTTAGACGGTCTGATCGTATGTGGCTGCCCGGGCAAGAATACGATGGCACCGTTGGGGACAGCACTGATCCGGATGTTGCAGACAACAAAGGATCCGCACAGTAAAAGTCGTCTGGCAGACAGTATCTTTGCGAATATGTTTGACCGCCCGTTCCGTGCAGAGAACCTGATCCATGCGTGGATCTGTTCTGACCGGAAAGTGGTGGAGACATACAATAAAGATCCACTTTGCAATTTTACATTTACACTGAACGGATATGAGTCATTACTGTGGCTGATGAGGCAGACCTACAGCAGAATGGGCTGGAGAGTGAGAAATCATAATCTTCCGGTCTTGTTTGTATCCGGGGCATTGGATCCTTGTCTGGGCGGCAGCGCAAAGCTGGCACAGGCGGTCGGTCATTTGAAGAAACGGGGATATGCTCATGTTTCTTCACGTCTGTACCCGGGCATGCGTCATGAGATTCTGAACGAAAAGGGACGTTTTAAGGTGTATCAGGATATTGTACATTTTCTTCAAAGGGCAGAGTAAAGTTGATGAAGAGATGGTTAACTACTCAAAGAACAGTATCCTTCAGCAGGCTGGTCAGTCTATGCTTGCACAGGCTAATCAGGCAAATCAGGGAGTTCTTTCTCTTCTTCAGTAATTTGTTGAGAAATTTGGTTATTGGCTGGAAAGCTGCTTTTTCAAATGTTGCATTTTGAATAATTGCAGATGATTCACCGCTGGTTCGGTATATCCGGATCAGCGGTTGTTTTTATATTTTTATACATATCTATTTAATTTTAAAACCCGATCAATGCAATTTTAATATTTCCCTCTGTCCATGATTTCAGAATATCCCTTTCCTGTTCATGAAGCCGGTCATTACTCGACTTATATTGGGAAATGGTTCTTTCGTTTTTTAGAGAATCAGGAGAAATGATTTGTTCTCCCTGAAACCAATTATCTGGTCATATTTTTTAAGTCCTCGATCAATTCCAGATCCTCCGGATTGACCTTGAGATTGGTAGAAATGTTCTGTCCCTCCGGCGTGGTAATATTGATCTCAAGAATCGTTCCTTCTCTTAAAACATTATTATTTACAGCGGCTTGCAGAAACATAGGAAACTTCGGATGGGAAGCCGTAAATTTCTCCCATGAGTTTTTTAAACGAAATATCATAGCTGGGTTGATCATTGGTATATACCTCGTCTTTCTATTGTACATATTCGTTCGGAATAAAATATTGTGTTCCGGATATTCTGATATGCGCTGGTAAGTAGTTTAACACAGTATGCAAAATAATCAAGTGGTTTGAAAGAAAAATTCAAGGAATCGAAAATTTATAAAATTAAAATCTGCAGAACGAGATTTCAGCGCCGTACAGAAAGAGCAGTTTCGGTTGTAATCAAGACAGGTGTGTTATAAAATAGAATCGGAACTAATGTGGTAGCTTTAGGGCTGTGAACCAAAGCTTGTGGATGTGTTAGGTGATAATGTCGGATTAGTATAGAATATAGTCAGGAAAGCAGGAAGAAAATGAAAAGAATCCTATTTTTTATCAAAAAAGAAACCGTTTTAGTCGTTGCTATTTTATTAGCTGTAATTTCTATGATATTTATTCCACCGGATCAGCAATATCCGGAATATATTGATTTTCGGACCCTTGGTATTCTTTTTGGATTGATGACCTGTGTGGCAGGGGTACAGCAGCTGGGGGTATTTGATCGTCTTGCCGGGATGCTGTTGCGGAAAGTATCCGGCAGAATGGCGATTACTTCTGTTTTAGTGATGCTTTGTTTTTTTTCTTCCATGCTGCTCACAAATGATGTGGCATTGATTACGTTTGTTCCATTTTCCTTGATACTTCTTCAAAGAAAAAAAGAACTATTTGATGAAAAATGGATTCTTCGGATTGTGGTGATGCAGACCATTGCGGCAAATTTGGGAAGTATGCTGACCCCCATTGGCAATCCGCAAAATTTGTATCTGTTTGGATTGGCACAGATGAGAATTGAAAAATTTATATTGCTTATGCTGCCATATTCTGTGATGGCGTTTTTGGTGCTTATAATATGGATCATACTGGCATCCGGCATTAGCCGGATATATGTAAGGAATGATCAAAAACAAGACCAGACAACGATAAAGAATATACAAGATAATAAAATTACTTTCAGTAAAGAGGATGGGAGACATCAATTATCTGAGGAAAAACACTCTGAAAAATCGATATCTTTTTCGTGGAAATTATGGTGTTATTGTGTGCTATTTCTTTTGGGTCTCCTTGTTGTGGGAAGGGTTCTTCCATGGTTTGTTTTCACTGTGTTTGTTTTGGTATTTACATTCGCAGCTGATAGGAAGACATTAATGAAAGTAGATTATTCGCTTCTTGGAACCTTTGCGGCGTTATTTATTTTTATTGGAAATTTAGGGAGGATAGAAGTATTTCGACAGTTTTTGGAAAGAATGATCCGCGGAAGAGAAATGGTTACTGCTGTGCTTGCCAGTCAGGTGATGAGTAATGTGCCTGCAGCAATTCTCCTGTCCGGATTTACGGACGCAATTTCCAATCTGATCGTGGGCACGAATATCGGAGGACTGGGAACATTGATTGCATCAATGGCAAGTCTGATCAGTTTTAAATATATTGCCAGAGAATACCCTGCACAAAAGGGAAGATATTTTTGCATGTTTACATTGGCCAATGTATTCTTTTTGCTTGCGATGTTGATAGTATACCTCGTCTTTCTATCACCTGTGTTCGTCAAAAATAAAACAATTTGTCTTAGTATTCTGATATGTGTTGGAAGATAGTTTGACACAGTATGATCAGGGCATTCCACAATTTCAGCTGCACATAGGAAGAGCAATTCCGGTTGTAATGAAGAGAGGGGTGTTATAAAATAGAACCAGTATAGATATGGGAAATGGTACAGAATATGTCAGGAAAGCAGGCGGAACAATGATACAGGATATATTACCTTAAAAGCTTTATAATACATTTGTCAGAAAGGAGCCTTTGCCGGACAGCAGGATCTTAAGCTTCCGGGGGGGACAGGCGTATTACCGGGAGCGGGACGGAGAGATTATGTTTCTTTCCTTTCGCCGGGTGAATGAATATGGAGACCGGATTCTGATGACCAAATATGCGGACAGAGAATATAAGAAATATGCGTTGATCGCAGGCTTTACGGAAAGTGGAGAGACAGCGGAGCAGAAAAAACGGGAGCACAGTCAGAGATCATAGGACAGGAGATCAAAGAGAGGATAATTGACCTGACATTAGAGCAATGATAAAATACAAGGATAAATAGTGCGTCTGTGAGGCGAAAAATACAGAACAAAAAGAAAACTAATATTAGAAAGGCAGAGATAGAGATGACAAATTTTGATTATTATGCACCGACAAAGGTGGTTTTTGGAAAAGGAACAGAGGATCAGGTGGGAGAGCTTGTGAAAGAGCAGGGCTGTACCAAGGTATTGGTTCATTATGGAAGCGGAAGTGTGAAAAAAAGCGGTCTGCTGGATCGTATTTATCAGTCACTGGAGCAGGCAGGGATCCCTTTTGTGTCACTGGGAGGTGTTGTGCCAAATCCAAGGCTGTCTCTTGTATATCAGGGCATTGAGCTTTGCAAAAAGGAGAAGGTAGATTTCATACTTGCTGTGGGTGGCGGAAGCGTCATTGATTCCGGCAAGGCGATAGGATACGGCGTGGCAAACGAGGGAGATGTATGGGATTTTTATGAGAGAAAACGGGTTGCGACAGGCTGTCTGCCGATCGGTGTGGTACTGACCATTGCGGCTGCCGGATCGGAGATGAGCAATTCCTCTGTGATCACCAATGAGGATGGATGGTTGAAGCGCGGCTATGGAAATGATTGCTGCCGTGCCCGATTTGCAGTGATGGATCCGGAGCTTACAATGACCCTTCCGAAGTACCAGACAGCCAGTGGCTGTGTGGATATTATGATGCATACCATGGAGCGTTATTTCAATCAGGAGCAAAATCTGGAGCTTACGGATGGATTTAGTGAGCACTTGATCCGGACCGTTATGGAGAATGCATTGATCCTCATGAAGGAGCCGGATAACTATAAAGCAAGAGCTGAGGTGATGTGGGCGGGAAGCCTGTCCCATAATGGTCTCACCGGTTGTGGAACGGCAGGCGGAGATTGGGCAAGCCATCAGCTGGAGCATGAGCTTGGCGGTATGTTTGATGTGGCGCATGGTGCCGGGCTGGCAGCTGTCTGGGGAAGCTGGGCGAGATATGTCTTGGAGGGCAATCCGGGCAGATTTGTGCAGTTTGCTGTCCGTGTAATGGGACAGAAGAAAGGGGCAGACGATACAGAGACAGCACTTCGGGGAATCCGTGCCATGGAAGAGTTTTATCATCAGGTGGAAATGCCAACGAGCCTTTCTGAACTGGGGATCAACCCGACCGAGGAACAGCTTCGCAGCCTGGCAGAAAAGTGCAGTCATTTTGGAAACCGGACAATTGGCTGTGTTAAGAAGCTGGATCAGGAGGATATGTACCGAATTTATAAAATGGCGATGTAGAGGTGTTTTTTAATGAATCCGGCAGGCAGACAAAACCAACAGGAGAGGGTGGTAAAGAACAAATGATAGCTTTAAACGATTATTTATATTCGGGAGATACGGTACTTCGGATATTGCAGAAATACAGCAGTGATCTGGAGAGGGAGGCACAGAAAAGCCACAATGAAGTGGACCTGCTTCACTGTGCATTTCTGTCCCAGATTATGGACATGCTGGAGCATAATGATTTCCTGACGGCACAGTCCCAGAAGATCCGGGAGTTTTACATGTATATGGCAAAGGAATATCCCTTTCTTGCTTTTACTTTCAAAGGAAGGATTAAGTCACTGATCCGTGCCGAGGAGAAATTTAACGGATATATTGTGGAGTATATCTATGATTATTATGAACAATATCATCAATTTCCGTCGATGGATGAGATTAAAAAGCGTCTGGACTGTTTCCGGGATCTGATCGCTTACCGGGTTGTGGTCTCTTTGCCGCGATGTCATATTAATGAGGGGCAGGACAGGGAACAGGAAGAACTGCGGTATCTTTATGAGATTGCCAATGCATTGCCTTCCTTTATGGAGCAGAGAGGCTTTCGGGTGGAATCTGCGAAAGGCGTGAGGGTAAGCAGTTCCCGTATGTTGCAGGAGAATGTCCGGCCGTATTATCGGGATTATATATCTAATGAAGGGGAATATGGATACCGTTCTCTGCATATTACATTTTATGATGACACAGCGAAGTGCTATATGGAGGTTCAGCTTCGGACAAAGGCGATGGATGACAATGCGGAGATCGGACCGGCAAATCATCTTGGTTATGAGAAACGGCAGGAAAATGAGCGCGCTAGAAGAGATGCGATCCCGGTGGGAGAATGCAGATGCTTTGATGAAGCTTATGAAAGAGGAATGCGTTTGCAGGAGCTGGAGCTTGCAAAGCTGGATGTTAATATGTTTTCGGCGGTGAATAACAGTCTGATCAATGATGGCTGTGGATTGTACCGGGGCAGACTGATCCTTCCATACGAGCATTTATCACGTTTTCAGAGTGATCTGACATCTTGAGTTTCACGGATATACGCATTTCACACTGGTGAAAAAAATTGTCGGTTTATAAAAAATATGACAAGAAATAATAACGAATAACTAAAAATATGGTATCATAAGTCTCATGGAAAGGATTATCTGTAGATCGATCAAATGATCTGGTGGGTATACATAGGAACGGAATAGTTAAAGGAGAGAATGCATGAAGAAAAAGAAATATGGAAAAAAGCAGCACTATTGTTATCAACCGCACTTCTTCTGACCGGATGTAGTGCGGGAAAAGCCGGGACGCCGGATGATTATGCAACCAACAAGGGCTATGAGGAGGATATTGCGCAGAAGGGCAGTTCTGAAGGGATTGCAAAGGAGGATATAAAGGTCGGCGTGCTATACCTTTCTGATCCGTCAGATTATTTGGTAAATTAACAGAACCATCTGAAAAAGTTGTCATATACTGTAATATACTTTCATAGCAAAGGATGGAAAACGATATGGCACGATTTACAAATCAGGCGCAGCTGCGGTATGGAAATGCTGTGACAAACTCCAACATTGCAGTGGGGGAGATCCTTGAGGTGCTTTCTGCAACCAAGACAGCTGTCAGAGCGACTTATGGGCAGAATGATAATGTCACGTATATTGTGAGCGTTGTCAATTCCGGGACGATTCCGGTCACAGGGCTTACGCTGACGGATAATTTAGGAGCGTATACCTTTGGGACAGGAGAACTGGTTCCATTGACTTATGTTGCCGGAACGATCAATTATTATGTCAATGGTACCCTGCAGACAACACCAACAGTTACCGCAGGTCCGCCGATGACTGTCACAGGGATCAATGTACCTGCAGGGGGAAATGCTACGATCATTTATGAGGCATCTGTCAATCAGAATGCTCCATTGGCAGCGGAATCTGAGATCACCAATACGGCGACGATCACCGGAGGAGGGATCACTCCGATCAAGGTGACGGAAACGATTGGTGCTGTCAGTGCACCAAATCTGAATATTACGAAATCGATCAGCCCGGTACCGGTGACGGAAAACGGTACGCTGACGTATACTTTCGTGATCCAGAATTTTGGCAATGTGGCAGCCAACGCAGCAACCGGGGCAGTGATCACAGATACCTTTGATCCTGTTTTGTCAAATCTGACCGTAACCTTTAACGGTACGGCATGGACAGATCCGACGGAGTACACCTATGATGAGACTACAGGGGTATTTGCAACGGCAGTAGGGGAGATCACGGTACCGGCAGCCACTTATACCCAGGATCCTGTCAGTGGTGCATGGGTAGCAAATCCGGGAGTCAGCACGCTGGTGGTAACAGGAACCATTTAAAAATAACGAGAGCGAGTTAAGAGAGACAGGTGGAAAGAGGAAGACAGGTTTGATATAAGACCGGTCCTCCTCTTTTTAATGCTGTTTAAAATTCTGCCGGAGCTGGGAAGGACTCATACCGTAAGTGTGGCGGATTGAACGGGAAAAGTTATGGGGTTCGCTAAAACCACATTGACTGCTGATCGCTGCAATAGAAAGATTGGTGCTTAGCAGAAGTTCTCTGCCCCGTTCCATAATATATTCCGTTAAATATTGTTTTAAATGGATGCCGGTTTCCCGGTAAAAAAGCTGTGACAGGTATTTCTCATGATATCCAAAGCTTCGTGCCAATTCTTTCACCTGATGGACAGGATTTTGATTGTATTTTAAATATCCATCCACAAGTTCCTTTACAGGCCGTTTTTTTGTAAACTCTTTTGGAGTGTTTTCATAAGAAAGCTCATCCAACAAGGCGAGGAACAGGTGAAGAGACACATTGGAATGCTGAAAATGTTCACTTTGATAAATGGCATTTATGATGGGGAGGAGTAATGCCGACGGTGTGAAATTTTTTCTGTAAATTCAGATCTTCTATGATAATTGATGTGGCT
>ENA-ORMX01002486-ORMX01002486.1-human-gut-metagenome-genome-assembly--contig:-NODE-2486-length-10603-cov-5.244122_pt1 | contig 10603 bp, 9 predicted proteins | sample MGYA00242108_ERZ509007 | MGnify/ENA primary metagenome ERZ509007 (study PRJEB26280, sample SAMEA2338745) | human gut metagenome | biome: human gut; feature: human-associated habitat; material: faeces...
AAAAAAGTGGCAAAACCGGAACTACCAGTTCCTAAAAACAAAATTTGCGATGTGATACACTAAGTCCACAGAAGCACATTCTTCATTGCTTTCACACCAGTTCAGGCACTGAATATCCGATTTTTAGCAGAAATTCAAATCAACTTTCGTAAAAACCAGACATAATGTGTCCTAAAAAATCTCCCATGAATGTGTTAGCCTAGTTTCAAATCTATCATTGAACCTTGAGAACCAAATGACCGTCTGCATGGAATACCCGGCGATGATCTCGCAAGAGCGAGCCGGAAGACGTCGCCGGAAGGGGCAGGGAATCCACGCGGAGATAACGGCTGAACTACCAATAAATTCTTGAAAGGAGATTTTGCCTATGAAGAAAAACAAGTTTGAATTTATCATCGACTCCGAATTTCAATCTCAGATTCCTGCATTGACCGATGAAGAATTTCAGCAATTGGAAGAAAACATCCTTTCAGAGGGCGAAGTCCTGTCTCCCCTGATCGTCTGGGGCAACATTCTTGTTGATGGTCATAATCGCTATAAGATTCTCCAGCAGCACCCAGAAATCCCTTATACCACCCGCTCGATTTCCTGCACCTGCGAAACCCGTGAAGATGTTCTGGCATGGATCTGCAAACATCAGCTGGGTCGTCGGAATCTGACACCTGAACAGAAAAAGTTCCTGATTGGAAAACAGTATCATTCTGAAAAATCCACTCGTGGGGGAAATCATGGCAATCAGTACACACAGGTGGCAAACTGTCAAATTGACAATTTGCCACCTGTAGAAAACACAACTGAACGAATCGCCAAAGAAAATAATGTAAGTCCCTCTTTTGTAATTCGTGCCGAGCAGTTCATGAAAACCGTTGAGCTGATGGAAAAATACTGCCCCGGCATTCAGGAAGAAATCTTATCCGGCAAACTTAAGCTATCCCAACGAGAGGCTACCATTATCCGTGGAACTCCCACAGAAGCATTGCCCACCGTGGTATCAACATGGCGAGAGGAAAAGCTGAACGGTAAACCAGACGATAGTGCAGACACCTATGAGAATTTAGAATTACTTTCCAAGGTCACCGAAAACAATTTTTCTACTGCTGCCACATCGAAGAGCCAAACGGCTGATCCGCTCTCGGAGAATCGACCTTTTATTTCATCGGGTAAGCGCAGCACCGAACTCCAGACCATTCGTGAGCTAGGAGAAAAGATGGCAACGGTTGATCATGTCGCCGATGCCGAAGGAATGTTCAGTGAAATCAACAGTGCCTCTGATAGCTTTATTTTCCGTCTCGAACAATGCTTTGCTCTGTATCCCGACTTTCTGGCAAATGTAGAGATTGAAGCAAAAGTTATTGCTGCTTTGCAAAAGGCAGAAAGCTATATTGTGCATCTGAAAGAGCAGCATCGGCAGCATCTTCTGGAGACTACCAACAGCCAGTAAAATGCTTTCCAAAAATTTGTTTGATGAAAAAACACTGGAGGTGAATTTTATTTCCAACTACCTGACTGTCACTACACCTTTGCCGCAATATCTGCCCTATCCCCGCTTTCTGCTGGATACCGACTTGAGCCACACAGCAAAATTGCTCTACACCCTGCTGCTGGACCGGGCAACACTTTCCCAAAAGAACAACTGGATGGATGAGCGCGGCTTCGTCTATGTGATTTTCCCTCTTTCATCATTGAGCGATGCTCTACGATGCAGCACCATGAGTATTAAACGTGCGTTGCATTCACTGGAAGATGCTGATTTGATTGAGCGCAGAAGAGGTCGCATTACTGTGCCCAACAGCATCTTTGTAAAAGTTCCGACAGTGCAAAAATGTTCCCCTGCATGGAACGATTTTGTTCCATCCGATGGAACAGAAATGATATCTTCCATGGAACAAAAGTGTTCCACTAACCAACGTAATAAGAACCTCCTGAAAAATAGCCACCTGACAAGAACAACAGACGCTCCTTTAACCTTTGGAGAATATCGCAATGTCTTTCTGACTGAAAAAGAGTACAAGCAGCTTAATGCCGATTTCTCCGGGCTGGACAGCCTGATCGAACAGCTTTCAGCTTATATCCAGTCCACCGGCAAAAAGTACGCCGATCATGCCGCTACCCTGCGCATCTGGGCGAAACGGCAAAGACCAGAACAGAAGCAAGCACCGGGCATCCCGGACTACACATTCAAGGAAGGAGAAAGCCTATAAAGACGATAGAAAAAATTTTGGAACAACTCCCATCCAGCATTCCCGAAAATATCGAAGATTATTATGGCGAGGACGGTCTGCTTTACTGCGGAAAATGTCACACGCCAAGGGAAGCGTTCTTTGCAAAAGGCATTGCCCTGATGGGCAAGAACAAGCACCCAATCGAATGCAACTGCCAGCGCATCGAGAGGACAAAGCAGGAAGCCCTTATCAACCAGCAAAAGCACAACAATCTTGTGCGGCGGCTAAAAGCTGAGGGGTTTTCTAACCCGGCAATGCTGGACTGGACCTTTGAAAACGACAATGGCCGCAGCCCGCAGATGCACCATGCACATCGCTATGTGGAGCAGTGGCAGACCATGCGTGCAGAGAACCTTGGATTGCTTCTCTGGGGCGGTGTGGGCACCGGCAAAAGTTTCCTTGCCGGGTGCATTGCAAACGCTCTGATGGAGCAGGAGGTGCCTGTGCGTATGACGAACTTTGCCCGGATCCTGAACGAGCTGAACAACAGCTTTTCCGGGCGCAATGATATTGTGGACAAGCTCTGCCGCTATCCCCTGCTCGTCATTGACGATTTCGGCATGGAAAGAGGCACCGAGTACGCATTGGAGCAGATCTACAACATCGTGGACAGCCGATACCGCAGCCGGAAGCCGCTGATCGTTACCACAAATCTGACGCTAGACGAGATACGACACCCACAAGATACCGCTCATGCCCGCATCTATGACCGCCTGCTGGAAATGTGCGTTCCGATTTCCTGCATTGGGGTCAGCTTCCGGAAGGAGAACGCACAGGAAAAGCTGGAACGCTTAAAAATTTTAATCGGATAGATCAGAAACATTCCTGAAGGAATCCGCAGGACGTCCTAAGTTCTGCTACAAGGAAATGGAGTTGCCTATTGAATAATTTTCATCGTATAGAAAACAATCCCACCCCTTCGGAATGCTCTACGCCCACACTCGATGAATGGAGCGCATTCGCAACCTTTCTAGCCGATGTGATCGAGAAGTACGCATCGGTCTTGGAAATAGACAACGCCGTATCCTCAACCAACAACGAAAATCGACAAGATACTGTTGATACCGCTCTTGCAGCATGATATAATATTCTTGTAATATTTGTCCCAACACAGTGGTAAGGTCTCCCCTTCCACTGTATTACATACACGGAACGAGGTGCTTAAAATGAATCGTCCAGATGACTCTCCTAAAAATTCCATCCTCATTTACACCACGGAAGACGGTCTGACCAAAATCGATACTTCCTTTGACGGTGACACTGTCTGGCTTTCCATTGACCAGATGGCCGATTTGTTCCAACGTGACCGCAGCGTTATCGGAAAACACATTCGAAACATTTTCAAAGAAGGCGAGCTCCAAAAGGAATCAGTGTGGGCAAAATTTGCCTACACTGCCGCTGATGGAAAGACATACGACGTGGATTACTATAATCTTGACGTTATCATTTCCGTCGGTTACCGCGTCAAATCCAAACGAGGCACACAGTTCCGTATCTGGGCAACTGGCATCCTGAAGGAATATATGCGCAAGGGATTTACGCTGGATGACGAACGCCTGAAAAATCTGGGCGGCGGTGGATATTTCAAAGAGCTGTTAGAACGCATCCGTGACATCCGTGCTTCCGAAAAAGTGTTTTATCGTCAGGTTCTGGAAATCTATGCAACCAGCATTGACTACGACCCAAAAGCAGAAATCTCCGTCCAGTTCTTCAAAAAAGTCCAGAATAAAATTCATTATGCCATCCACGGTCAGACTGCCGCCGAGGTCATTTACAATCGTGCAGATGCCGAAAAGGAATTTATGGGTCTGACCACTTTTGCAGGAAACCAGCCCACTTTACGAGAAGCTACTATTGCCAAAAACTATCTGAACGAGAAAGAGCTTCGCGCTATGGGGCAGTTGGTTTCCGGTTATCTGGATTTTGCTGAGCGTCAGGCAGAACGTGAACAGCCCATGACCATGCAGGATTGGGCAAACCACCTTGACCGTATTCTGACTATGAGCGGCGAGCAACTGCTTGTTGGCAATGGCAGTGTGACCCACAAGCAGGCAGTGGATAAAGCTACTACCGAATATCGGAAATATAAGGCTAAAACCCTCAGCGATGTGGAGCAGGATTATCTGGATTCCATTAAGTTTCTGGAGCAGAAAGCAGACAAGAAATAACTGTTTTGTGAGGTTTTTATGTCACAGGAAAAGACAAAGGTTTACATTTACACTCGTGTATCTACCACGATGCAAATCGATGGCTATTCGCTGGATGCCCAGAAAGCCCGGATGAAAGCATACGCCGAATTCAATGATTACCAGATCGTTGGCGGGTATGAGGATGCCGGTAAATCGGGTAAATCCATCGAAGGCCGTGCTTCTTTTTGCCGAATGATGGAGGACATCAAATCAGGAAAAGATGGTGTTTCCTACGTTTTGGTGTTCAAACTGTCACGGTTCGGCCGCAATGCTGCCGATGTACTGTCTACCTTGCAGGTAATGCAGGATTTTGGTGTGAACCTGATTTGCGTGGAGGATGGCATTGATTCTTCTAAAGACGCTGGCAAACTGATGATCTCCGTTCTGTCCGCTGTCGCTGAAATCGAGCGTGAGAACATCCGTGTCCAAACCATGGAAGGTCGCATCCAGAAGGCACGGGAAGGTCGCTGGAACGGCGGTTTTGCGCCTTATGGCTATCATTTGGTTGACGGTGTGCTGCAAATCAATGAGGATGAAGCCCCTGCCATTCGCACAATTTTTGAGCAATATGTAAACACGGACACAGGTGCAAATGGTCTTTCCAAATATCTGGAGACCCACGGCTTTCAGAAACTTGCTCGTCAAAATGGCACCTCTCCCCTTTTCAGTGCAACATTGATTCGTGCCATCCTGAAGAACCCCGTCTACTGCGGAAAAATCGCCTTTGGTCGCCGCAAACTCGAAAAGATTCACGGCACCCGGAACGAATATCATCAGGTTCCACAGGAGAATTATTTGCTGGTGGACGGCCTGCACGAGGGCATCGTATCGGAAGAATTGTGGAACGCTGCACAGGTCAAGCTGCTAGCGCAATCTAAACGATACGAGCCAGTCAACCGCAGCAAGACGGAACAGGCGCATTTATTATCCGCCCTTGTCAAGTGCCCCATTTGCGGTGCTGGAATGTATAGCAACAAATGCACCAAACGAAAGAAAGATGGCACCCCATATAAATCTTTCTCTTATTACAGTTGCAAGCATCGCAAGATGCAACGTGGGCAGAAGTGCGATTTCAACAAGCAAATTCAGGAAGAAGTTCTGGACAACGCCGTGGTGGAGGTTATCATCAAACTAGTCAGCAATCCAAAGTTTGCCGCTATGATGCAGGAAAAGATCAACAGCAAAGTAGACACCACCGCCATTGAACAGGAAATTGCCGCCGCCGAAAAAATGCTGCGGCAGTATTACTCCGTCAAGTCCAAAATTACGGAGGAGATCGACACTCTTGACCCGGATGACCGCCACTATATCATCCGCAAATCCGACCTTGACGAGCGACTTTACAGGATGTACGATAAAATCGAGGAAGCCGAAAACAACCTGATGGATGCCCGTGCAAAGAAGCAGGCTATCGAAGCGGATAAAATCACGGGCGATAACATTTACAAAGTTCTCATCTGCTTTGAAAAGCTCTACAATGTGATGAATCCCATTGAACGTAAAAAGCTGATGGAACATCTGATCTCTGAAATTCAGATCTACCCGGAGCGTCAGCCCAACGGTCAGTGGCTCAAATCCATCAAATTCAGACTGCCCATCGTTGAAAAAGATATCGATTTGTGTTTGGACAACGAAAGTCATACCGAGGTTGTGAGTTGTTATACTAAAACGATGTAACAAACGCAACCCTCGAGCCATTGCGAAGCGGTTCTCCTTTTGACCAAACTCTAATTTGTACCGCAGAGCAATCACACGGTATGGTATCCGGCAAAGCATGAATCGTGCAGGCGGTCACTGCCATGACAATGCTCGCTGCGAAAGTATGTGGGCCAGAATGAAGACAGAATTACGATACGACCGCTGCGACCCGGAACAGTTGACCGTGGAGCAGCTGAAATCGCTGGTCTGGAGATACTTTATGAGTTATTGGAACAACCGCCGCATTTGCTCCGCCAATGGTGGCTTACCACCCATGGTGAAACGCAATAGATTCTATGCTGCTCAGACAATGGCTGCATGATCAGCTTACTGTTTGTGTTGTAGTTGGTTCATTGCAGTTTCAGCTTACAACAAAAAATGAGATAGACAACCCCTTTCGGGGAAGTCTATCTCATTTTTTTTTTCGTTGGGGCTATTTTGCAATAGCCCCTTCATTTTTGCTTGTTTCCGGTGAAAGCTGCGGCGCGGGAACGTTCCATTCAGCGGGCCTTCTTGGGGCCGCTTTCGTCCGGGGCGCTGCCGCTGCCGGAGTTCAGGATCGCCACGAACTGCTGCAGCTGCTTGAGGGAGCTGACACCCAGTTTGTCGTAGATGTTCTTGTTGTGGAAGCGCAGGGTGCTGTCCTTGATGTCCAGCTGCTGCGCGATCTCCCGGGTGCGCAGCCCGGCGGCGTAGCCGTCAAAGATGCGGCGTTCGGTCTTGGTCAGGGTGGGGATGCCCGCCACAAAGGTCTGGAAGGCATCGGGCACCGACTCGTTGCGGCACACGTCCGCCAGCCGGGACAGCTCGGTCTGCATCTGCTGGCGTTCCAGCTGCAGCTCGTCCATCCGCCGCCGGGACTCCCGCCGGTCCTCCTCGAACTGCCGGAACGCCGGCGAGAGGATGTGCCGGTGGAAGTTCATGCAGCAGAACACCACGAAAAAGGCGATGAACAGGCCGATGAGCAGCATCTGCAGATTGCCGGAAAAGACCAGTCTCCGGTAGTCTGCCATGGGGATGCACACCGCCAGCCGGTAGGACTGGCTCTCGCTCAGGCGGCACAGTTGGGAGATGCCCGCATAGGCGCTGTCAGGGCCGGTCAACTGGGTCAGCCCGCCGCCCATGCTGCGCAGCACCAGCGTGTTCCGGGGGGCATGGTAGTAGCCGCCGGTGGTGCCGCTGCTGAGGGCGGCATCGGCGGCAAGGCCGTCCCCCGCCGGGGCCAGCAGGCAGCTCAGCCGGTCAAAGCCGGTGGGCTGGGCAAAGTTCTGCTTGAAGTAGCTCTCGCTGATCTCAAAGCCGCACAGCCCGTACATCGTGCCGTCCCGCCCCCGCAGGGGCAGCAAAAACAACTGCACCTCCTCCGAGGTGCCGGGCAGCTCGAACCGCTCCGTCAGCGTGTAAGACTGGTACAGCGGGGCGCTGCCGGGGGTCATCCAGCGGTCGTAGTCCGGGAACTGGTCGGTCTGGAACTCCATGCGCCACTTGCGGTGGGGCATCACGCTGTGGGCCTTGCCCACCTCCGCACTGCCCCGGTACAGCAGCAGGGGCACGGTGGGGGTGTCGGCACCGCTTTTCTGCACATACAGCCCGGCGCGGGAATGCTCTGCTCCCTCCATGCGGGTGTTGACGGTGGCATCCAGCAGCACAAAGGCGCCGGAACAGCCGGTCTGGCGCAGACGGCGGCACAGCGGCTCGATCATTTCCTCCTCCAGCGCGTTCAGCACCTCGGGGGAGTCGTTCAGCTGGGCAAAGGACATCTGCCGCAGGGCAAGCTCCTTGTCCACCTCTGCGCTCATGTCCTCGGACAGGTTCACGCCCATGACCGCCAGCTGTTCAAAATAGCGCTCCATATCGTTCTGGAACACCGAAAACTGGATCTGCAGACTGCGGCTGATGTCCTTTTTGGTGTTGTGCAGGCTGGCAAACAGGAACAGCGCCGCACCAAAGGTCAACACCAGCAGCACCACCAGCAGCAGGCAGGCCCACAGCAGCCGGCTGCTCATGGGGCTTTGGCGGATCTTTTCACGGTGCCGGTCAACAAAGTGCATCAAAGTCCCTCCTTTCCGGCTGAGCGGCAGGCTCAGGCATTGTCACACAGCAGCTGCCATGTTTCCTCGGCAAGGGCTTCCAGCGTTTCGCCGTCCGCAAGGCGCTGGGGGTAGTCCTTCTGGCGCTGGCGCAGGCTGTCGTACAAGGCTTTGGCCTTGGCGTGGTACCCCACGATGCCCGGTTCGGACAGGGGGGTGTTCTGGATGCGCATTTCGTTGTAGACGTCGTACAGCCGCTGATAGCTCTGCTGCTCAAAGGGATAGTCCGCAATGGCGTCAAAGGCGGCGCTGGACACCGGCATGTAGCCGGTATCGGCGGCAAATTCCAGATTGCGCTGCTGTTCGGTGAGCCAGCGCAGGAACACGGCGGCGGCTTCGGCCTTCTGGTCGGTGGTCTTGAAGGCGCACAGGCCCACACCGGCCTGCGGCATCAGGGGCGTGGCGGTGCCTGCGGCGTGGGGCAAAGGAGCCAGCAGCAGGTCGGTGGGCTCGGTGGTGTTGTCCGGGTAGGTGACGAAATCATTGTAATAAAGGATGGCCGCAGAGCTGCCAAGGCCCGCCAGCGTCTCGCCGGTCATCACCTGCGTGTTGGAGTACAGGTCCGAGATCAGAATATCGCCCTGCACCAGCGCCCGGGCAAACTCCATCCACGAAGCGCGGAAGGTCTCGTTGGTCAGATCGTACCAGCTGCCCTTGTACAGCTCGTCGCTGCCCTGCTCCAGCGCGTTCAGCTCCACCAGACGCAGGGGGTAGTCCAGCGCGCAGAAGGGCTTGCCCTGGGACCACTGCCGGTAGGCACCCGCCATTTCAAAAAAGCCGTCCCATGTGGCAAGGGTGGAAAGCTGCGCCCCGGTGTCCGCCGCAAACCGGGCGTACTGGGAGCCGTTCAAAAAGATGAGCTGGGTGGATTTGGACACCGGGAACACCACCTGCCGCCCGTCAATGATGCCGTCCTGCACAAAGCCGGGCACATAGGCCGCCATGTCCTCGGCGGTGAACCAGTCGTTCCAGTCCACAAGGTTCTCAATGCCCAGAGCGCTGGCGTCCGCGGGGTGGGCCGAGAACAGGTCCGGCAGGTCCAGCGCGCCGGGCTTGCCGGCCTTGGCGTCCTGCAGCTGGCCGCCGATGGCGGCACTGTTGGTCATGTTGGTCACGTTGAGCAGGATGCCCTTCTCCCTGCCCACCGTGTCGTTGAACTCGGTCAGCAGGCGGTTCATGGGCGAGTCGGCCTGTTCGCCGTACACATGCCAGATGCTGAGCATGGTGGGGTCCTTGGGCGAGAGCAGGGTCTTGCTGCCGCCGCAGCCCGCAAGTGCCAGACCGGGGACGAGTGCCGCAAGCTTTAAAAATGTCCTTCGTTCCATTTTTCATGACTCCTTTCCGCACATTGCAGCCAGAGGGGGAAACCGGCACAGGCAGGGCTGCAGCTGCCTGTTTTGGTGGGAAACTCCCCCAAAATCCCCCCAATTTTGGGCTTTTTGGGGGGATTTTTTGAGGGGGAAGCCCCAAAATCCCAAAAATTTTTTTGGAATTGCCCCCCAAAAACGGCTTTTCTGAGGGGGCAATTTTTTTCCGGGTATGGTACAGTACAACTAGAATAAGTCCTGCACCGGTGCAGAAACCCTGTCGTTGTGCACAAAACGTGTCAACAGGCAACTGCGGATTCTATTCATAAGAATAGCATAAGATGGAGCGGACTGCAAGTGCAGAGAATACCAAAACCAGCGCCCTCTAAAAAGCAGGGGGACAAACAGAAAGGAGCACCCCATGAAAAAGATGAACAGACGCGAATTCCTCGCCCTTACCGGCGCAGCCGTTGTGGCGCTCTCGCTGGCGGGCTGCGACGACGCACCTCCCGCGCCTCCCGCACCTCCCGCACCTCCCGCACCCGCAGAACCCACCGGCAAGGAAGCCAAAGTGCTGGAAGCCATCAACCTTTTCCGTAAAGATAAGGGATGGGGTGAGCTCAAGCCGGATAGCATACTGAACGTCGCTGCCGAAAAGTGTGCTGATTTTGCTCAGGAAAAGATTGATGAGGAAACGTTGTTTGAGACGGTTATTAGGTTGGACAGTACCCGCGAAGGTTCGTATGTAAACTTAGCGATCCCAAATCTAGGTGACCTGCGGCCCTATTACGATGATGTCGCTAAGATGAAAAATGACCTGCTGACTCATAATCCGGAATATATGTCGATACCGACGATACCGAGCGTTGAACCGAAGAAACTCACGCTTGTTGGCATCAAGGTGTTTACCTATGCGGATGGAAAGGAATACTGGTACGCAGTCGCAGCCGAAAGCAAAAAGTAACCCCTTAACCACAACCATTCCCATTTATCCCCTATTTGCCCCGGGCACACTCCCCCTGTGTCCGGGGGCTTTATAAGAAGAAAGGAGCACCCCATGAAAAAGATGAACAGACGCGAATTCCTCGCCCTTACCG
>ENA-ORMX01002490-ORMX01002490.1-human-gut-metagenome-genome-assembly--contig:-NODE-2490-length-10572-cov-2.412855_pt1 | contig 10572 bp, 9 predicted proteins | sample MGYA00242108_ERZ509007 | MGnify/ENA primary metagenome ERZ509007 (study PRJEB26280, sample SAMEA2338745) | human gut metagenome | biome: human gut; feature: human-associated habitat; material: faeces...
TCCAGAAGATAAACCATCAGCACCACCTACACCGTCGAGTCTGAGGATGTGGACGGCCTGGAGAAGCTGAAGGAAGATGACATGGTCCTGGTCACCATTGCCAAGGGCGACGTCATGACCGTCACTCCCGTTGAGACCGTTAAGGATGTTGCCATCACCTCTTACTCCACCGACTACGCGGATGCGGACAAGAAGGATGAGTATAAGCTGACCAAGCTGACTGCCGGCGGCAACAAGTATGAGACCGCTAAGAAGGCTTTCGAGGATGCTGAGGTTCTGTACGACTACAATGTCGAGCAGCTGGACGACGCTACCTTCGATCTGTATCTGGATCCCTATGGCTATGTGATCGGCGCACGTCAGGTTGACGGTGACGACAACTTCATGTTCGTCGTTGGCTATGACCGCAGCAGCACCGTTCTGGCCAAGGCTGTCGATAAGGCTCTGGCTATCTTCACCGATGGCACCATGAAGACTATCGATGTCAAGAGCGGCGACCTGAAGGACGGCCGTCTGGCAGAGTCCGCTACCACCAACACCTGGTTCAAGTACACCGTGAAGGACGGCGTTTACAACCTGGAAGAGGTTGCCGACATGCAGATCAAGGACAGCACCACCACCAAGCTCGACAAGCAGAACAACACTGTTGAGCAGGGCAAGACCATTGCCTACGGCAACAACGACACCGTCCTGATCGCTGTCAAGGCTGACGACGATGTCATCAAGGAAGGCTCCATCGTGAAGGTTGAGGGCGTTACCACCGGTATCAAGCACTCCAGCGTTGAGGTCAAGTATGACTCCAAGCTGTCCAACTTCGATGGCACTGCGAATACTGTCGGTGGCGATAAGGACAACATGATCTTCGCCCTGTACAACAAGAACGGCTACATCACCTATGCTGTGGTCGTGGGCAAGACTGCTGGCTCCTCTGAGTCCATGGTCTACCTGACCTCCGGCATCAAGTCCAAGTCTCTGGAGAACGGTGACTACATCTACACCTATGAAGCCATCACCAAGGACGGCGCTGTGACTGTGAACTCCTTCGAGTCCAAGGACAACAGCACTCCGAGAGCCAACCTGGTTCTGGGCAACCTGTACGAGGGTACCTTCGATAAGAACAATGTCATCACCGAGATGGAGAAGCAGGCTAACACCGACAGCGGCAAGTGGAACACCAAGCAGTACAAGGATGACGGCTATGCCTTCCTGAATGTTGCGAACGTCTCCGAGCTGACGGCTAAGGGCGCCACTCTGTGGATCGACGATGCTGCTTCCAACGATAAGTACATCCTGCTGGATGAGGATTGCAAGATCTTTGTCCGCGCCAGCGATGACGATGAGGATGACTACACCGAGTACAGCAACATCAAGTCCGCTCTGAGCGCTCTGGGTGAGGACAGCAACTTCACCGGCACCATCGCTGCTTTCGTTGATGACGCTGGCATTGCTACCACTCTGATTCTGAACGACACCTACAAGGCCAACGATAAGCCCAACACCAACCCCAGCAAGCCCGCCAGCACGGATGTTGATTCTGTTAAGCTGACCATTAAGGGTTCTAAGGGTCTGATTGAGCTGTTCAACAAGAAGGGTGACGCTCTGACTGATACGACTGTCAAGCACAGCTTCGAGCTGTATCAGTATGTTGGTGGTCAGAACAACTATGTGAAGGTTGATGAGGGTGACTACTTCTATGGCGTGACCCCCGCCTTCTCTGTGGATGCTGGCCACAGCTACTATGTTGTGATTGACGGTGTTCAGTCCAACATTGCCCGTGCTTGATCTCTGATTTAAGAGTTTAAGTACTTGCGATTAAGAACAAGGCCCCGGACGAAAGTCCGGGGCCTTGTTTTATTCCTGAGTGGCAAACAGCGCGATATAGGGATAGACAGAATCACTGGTATTGAATTGGTCACTACTGCTCTGACTGTTGTACCAAGAAAGAGAATGTTCTCCCCATGTAAGGTGGCAGACGGTAGATGAATCTGCGGAGCCTGTATATGCGGTATACCATCCGCGCATGGCCTGGATCCCCAATGTCGGAGCAGAACCGATGCTGCCCTTGATAATGACAAACAGTGGGTTGCCGTCAAAGGTCAGCTGATTAGGGTTGTCTTTGCCGTATTTGCCGTTTCCTGTGTACGTGCCGTATACGATCTTGCAGTTTCCGCAGCTGGCCAGCGCCGTTTGCAGCGCCGCCACGCCGTCGGCGTTGGCCTTCAGCGCCGTGTCGATCTTGTCCCAGTTGTCATTGAATTCCTCCACCAGAATGCGGTCCGTCCCCGCCCAGCGGGACAGCCGGTAGTTGGGTGTCTGTTGACTTGCCATAAATACCTAAACCTATCCTTTCTCAGAATGTTATTGTTGCATAACAAAGATATATTACACATACATTGTTGCTCAAAAATTTGCGTTGCGGATAATCGACACCCCTCGATTCCGTTCGCAGTTGAAAAGCAAAAAAGTGTTGCCTTTTGTGCCCTTGACGGCACTCCGGAGACCTGTTATCATGACCCTGAGAACAACACCGGGAGGGGCCTATGATTTTTCAGAAATCCGCCTGCATTGAGACACTGTACACGGAGCTGCCCTTTTTAGAGCGGTTTCGCGCCGCCAAGGCCGACGGCTTCGATTTTGTAGAATTCTGGAGCTGGACCGACAAGGATCTCGCCGCCGTGAAGGCCGCCGCGGACGCTGCGGGGGTCGGCATTTCCGGCTTCAACGGGGACGCGGAGCTGTCCCTCATCGACCCTGCCCAGAAAACGGCCTACAAGGCCTTTCTGCGGCGTTCTCTGGACACCGCTATGGAGATAGGGGCAAGGTCCGTCACGGTCCACTCAAACGGTCTGGGGGAGGGAGGAAGGGTCCTTTGCCCCTATGACGACCTCAGCGACGCCGTGAAGCTCTGCACCATGTTCGACACGCTGAAAATCGCGGCGGGATGGGCGGAAAACTGCGGCATCCGGATCAATCTGGAGCCGCTGAACGTCACCACGGACCATCCCGGCAATTTCCTCCGCCATACCCGCACGGCCGCCGAGCTGACCCGGCTCATCGGCTCCCCGTACTTGAAGGTGCTGTACGATGTGTACCACATGCAGCTCAACGAGGGCAGCCTGTGCGACCATATCCGCGCCTACGCCGACCAGTTCGGCCACATCCATGTGGCGGACGCGCCGGGCCGTCACGAGCCGGGCACCGGGGAGATCCGCTACCCAGCGGTGTTCGCCGCCTTGGAGCAGGCGGGCTACCGGGGGCTCATTGGCTACGAGCTGTTCCCCAAAACCGACACGAAAACCGCCGTCCGGGCCATCATGGCGGACTGACTGCCTATTGCAGAAGGAGAGGACCTTATGTCAGATTACAGCGCCTTTTTCTTAATGAAGCCGGAGGATGTGAAGCGGTACGCCGTGGATGTGCTCCATTTTTTCCAGCCGGATGAGGAAACCGATTGCGTTGAGATCGGCGACGGCAACATCAACTATGTGTTTCAGGTGCGCTCCCGGCGGGACGGCCGCTCCGTCATCGTGAAGCAGGCGGACAAGCTGCTGCGCTCCTCCGGTCGTCCGCTGGATCTCTACCGCAACAAGATCGAGGCGGAGACCCTGATGCTGGAGGCCCGGCTGGCTCCTAAATTCATTCCGGAGGTCTATCATTACGATGAGACCATGGCGGCCCTCTCTATGGAGGACATTTCCGCCTATAAAAATCTCCGCAAGGAGCTGGCGGCGGGCCGGGTCTACGGCCATCTCAGCGAAAATCTCTCCGATTTTCTGGCCCAGTCCCTGCTGCCCACCACGGATCTGGTGATGGACCGGCAGAAAAAGAAGAAGCAGGTCAAATTCTTCACCAATCCGGAGCTGTGCGACATCACGGAGGATCTGGTGCTGACGGAGCCGTATCTGGCCCAGCCCATGAACCCCCGGAACAAGAATATCGTCACCCCCGGCAACGAGGACTTCGTGCGGGAGCATCTCTATGAGGATGAGACCCTCCACGGGGAAGTCGCCGCCCTGCGGAACGGCTTTATGAACAACGCGCAGGCGCTGATCCACGGTGATCTCCATTCCGGCTCTATTTTTGCCAATGAGCAGGGCATCAAGGTCATCGACCCGGAGTTCGCCTTCTACGGCCCCATGGGCTACGACATCGGCAATGTCATCGGCAACCTGTTTTTCGCGTGGGCCAACAAGGCCTATACCGGCGGCAGCGCCGAAACGCAGACCGCTCTGGAGCAAACTATCCGGGAGACCTGTGACAAGACGGCGGAAAAGCTGGCGGCGGAATATGACAAGCTGGTGACCTTCCCGCTGTACCGCGCCCCCGCCTTCCGCAAGGCCTATCTGGACGGCGTGATGGCGGATTCCTACGGCTACGCCGGTACGGAGATCATCCGCCGGGTGGTGGGTGATTCTAAGGTGATGGAGGTCACCTCCGTCACGGACCCGGCCCAGCGGCTCCCCATGGAGCGCGCCCTCATTGATTTGGGCATCTATCTCATCAAAAACCGTGCCGGCGGCCTCGCCGGGGCGGCTGTGACGGAGGAATTCCGTAAGATCTTGGAAGAGGGGAGGGGCACACATGGTCAGAATGGATGAAAATATGCCGTTTCTGCTGCAATATGAAAATGTTGCGTGGTACGAAAACGGCAAGGTCCGCATTTTAGACCGGCGGATCTATCCCACGGAGGTCCGGTTTGTGGAGTGCGTCACCTATCAGGAGGTGGTGCAGGCCATCGCGGACATGGTGACACAGAGCGCGGGGCCGTATACCGCCGTTGGCATGGGCATGGCCCTGGCCGCGTGGCAGGTCCGGGACAAGGGCGCTGCGGAGCAGGATGCCTTTTTGCAGCAGGCGGCCTACGATCTGGCCCACGCCCGCCCCACCACCGCTAACCGCTACGGCCAGATCACCTACCGCTGCGCCGAGGTAGCCAAGGAGGCGCTGGCGGCAGGGAAGGACCCCGTGGAGGCCATCGTGGAGAACACGGTGGAATCCCTGAACCGCCGGTATTCCACCATGCAGATCGTGGGCGACCATCTGGCGGAGCTGATCCCGCAGGGGGGCACGATTCTGACCCAGTGCTTCGGCGAGACCATCATCGGCACCGTGATCCGGGCCGCCCGCCGCCAGAACAAGGACTTCAAGGTGTTCTGCGCCGAGACCCGGCCCTATCTGCAGGGGGCGCGGCTCACCTCCGGCTGCTTTGCCCAGATGGGCTTTGATACCACGGTCATCACCGACAACATGGTGGCCTACGCCATGGAGCGGGAGGGCATCGACCTGTTCACCTCCGCGGCGGACACCATCGCCCGGGACGGCCACATCGCCAACAAGATCGGCACCTTCCAGATCGCGATTCTGGCCAAGTATTTTGGTATTCCGTATTACGTCACCGGCATCCCCGATCAGGACAAGCACAGTAAGGATGACATCGTCATCGAGATGCGGGACCCCCAGCAGGTCCTCAGCTATCGGGGCATCCCCAACACCGTGCCGGAGGTCAAGGCCATCTATCCCTCCTTCGACGTGGTGCCGCCCCACCTCATTTCCGGCGTGGTCACGGATCAGGGTGTCTATGTGCCCTATCTGCTGGATCACTATTTTGATTCTGATGTAAAGAAGTTCTATTAAGACCGGAAGGAGAGACTTGCTATGCTGATGCAGGAAGAGAGAGAACTGGTCGTTGAATACGGCAAAAAGATGAGCGCCGCCCGGTTGAGCACCGGAACCAGCGGAAACATTAGCATTTACAATGCTGAAAAAGGCCTGGTGGCTTTGAGCCCCTCCGGCATGGATTATTTTTCCACCACCCCGGAGGATGTTGTGATCCTGGATCTGGACGGCAAGGTGGTGGACGGTAAGCGGAAACCCTCCAGCGAGTGGGCTCTGCACACAACGTTCTATAAGCATAAGCCCCATGCAAGAGCCGTTGTCCACACCCATTCCATGTTCTGCACCACCATGGCCGTTCTGGGCGAGCCTATCCGGGCGGTGCATTATGTGATCGGAGACGCCGGGGCGGCAGAGGTCCCCTGCGCCCCCTATCAGCTCTTTGGTACGGAGGCGCTGGCAGAGGCGGCTATGGAGGTCTGCGGCAAGAGCAACGCCGTACTGCTTGGAAATCACGGTCTCGTGTGCTGCGGCAAGGATATCAAGGGTGCTTACGGCCTCGCCTGCAATCTGGAATATGTGGCGGAACTGCAATACCGGGCCATGAGCATCGGCAAGCCCAATGTTTTGACGGAGGAGCAGATGGCGGAGGTCATGGTGAAATTCCAGTCCTACGGTCAGCCCGGTGCGAAAAAGACCGGATATTGAGGGGAGCGTTACGATGCGGAACTTTGATTTTTACAGCCCTACCTACTTCGTGTTCGGAAAGGACCGGGAGACGGAAACCGGCAGGTATATCAAGCGCTTCGGCGGCAGCCGGGTGCTGGTGGTCTACGGCGGGCAGTCCGCCAAACGCTCCGGCCTGCTGGACCGGATCATGGCCTGCCTGAAGGAAGAAAACCTGTACGCCGTGGAACTGGGGGGCGTGAAGCCCAATCCCCGCAGCGGCCTTGTCTATGAGGGCATCGAGCTGTGCCGCCGGGAGAAGATCGACTTCATTCTGGCCGTGGGCGGCGGCAGCGTCATCGACACCGCCAAGGCCATTGCCATCGGTGTGCCTTATGACGGTGATTTCTGGGACTTTTTCTCCGGGAAGGTGCCGGAGCAGGCTCTGCCTGTGGGCACTGTCCTGACCATTGCCGCCTCCGGCAGCGAAGGCTCTCCGGATTCCATCATCACCAACGAGAAGACGCTGGAGAAAAACGGCGCGGAGGCCGACTGCCTCCGTCCCTGCTTCTCCGTGCTGGACCCTGCCCTCACGGAAAGCCTGCCCGCTTATCAGACGGCCTGCGGCATCACGGACATCATGGCCCACACCTTTGAGCGCTATTTCACCAATACGCCGGACGTGGAGGTCACGGACCGGATGCTGGAGGGCGTTTTGCTGGCCATGCTCCATGAGGGCCGCCGGGTCATGGAGGACCCTCACAATTACGAGGCCCGTGCAAACATCATGTGGGCCGGTATGGTGTGCCACAATGACATTATGGGCGTGGGCCGTCAGCAGGACTGGAACAGCCACCATTTGGAGCACGTGCTCTCCGCCAAGTATGACTGCGCCCACGGCGCGGGTCTGGCGGTCATCATGCCGGCGTGGATGCACTACTGCGCGGAGCACGGCGGCGAAAAGCGCCTGGCTCAGATGGCCGTCCGGGTCTTTGGCTGCCAAATGGACTTCGACGATCCCAAGCGTACGGCGCTGGAGGGTATCGAGGCCTTCCGGGCATTCCTGCGATCCATCGGGATGCCCCTGACCTTCGCGGAGATCGGTGCAGACCCGGCAGATATCCCGGAGCTGGTGGAGATGAACCACATCGGCGACGGCAAGACCGGCGGCTATATCGGTCTGGACCGGCAGGCTCATTTCGACATCTACAATCTTGCCGCCGGGAGCTGCGTTCCCGAAAAATAAATGGATATGACATAAGTGCCGCGAGGGCACTCCTGTCAGGAGCGCCCTCGCGGGGTTCTCTGTTCCTGCTGCTTTGTGACCGCTAAAGCTAATGTATAAGGTATACAAGGTCCGGGTTACTTACCGTTTACAAGCTATTAGCGTATACACAAATCAGAAAAGTGTGTTCGTTGCGAAGCTGATGAACGGATCATCCTCGCAGCTTTGGCGGTCCCAATGAGCCATGTTCCATAAAGAAGCGGAAGACCTTGTATCGTAAGGCTTTCCACAAAAGCGCCGCCCGTGCTTTGGTAAAAAATCCGAAGCATGGGCGGTGTTAAATTTTGTCAAAATTTATCTTGACATCTAACCGTGATCAGAGTACCATAAAAACAACTTTTTTGGATTTAACTCTTTAATCCGAAAAAGCGTACGTCATGTAAGGAGAGACGAGAGGAGAAACACTATGTACAATTTTGCACTCGCGTTTGTGATCTGCGGCGTCGTGTATTTCATCGGCGAAGCAGTCTCAAACCTGACGAAGGCCTGGATCCCATCGGTTTTCGTCACTGCCGCCGTACTTCTGGTAGGCTTCTGGACTGTTATTCCCACCACCGTTGTAAGCGACTCCATGCTGATTCCCTTTGGCAGCACCATTGGCATTTACCTGCTTATCACCCACATGGGCACGGTCATTTCCATCAAGCAGCTGCTATCCCAGTGGAAGACCATCGTCGTGTGCCTGGCCGGTCTTGCCGGTATGTGCGCGCTGTGCCTGGTCATTCTGCCCGGCGTGATCGGCCGTGACCTGGTGGTTGCCGGTCTGCCTCCGCTGACCGGCGGCATCATCGCTGCCACCACCATGAAGACAGCTGCGGAGGCTAATGGCCTTACCGAAGCCGCCATCTTCGCCATCGCTATGTACTGCGTGCAGGGCTTTGCCGGCTATCCCCTTACCGCTGTCTGCCTCCAGCTGGAGGGCAAGAAGCTGATCAAGGGCTATCGCGCCGGCGAGTACAAGCTGGAAAGCGCCGTCAGCGATGTGGACGCCGTCAACGGCAAGCTCAACAACGGCACTGCTGAGGAGCACAAGAAGCTGATTCCTCCTCTGCCCGCCAACTGGAACGGCCCTGTGGTCATCCTGCTGAAGCTGGGTATCGTGGCTTGGCTCGCAACCCAGCTGGGCTCTATCGTGATCCCCGTCATCAACATGAAGATCAGCGGCGCTGTGTACGCTCTGATTCTGGGCGTCATCTTCACCAGCATCGGCTTCCTGGATGAAAACGCCATCAATAAGGCCAACTCCTATGGCATCATCATGTTCGCTCTGATGATGTATGTGTTCGACGGTCTGAAGGACTGCACCCCCGAGATGCTCAGCAGCATCATCGGCCCCATGATCCTCCTGATCGTGGTGGGCGTTATCGGCATGGTCATTCTGTGCTTCATCGCGTCCAAGATTCTGAAGGTCTCCTTCCTGATGGCCACCGCCACGGCGTTGACCGCACTCTACGGTTTCCCGCCCAATGCCATCATCACCGAGGCCACCTGCACCGCTCTGGCGCAGACCCCGGAGGAGAAGGAATTCCTGATGAGCAAGATGTTCCCGCCCATGATCGTGGGTGGCTTCACCACTGTGACCATCACCTCCGTGGTAATCGCCGGCATCTTTGCCGAAATGTTCTGATCCAGTCATCCGCAAAGCTGTCCGGCTCTTTCCGCCGGACAGCTTTGTTCATAAAATCAGTCTTGCACATTCAGAAAAAACCGCTACAATAAAGCTATCAGATTGTATACAGAAAGGATCGTGTATATTATGGATATCAAATCTCTTGCGGAACAGTACAATGATTACATCATCGATCGCCGCCGGTATTATCACACCTGCCCGGAGCTCTCCGGCGAGGAGAAGAACACCCGCGCCCATCTGAAGGAGGATCTGGAGGCACTGGGCATCACCGACATCCGGGATATGGTCAACTGCTACGGTCTGGTCGCCACCATCCACGGCGGCAAGCCCGGCAAGACCGTGGGCCTGCGGGCAGACACGGACGCGCTGTCCTTCCAGGAGGAGACGGGACTGCCCTTCGCCTCCTGCGAACCGGGGAAAATGCACGCCTGCGGCCACGATACCCACATTGCCATGCTGCTGGGCGCCGCCAAGCTCCTTCAGGAGCACCGGGAGGAGCTGCGGGGCGATGTGCGGCTCATCTTCCAGCCGGCGGAGGAGCACGTCATCGGCTCTAAGGCTATGATCGCAGAGGGCGCGCTGGACGGTGTGGACGCCATCTTCGGCCAGCATGTCTGGGGCACGCTGGATATTCCCTATATCGACGTTACCGCCGGTCCCCGCATGGCCTACTCCGGCCGCTTCACGGTGGATGTGATTGGTACCTCCTCCCATGCGGCCACGCCCCACCTGGGCGCGGATGCCATCACCGGCGCTGCGGCGATCATCAATAACCTCCAGCAGTATGTCTCCCGCATGAGCAACCCCCTGGACCCCGTGGTGCTCACCATCGGAACCATCTCCGGCGGCAATCGCTACAACGCGATCGCCAATCATGTCACCATGGAGGGCGTCACCCGTGCCTACTTCCTGGATAAGCACGAGGAGGCCATGCGGCAGATCGTGGAGAACACGGCGGAGGGTCTGGGCATGAAGGCTGTGCTCAAGTATGCCCATGTGGTGCATCCCGTGATCAACGATGACGATGACCTCACAGAGATCGCCCAGAAGGCCGTGGTCAAGCTCTTCGGCGAGGAGACGCTCTGCCATATGCCCGCCATGATGGGCAGCGAGGACTTCGCCAACTACGCTGCGGAAATTCCCGCCGTGTTCGGCTTCATCGGCTGTCGGGACGAGGCCAACGGCATGATCTACAACAACCACCACGAAAAGTTTACGGTCAACGAGTCTCTGCTTCCCAAGGGGACTGCGCTGATGGCGCAGTTTGCCGTGGATTATCTGGCCGGCAACGCGTAACACAGGGCAAACAGCAGGGGGGGAGGGACCCTTTCCGAATGGACCCGCTCCCCGCCAAAAGACGGCGAAAGAATATAAATTA
>ENA-ORMX01002495-ORMX01002495.1-human-gut-metagenome-genome-assembly--contig:-NODE-2495-length-10550-cov-3.376846_pt1 | contig 10550 bp, 7 predicted proteins | sample MGYA00242108_ERZ509007 | MGnify/ENA primary metagenome ERZ509007 (study PRJEB26280, sample SAMEA2338745) | human gut metagenome | biome: human gut; feature: human-associated habitat; material: faeces...
CAACTCCAGTAGTTGGATTTGGAACTCCAACATTCTATGTTTATCTTATATTAATAATTTTAATTGGAGGATTACTCAAATGACAAAAGCAGAATTAGTTACAATGGTTGCTGAAAAGGCAGATCTTACAAAGAAGGATGCAGAAAAGGCAATCTCAGCTTTAGTTGAGAGCATTTCAGAAACACTTGCCAAGGGCGAAAAGATCCAGCTCGTTGGTTTCGGTACATTTGAAGTTGCTGAAAGAGCTGCTAGAACAGGAAAGAATCCTCAGACAGGCGAAGCTATTAAGATTCCTGCTTCTAAGGCTCCAAAGTTCAAGGCTGGTAAGGCTTTAAAGGATACTGTTAATAAGTAATTTTAGAAAAAGTGATTTTTCTGATAACATTACGGCTGTCACTTAGGTGGCAGCCTTTTTTATTAAAGCGCAGAAAGGATTAACTATGGAAATAGAAAGAAAGTATCTGGTTTCACACATTCCGGATAATCTAAGCGAATATCACTACCGCCAGATAGAACAGGGTTATCTGTCAACTAATCCTGTGGTAAGGGTAAGGCGTGACAATGATGAATATTACCTGACTTATAAGGGAAAAGGTATGATGGTACGTGAAGAATATAATCTTCCACTTAACAGGGAGGCTTATGAACATCTTATCCAGAAAGCTGATGGTAATGTAATCACCAAGAAAAGATATGAAATACCTGACAATATGGGACACACCATTGAGCTTGATATATTTGAGGGTGTATTTGCCGGAACTGTATTAGCTGAGGTTGAGTTTGACTCTGTTGAGGAAGCTGACAGCTATGTTGCACCAGAATTTTTTATAAAGGATGTAACAACTGACCCACAGTATCATAACAGCAATATGAGCAAAAAGAGGTTTGACTAATGAAAAAATTAATAGACATATTAGATATACACCCTGATATAGCCCTTGAAACGCTCCAGAGGGCACGTATGGCAGCTATAACGCTTATTAAGTGGCTGTTATGCTCTACCCTGTCAGGTGCTTTCATCGGGCTTGTGGGCGCGCTTTTTTATAAAGCCCTGCAATACGTGACTAATATAAGAACAACCTACAGTTTTACGCTTTTTTTACTGCCTGTAGCCGGTCTTATAATTGTTTTTATGTACAGGCTTATGAATGAGTCGAATAATACAGGCACGAACCTTGTCATAACTGCTATCCAGTCAGATGCCGAGGTTCCTGTAAAGGTTGCACCGCTTATTATTATCTCAACACTGCTTACACACCTGTGCGGCGGTTCTGCCGGACGTGAGGGTGCTGCACTGCAGGTTGGCGGTTCGCTCGGCAACTTTTTTGCAAAGCTGTTCCACTTTGATGACAAAGACACACGTATTATGATTATGTGCGGAATGAGCGCCTGCTTCTCGGCGTTATTCGGAACACCTATATCGGCTGCTATATTCTCTATGGAGGTCATAAGTGTCGGAGTTATGTACTATGCAGCCCTCGTTCCCTGCATTATATCAGCACTTATTGCACAGGGCATTGCAGGACTTTTCGGTATCACTCCGACAGCCTTTGTAATCGGTGAATTATGCAGCTTTAACCTGTCAACAGCGGTACGCTTTATTATTATGTCCATATTATTTGCGCTGACAAGCATAGCCTTCTGCTACATACTTCACACATCTGCAAAGCTGTATTCCACATATATCGAAAATCCTTATGTGAGGATAGTTATTGCAGGTATATTAGTAATTGCATTAAGATACATCACCGGAACAACTGATTATCTTGGCGCTGGTGCACCTATCATAGCCTCCAGCTTTTTATCAAGCTGCGCTTGGTATGTATTCATACTTAAAATGCTTTTTACAGCCGCAACTCTTGGCGGTGGCTTTAAAGGCGGCGAGATAGTCCCTACACTTTTTGTCGGTGCAGCTCTTGGAAGCTTTCTTGCACCTTTATTAGGGCTTCCTGTCGGTCTGTGTGCCGCGTGTGGTATGGTAAGTGTATTCTGTGGCGTAACTAACTGCCCTCTCACATCATTTATCATATCTATTGAAATGTTTGGTATATCATCTATGAAGTTTGTCATAATATGCATAGCCATAAGCTATATGCTGTCGGGCTACTACAGCCTGTATAACAGTCAGAAGATTGTGTACTCTAAGTACAGGACAGAGTATATTAACCGGAGGTCGCACTAAGGTATATGCCTCATATTCAGTATTGCATATGAACAACAAATAAAAGCAGCTATTCCAAGATGCTGCAATATTTAATGATATGCTCTTTTCTACATAGACAAGTTTTTATTGTTTCACATGTCTACCTAGAAACGGGCATATCAAAATCATTGTCAGCCCCCTGAATATCTGCTTTTTTATTTTTTAATATATATTTACTCAGCTGTGCATATCTGGAAAAGCTTCTGCTCTTCTGGACTATCGGGTGTTCACCCTATCAGACCAAACTCTGACAAAATGCTTTGTACAGGCACAGCATTTTAACAGACTTCTATCTGTCACAGCTCATCGCTTACGCACTTATTTATAAAAGTCAGCCTCTGGCATCTTACCGCCAACTGCTGCCTGATTAGCATCATATAATACTGTAAGATACTTGCTTATCTTTGTCTTTGCCTCATCGCCTGTGATTAATGTTATGTTACACTTTGGAATAGCCTGCTTTGCTACTGCCGCCTTTGTTATATCATACTTCTCTACAAGCTCTGCTGCTGAGTCTACATTTGCATTTACATAGTCAACCGAAGTCTTATATTCCTCAAGGAACTTATTAACAGCCTCTTTATTATTATTGTAATACTCAGTGTTTACAACAATAACACCTGTTACAACGCTGCTGCCATCATTCGCTGTCTTTTCCCATTCTGCTGTTACATCAAGAGCTATCTTTACATCCTGATTATTCATAAGAACTGTTGTTGCAAATGGCTGTGGAAGCATAGCGATAGTTTCTTCCTTTGCCGAAGCCATAATAGTCGCTACCTCTGTTGCCTCTGACTTGAATTCTATAGTCACATCCTTATCAGGGTCAATTCCATTAGATGAAAGAAGATATCTTAATGTGTATTCAGGTGTTGTTCCCTTGCCTGTTGTGTATATAGTCTTTCCCTTAAGGTCTGCTACTGACTTGATTTCTCCCTTATTATCAAGTATATATAATACTCCAAGTGTGTTAATACCAACCACAGAAACTTTTCCCTGACTCTTGTTATAAAGAGTTGCTGCTGCATTACAAGGCATAGCTGCTATCTGTACATCCCCTTTTATAAGGTCTGCTGTAAATGCATCTGCTGCCGCTTCTATCTGAAATGTATAGTTATTCGCTGTCTTCTTGTCTTCATTGTCATTCATAAGCTTAACCATACCAATAGCTGTAGGTCCTTTGAGCGCTGCAACCTTTATATCCTGGCTTTCATAAGCCTTTGATGTTATAGTGCTCTCCTCTGTCGTATTCTGTGTGCTGTTCTGTCCACAGCCAGTAAATACAACTGCAGCCATAACTAATATAAGCATAACTGCCGCTAACTTACTTACTTTCTTTTTCATAACGTTATTCCTTCCATTCCTTTATTATTATCTGAAGTGACGATACTCCATTGTATACATTGATATCCGGATAATACACGATAAGTATCCTGCTTCCAGCCTTTGGAACCGGGTCTTTATCACTTATCCCAAACTGTACCGCCTGCACAATATAGCCTTCTTTAGTTTCTAACTGCATCTTTAATACATTACGGTTCTTTCCGATGATACTGGCAGTCTTTACATAAAGGTCCCTGTCTGCAAATACCGGTTTTTCATTTCCCTTGCCAAATGGTTCTAACAGCTTTAACTGTCCGACAAGTCCCATACTTGCATAGCCTACAGGCATTGGAACATCTATCCATGTCTTTGGAATAAGGTCACTGTCATCAAGCGTGGCATTGTCGTTTAACATCTTTCTGAATACGTCAATGTCAGCCGTTTCTAATGATAACCCAGCAGCCATAGGATGTCCACCATATTTAGTGAGAACATTTTTACATTTATTAATCTCCTCATACATATTATAGCCTTCTATCGAACGTCCTGAGCCTTTGGCACCCTCTTCTGCGTTCGTTATTACAAATGTAGGTCTGTAATATCTTTCTTTAATTCTTCCTGCGATAATACCTGCGATACTCTCGTGGCAGTCAGGAAGATATATGACAAGCACCCTGTCCTTTAACATATCATTCTTCTCAACAAGTTCTATGGCTTTGGCTGTTTCATCCTCTGTCATCTGCTTACGTTCGGTGTTGAGTGTGATAAGCTCTCTTGCCATATTATGCGCCTCTTCCGTATTCTTACACAGCATAAGCTCTATAGCCTTTCTTGCCGTATCAAGTCGTCCACTCGCATTAAGGCACGGACCTATCACAAAACCTATATGATATGAACTGATATTATTAATATCAACTCCGCACTCCTCAACAAGTGCCTTAAGTCCTGTATTAACAGTATGTGCTATATGCTTTAAGCCATACTTTACGACAACCCTGTTTTCATCTATAAGGTCGACTATATCACCAACCGTAGCTATCGCCATAAACTCCCTGTATTCTTCCATATCCTTTGTATCAAGCCTCAGGCGTTCATATATAAGGCTTATAAGCTTATATGCCACCCCTGCGCCGCACAACAGCTTAAAAGGATACTGACAGTCCTCCTGCTTTGGATTAACAACAGCATCGGCGGGAGGAACCCTGTACTCTTTTACTCCGTTCACCTCGTCAAATGGAACATCGTGGTGGTCGGTAACTATAACTGTCAGACCATTTTCCTTGGCATACTTCACCTGATTATATGCGGCTATTCCGTTATCACAGGTTATTATAGTGTCAATTCCTTCATTGATTGCATTATCGATAAGATGTTCATTAATACCATAACCGTCATTAATTCTGTGTGGAACAACATAGTCCACATCTGCGCCAGCAGCCATAAGCCCTTTATATAAAATGTATATAGAACATATACCATCTATATCGTAATCGCCTATTATCCTTATTTTACATTTATCCTTAATCTTCTGTGTTATTATATCCACGGACAGGACAGCATCCTTCATACTTTCCGGATTATGCATATCATTAATGTCACCATTCAGGTACATATCAATAGCGGCATCACCACATATATCACGGTTTCTTATAATTCTTGCTATAACCTGGTCTATGCCGTACTTTCCTGCTATGCCCTTGAAGTCTGCCCTCTTTGCGTATACTCTCCAGTCGCTTCTCATAACTACTCCTAACTATATTGTAATGTCAGTCCAATAAATGGGTCTTTCCTGATTAATCCCATATTAATAATCCTGTATGCAGCTAAAAAGCACCCGTATCATAATACAGAACATAACTTAATAATTCTGTATACACTGATACGGATGCTTTTATAAGGCTTTAAAGGTAATTAAACGCTTATACCTGAGCGCCGTCTGGACCTACCTTGGCTACCTTTTCCTTCTTGCTTATAGCTTCATCTATAACGCCTCTCTTCTTTCCACCAAGTATGTACCAGAATGAACTTGTAAGGAATACTGAAGAGTAAAATCCGCAGATAATACCTACAATAAGTGGAAGTGAGAACTCTTTTACTGATGTAACACCAAGTATATAAAGCATTACAAGCATTATAAGAGTTGTTATAGTTGTATTGATATTTCTTGTTATTGTGCTTGTTACGGCTGAGTTCACAAGCTCTGTTATGTTAGTCTTAGAGTTAGCACTCTTTAACATTTCTCTTATTCTATCAAAGATAATGATAGTACCATTGATTGAGTAACCTACGATTGTAAGCATACAAGCGATAAATGTGTTACCTACAGGTACTCTGAATACTGCATAGAATGTAATAACTACTAATACATCCTGTAAAAGAGCCATAACAGCTGCAAGCGCAAACTTAATATCCCTGAATCTTGCAAAGATATATATAAGCATAGCGATTGTTGCAAGTACTACTGAAAGAATGGCATTCTTCTTCATAGTGCTGCTGACTGATGAACTGATAGTATCAGATTCTACTATAGAACCGTCCTGAAGTGGATACTTCTCTGTAACAGCGGCTTCTACAGCTTCTCTCTGTTCAAGTGAAAGGTCCTTTGTCTTGAAAGTTACCTTTGTAGAATTCTGAACCTTCTGCTGCTGGACCTCTGTTATTCCGGCTGCATCCTTAATAACAGGGATAATTCCATTTTCAATCTCTGACTGTGAGTATTCCTTATCAAATGTAAAGCTTGTTGTTGAACCACCAACGAACTCAAGGCTGAAATTAAGTGCCCTGTTACCTGTTGCACTCTGTACTCCCATAGCTACAAAACCTACAACGATAAGAACAACTGATACTGTAATAGTCCATTTTCTTATAGACAGGATATTATATGTTCTTCTATGAACTGTCTTACCATACATGCTTTCCTTTGTAAGTCCAAAGTTATAAAGAAGCTTCATAATAACCTTTGTTATTACAAGGGCTGTAAATATTGATACGATATTACCAACTGCAAGAGTTGTAGCGAAGCCCTTAACAGGACCTGTACCAAATATATAAAGAACTATGGCTGCGATAAGTGTTGTTACGTTACCATCAACGATAGCTGATGTAGCCTTGTTGTAACCTGCAAGGATTGAACTTTCAACGCTCTTTCCGGCAGCAATCTCTTCTCTGATACGTGTATATATAATAACATTGGCATCAACCGCCATACCGATACCAAGGATAATACCTGCGATACCAGGAAGTGTTAATGTAAGGTCATATACACTTACAAGGAAAAGAACAAGAGTTGTGTATATTATAAGTGAAAGTGTAGCAACTACACCAGGTACTCTGTATATTGCAATCATAAATATACATAAAAGTACGAAACCAATACCGGCAGCGATAAGACTTGAATGGATAGCATCCTGTCCTAACTGCGCACCTACAATATTAGAGCTTACTTCATTAAGTGTAAGTGGAATAGAACCAATTCTTATATATGTAGCAAGATTGTCTGCTGCTTCATATGTTTCCATACCTGTGATAGAAGCGCTTCCACCTGTGATAGCTGTATTAACTGTTGGATAGCTTACAACAGCGCCATCATATATGATATAAATTCTGCTTCCTATATTCTTAGATGTAGCATCTGCAAACTTTTCTGAACCCTCATCTGTAAATGTAAGTGATACACCATAAGGTGTGCTCTCATTAGATGATGTATCTGAATATGCCTGTGCTGCTTTAACGTCTGAACCGGTAAGGAGTGGTGTGTAATCCTGTCCCTGTGACCATGCTGTATATCCTGTATAATCAAGGAATTCAAGTGAACCAGGTGTTCCTAATTCTGTAAGAATCTCGTTGGCATCTGTTACACCAGGAATTTCAACTGTAATTCTCTTATCACCTTCCTTGTATACCTGGGATTCAGTACTTCTTCCTTCAATACGTTTCTCAAGCTTATAGATAGTATCCTCTATATCCTGAGAAGTTGGATTATCTTCCTGAATCTCATATGTTATGCTGACACCACCTGCAAGGTCAAGACCAAGATTGATGTCCTTAGCACTGCCATAGCCCTTGCCATTCATTCCAAATATTGTTGTAAGTGTAAGACCCACAAGCAGCATAAGAATGATTATGCTATAGCTAATCTTCTTAGTTAAACTGTACTTCATGTTACCTTTAATACTCCCTTCAATACATTTCTTTTAATCTTCTGCCATCGCAGCTCTTATCATAATTGCACATTCAATTCTCTTCTTCTGCATTTCGCAGCCAACATCATATGCATCATTGATATTGCCATGGAAATTGTAAGAGTTAGCGGCACACCCACCACTACAGTAGAACTTGGCAAAACAGTTCTTACATTTTTCCTTTGAATATACATTACAATTCTTAAAACTATCTCTTATATCGTTACGGGTAATTCCTTCATCAACATTACCCATAAGGAAATCTTCGTTACCTACAAACTGATGACATGGATAGAAATCACCCCAAGGAGTAACTGCTAAGTACTCACATCCTGAACCACATCCTGATAATCTCTTAGCCACACAAGGACCACCGCTTAAGTCTATCATAAAGTGGAAGAAGTTAAAACCGTTTCCTGCCTTCTTTCTCTTTATAATCTCCTTTGCAAGCTTATCATACTGCTCAAATATTATTGGAAGATCTTCTTCTCTTATGGCATATGAATCTGTTGGCTGTGCTACAACAGGCTCAACTGATATCTGCTCAAAGCCCTCATCTGCCAGATGAAGAACATCTTCTGAGAAATCAAGATTATTATGTGTAAATGTACCTCTTACATAGTAGTTCATCTGGTTACGGCTCTCTGCAACCTTCTTGAACTTAGGCATAATAATATCGTATGAACTTCCGTGATTGTTTCTTGTTGGACGCATAAGGTCATTAATTTCCTTACGTCCATCAATACTAAGTACTATATTGCCCATCTCTTTATTGGCAAAGTCAAGTATCTCATCATTAAGAAGGATACCATTTGTTGTAAGTGTAAATCTGAACTTCTTATTATGTTCTTCCTCAAGGCTTCTTCCATACTCTACAAGCTGCTTTACAACTTCAAAGTTCATAGTTGGCTCACCACCAAAGAAGTCGACTTCAAGGTTTCTTCTTGAACCTGAGTTAGCTACAAGGAAATCAAGTGCCTTCTTACCTACCTCAAAGCTCATAAGTGCTCTTCTTCCATGATATTCGCCCTCTTCTGCAAAACAGTACTTGCATGCAAGGTTACAGTCGTGTGCTATATGAAGACAGAGTGCCTTTACTACTGTAGGTCTGTCCTTAAATGAATCGATATAAGGCTCATATATATCTTCTGTGAAAAGCTGTCCGGCTTCCTTAAGTTCAGCTATCTCTGAACAGGCTTCCTTAATATCTTCCACAGGATACTTATCCTTTAATTCTTCAATAATCTTATCTTCACTATTGTTCTCATAAAGTGCGATAATATCATAAACCATATCATCTACAACGTGTACTGAACCACTGTTTACGTCCAGAACTATATTGTATCCATTGTTTTTATACTGATGTATCATAAATAAATAATCCTCAATTCTAATCTTAAATGATAACTTATTTCTATCATACTACAGGCAGTCTTACTCTTCATAACCCACCTGTATTATACTCTTTGTACATAAGGAAAATAAGAGAGTGTCGAAATGTATTCACACTCTCTTACTTCTCTTAACATATTAACTTTTAATGATGTATGTATCAATAATCAATACTGAAAAACCACACCGAGTTAATTAGTTGTTCTTATTCTCACAGCTCTGGTTACCAACTGTGCAAGATGTCTTACAAGCTGACTGGCAAGATGTCTGACATTCGCCGCATCCACCGTGCTTCATTGTATCCTTTAATACGCGATTGCTGATAGTCTTAATATGCTTCACAACAATACCTCCTTTTTGTTCATAACTATTAGAAGTATAACATATAGATGGAGTATTTTCAACTGGTTTCTTTTAATTCATGCTTATTAGATAAGCCCGAACGTTCTTAAGATAAATATCCAGCCAGTAAGGGTTATGCTTGATAATACAGTTGTGAGCACGATGATACTTGATGATAATACTTCATCATTATCCATACTCTTTGCCATAACATAACTTGTTACTGTTGTTGGTGAAGCCAGCATAATAAGCGCTGCGACAAGCTCCTGATTTCTAAAGCCAAGTGCAACACCGATTGGAATAAACACTGCCGCAAGACCTATAAGCTTTATAAATGTTGCCACAAGTGTAGGCTTTATCTTCTTTATAGCCTTTCTTCCCTCAAAACCTGCACCTATACATATAAGCGCTATTGGTGTTGCTGTCTGCGCTATGCTTTCTATTGTCTTATTAATAATAACTGGATACTTCATATTAAGCATTGATGATATGAAGCCTAATACAATTCCTATTATAATCGGGTTCTTAACAATATTGATACATGCCTTTTTGATATTATCCGTTTTATGGCTGACTGTCTTTTTAATCTTTATATCATCAGTAACAACTTCTTCATCATTACTTATCTTTTCAACTGTTTCATTTACATTAACCTCTTCTTTAAGAACTTTCTCAGGATGTGCCTTAAATGTAAGTACAACAACTGCAAATATATTAAACAGCGGAACCGCAGCAACAATCATAAGAGGTGCCATGCCTGTATCAGAATACATATTCTGCACAAACGCCATTCCAAGAATAGCCGCACTGCTTCTACAGCTTCCCTGAATAAATGCACCCTTCTGCGTGTCATCCTTCATAAGTATTTCTGTAAATATCCAGACAAGCGAAAACATAAGTATTGTTACTATACTGCAATACAGGACAAACTTCGGCTCGAACTGGCTCTTAAAGTCTGACTTTGAAAGGTCCCTGAATAAAAGTACCGGAAGTGCCACTTTAAAAACATATCTGTTGGCTACATTGGCAAAATGTTCATCTATAATGCCAATTTTTTTAATCACGCCGCCAAGCACCATAACGAGGAATACCGGCACTGTCGCATTAAT
>ENA-ORMX01002499-ORMX01002499.1-human-gut-metagenome-genome-assembly--contig:-NODE-2499-length-10504-cov-2.725333_pt1 | contig 10504 bp, 9 predicted proteins | sample MGYA00242108_ERZ509007 | MGnify/ENA primary metagenome ERZ509007 (study PRJEB26280, sample SAMEA2338745) | human gut metagenome | biome: human gut; feature: human-associated habitat; material: faeces...
CCAATTTATATGCATACTCATAATATCTATTTATGTTTACTCTTTTTTTAGCAAATTTCAATAAATATTTTATACATAATTTATTTTTAATTTCTATAATTTTTGTTTAATTTACCAATCGGTTATAATAGGTATTCATTCTCTTTATGCTGTCTTTGTCTCAGCGGCTTCTTCTGCCTTTTTAGCAGCCATTTTGTCCTTTAATGCAAAGGCTCCGGCAAGCAGTGTGCCTGAGATTGAATGCCATGTACATGACACTGCACAGATGATGGCTGATTCAGGTGTTGAAGCAAACTGTGCTGTAGTGGTAGCAAGGTTTGTGGCAAGACCTGCATTCTGCATACCAACCTCGATAGAGATGGTTCTCTTCTTGGCTGTGTTCATGCCTACCAGCTTTCCTGCACCGTATCCAAGCAGATATCCAAGTCCGTTATGTAACAGAACTGCCGCAAAAATTACTACTCCTGATGTAAAGAACTTTGAGCCCTGTGATGATACAACACCACCTACAACGAATGCCAGGCCAAGCACCGCAATACCCGGCATGACCTTCTGAGCCTCGGCAAATGCCTTTTTCTTTCCAAGCAGGTAGTTGAGTAAAAATCCAACCGCTACAGGAAAGATTACAGTCTCAATGATTGACACAAACATCGGAAGCGCCTTGATTGAGACATGTGTTCCGCTTGCAAGAAATGATACCAGAAGCGGTGTCATAAATGGTGAGAGCAATGTGGAAACTGTTGTCATTCCAACTGAGAATGCCACATCACCACCGCAGAGGTATGACATAATGTTTGAAGAAACACCACCGGGACAGCAGCCTACGAGGATAAGTCCAAGTGCGATTCCGTCAGGCAGATTCAATGCCTTTGAGATACCAAATGCGAGAAACGGCATGATAAGATACTGTGCGATTGCACCTACACATATATCAAATGGTCTCTGTGCAAGTATCTTGAAATCCTGTGTCGTAAGTGTAAGTCCCATACTAAACATGATGATTCCGATAATGATTGACTGACATGTGAACTTGTTGGATACCGGATCCACAAACAGCATCTGATTTACCCAGGCCATCAGATTCGGAACCAGAAATGTGACTACGGCGATTGCTATGACAACTATCGATGTGTAGTCTGATAAAAATTTACTTACTTTTTGTAATGCTTTCATTGTAAGCCTCCTTAACATTTTTCTGCTCACTAAAACTCTTTTATGGAATTAAAAAATCCCTTTCCAGATTGACGTAATCTGAAAAGGGACGAAATAATCCGCGTTACCACCCTGATTCCACAGAAAAACTCTGTGACACTTCACATACCAACATATGCTATCCATATAACGGTGGATCCCGGCGAGGTTTACTTGCAACATGTTCATCTGCTTTCAGCCCGCTTCTTAGAGAGGATATTCCAATCTGACCATTACCTGTTCGCACCGCCCACAGGCTCTCTGAAAATAAATACAAATCGGACCTTGTTCTCATCAACGAATTTTGGTGAACATATTTATTTAAATCTTGTTTTGTATTATAGCCCTCTGACACTATATGTCAAGAGAATGATACAAATTTGTACTATAACATTTATTTATAGTTTTTATTCATGTGCTTTATTCTTATTATTTATTCGTAATCTTTGTTGTTATACTCATCATTCCATGACTGCTGTTGTGATGTACCGTAGGAATTTTGAGCATCCCCGCCCTGTGCTGTGCCATACGGATTCTGACCATACTGCTGGTTTGCTCCGTTTCCGTACATGTTCTGACCATACTGCTGACCATATCCGTTTGAACCGTATGGATTATAGTAGTTATTATTACTATTATATCCATCTCCCACATAAACAATGTTTTTGTTGAAGGCAATAATACAGATAAAAATCACATTGAGGAATATAAGTCCGCAGGCAAATCCTGCTCCCTTGCCAAACGCATGTGCCAGTCCGACACAGCAGAGGATATTCATAACCAATGCCGCAATCATTGCTGCAATAATCAGAATAACCGCAAATATCAGCATGCCCATGTGAGCCCCGATGCGGTTTCCGGCATATCCATAGGTAGAATCATAATACGACCCCATATAACTGGATGTCATAACGGAAAGTCCTGAGGCAATAATCTCATACATCAATAAAATACATCCTGCTATACTTGCGATACTTGCCACAAGATATCCCCAGAACAGCTTCTGTTTCCCTGCAATCCTGAATTTTACATATGAGCTGTAAAACGGTACAATGGCCGCCCAGCCGTGCTCTCCTGCCTTTGCATACATAATCCATGATGCAATAATTGTCAGTACCATAACTGCCAGATTGATAAACGACTCAAAGCCGTCAATCATACTCATAATAGTATAATATGTGCTCATTTTTTCTCCCTTTCATAACCAAAGTTTGTTTGTTATTCAAAGTATACATCACCACCGGTCAGAGTGCAATAATTAAAAAGCTTTTGGAGCTTATATAATTCACTCATTTTAAGATTCTAACAATACTCCTTTATATATTCACCAAAATATGGAAGTGCAAGTGAGATATAGCCCTGTCTGGAATTTAATATCCCTCTTTTTATAAGACGATCCCTGTACATAGAGTAGCTTCCTGACTTCTCTCCCATAAGCTTAAGCACTTCTTCACGCTTGTATTCTTCCTTTTCTGTCAAAAGTCCTGCAAGAAACCTGTCCATTTCAGTCATCTCTTCCCATATTTTTTCATAAGAATATGCAAACAATTCAGCTTTGAGTTTTGGTAAAATATCTTCTAACAACTCATCCAACTTTTTCTTAAAATACAACACTCCCAATTCCTGAAATGCATATGCGTATCCTTTTGTAATTTTCGCCATTTCACGAGCCTCATTACTGTCAATATCCAGCTTACTCTTATACATTTCAGTCATTCGTATCATATTAAGAGGCTCCGTTTTAACTGTTGCCGCTCTTCTGAAAAATGTAAGATTTTTGACATTGCTCAATTCCTGTATATTTTCATACAAGCCTGTACACACAAAATAAACCGGATACCCTGCTCTGAGCCATCTGCCATATTCAGACGCAAATTTTATCATCTCTTCGGACTTTGAAACCTCATCTATTCCTATAAGTATCTTCTTCCCCTTTTTCTGTGCAGCCTGTATCATTGTCTCAACTTCTACACCGATATCAAAGAAATTATTATTGTTTTCTGCCGTATAGCCGATTCCACCACCTGTTCCCATCACTGTTGCAGAGAGGTTTATCCCTGTTGTTTTCTTATCCTGTGAACCAAAACCGGCCTTTACAAGCATTGCCGCTATCTGTCCCAGTATATCTCTTGCAGGATTTACATCAAAAACAAGCCAGTTTATATATCTGCTTTCATTGGTTCTTAATTCTTCCTCCACCTTTGCAAGTATAACGGTTTTACCGGAGCCTCTGACACCGGTTATCTTATATACCGACTCCGACGGATTATCGTAAATAAAGTTTTCCAGTATCTCCTCTGTTTTCTCTGTATGGATATATGTGTATTCCGGAGTCTTACTGAAGGTTGTAGTAAATGGATTCTGCATAAATTCACCTCAATTTATTATATGAAATTCAAAACTATTTATATTTTTTTATACTTTCTATTGCTCTTTATAGTTTTTTTTAAATCTTTATACTTTTTCTTTTATTTTATACTTTTTTATACTTTTTTGCAATAGTTCTTCCGACCTGTATATACCGTTAAAGGAATCACCGCTTTTTGCACCCTTGACAAACCCCTTCTTAAACGGCTATAATATCGTCAATTGAAGCACAATTACATTTCAACAGGCTTTGATGGGAACAAGTACATTTCTGCAATACTTACAGAGAGCTGCCGGCAGGTGAGAGGCGCAAGGAAACAGATCTGGAATACATCCCGGAGCTTTGCACCGAACGTCATACCGGATGATTAAATATCCCCGGTTCGATTAATAAGCCGCAACGTATTGGCACACGTTATAGTGCCGGAGTGTTAGCAGAATCGGCTATTTTCACTATATAATATATGTCGAACACTGTGTGACAACTCACGGAGGCATTCCTGTGCGAGCAGGATGCAAATTAAGGTGGTAACGCGAGAAATCCCCCTCGTCCTTAAATGGATGAGGGGGATATTTTATTTTTCAGAATACAGATTCATCTTATCAGGAGGAAAATCATGACAATTTATGACGAATTAGTTGCCCGCGGTCTTATCGCGCAGGTAACAGACGAAAAAGAAATCAAAGAGCTTATAAACAACGGAAAGGCTACCTTCTACATCGGCTTTGATCCTACAGCAGACAGCCTTCACGTTGGACACTTCATGGCTCTTTGCCTTATGAAGAGACTTCAGATGGCAGGAAACAAGCCTATCGTGCTTATCGGTGGAGGTACAGCACAGATCGGAGATCCATCAGGACGTACAGATATGCGCCAGATGATGACAACAGAGACTATCAACCACAACGTAGAGTGCTTCAAGAAACAGATGAGCCGCTTCATCGACTTTGGCGAGGGAAAAGCTATCATGGTAAACAACGCTGACTGGCTGATGGACTTAAACTACGTGGATGTGCTCCGCGAGGTTGGTGCTCATTTCTCAGTAAACCGTATGCTTACAGCTGAGTGCTACAAGCAACGTATGGAAAAAGGTCTTTCCTTCCTTGAGTTTAACTACATGATCATGCAGAGCTACGATTTCTACACACTTTTCCAGAAATACGGCTGCAACATGGAGTTCGGTGGAGATGACCAGTGGAGCAACATGCTCGGTGGAACAGAGCTTATCAGACGTAAGCTTGGAAAAGATGCATACGCTATGACAATCAATCTGCTCCTAAACTCTGAGGGCAAGAAGATGGGCAAGACACAGTCAGGTGCAGTATGGCTTGATCCTAACAAGACAACACCTTTCGAATTCTTCCAGTACTGGAGAAACGTTTCTGATGCCGATGTTCTTAAATGTATCAGAATGCTCACCTTCCTTCCTCTCGAGGAAATTGACAAGATGGAAAGCTGGGAGGGCGCACAGCTCAACGAAGCTAAAGAAATCCTGGCATTCGAGCTTACAAAGCTTGTTCACGGTGAGGAGGAAGCCGCAAAGGCTAAAGAGGCAAGCCATGCACTTTTCGCAGGCGGAGCCAACAATGCAAATATGCCTACAGTTACCGTTACAGCAGAGGACTTCCCTGACGGAGAGCTTGATATCATCTCTGTTCTCGTAAAAGCAGGACTTTGCGATTCAAGAGGAGACGGCCGCAGAAATATCCAGCAGGGCGGTGTTTCCGTTGCAGATGAGAAGGTAACTGATATCTCTACCAAATACACTCTCGACGATTTCAAGGGTGAGGGTCTTATTATCAGACGTGGTAAAAAGAAATTTGCCAAGGTTATAGCTGAATAGACAGAGAATCCCCGGTAGTAACTACCGGGGATTTTTACTTTCAGCCATATTTTATTTTGAAAATTTATTTGCAGGAAATTCATATGGCACAAATTTACTGCTGCATGTAACTGTATACTCCGTTTCTCCCGAAACCGTTTTTTGTTCTGTGCCAACACCCTCTCCACAAATCCAGTATGAACCATCATTTTTTTCTATTACGGTATTCATCATTTCGGCAGGATATTCCCCATCAAACCCGGCAAGGCTGTACTTGTCCGAATTATATTGTAATCTGCCTGTCCATACCATTATTGCATCAGATGCGACCTTAGTCGGTGTCTTTACGACAAGACTGTCTGCGATTCCACAGTTGTCAGCCGGATTGTATCCCCAGGTCCATACTGTTCCATCATTTAACAGTGCAGCATGAAATGTACCACCTGTTACCAAAACCGCATTATCAAGGATTTTTTCCGGCTTCTTTATAAATGACACCGCATAATTCTCAAATGTCATGCTCTCATATGTAGTACCCCAGGTCCATACAGAACCATCATTTTTGATAGCAATAATATCAAACTTACCGCACCTTGCATATCTCACATCTTCCATGATAAGACATGGTGTATCCACATAATAATTATTATCAAAAAGCTTCGCTGTCTTATCATAGCCATATCTCTTACTGAATTCCTCAGTACCTTTTCCTGCATGTCCAAATGCATATAGCTTATTATCCTTTGTAAGATAAATCGCAAAACCCTCTCTGGAATAATCTACATGCACAACATTTTCTGCGATCTTTACCTTTTCATTATGTACATCATAATCACGCATTCCCTGTGCAAGCTGTCCCCAGTCGTTGTTTCCACATCCCCACAAAGCATTGTTTTCGTCTATGGTGTACAGATTTCCCGGATCACCCGTATTCGTAATATAATGATCTGCAATATTGATAGATATATCCTTAAGTTTTTCTGTCTGATTTTGCTCGGTCTCAGCAACGACCTTATTATTTACATTCGGACCATCTTTAATATTACTTTTGAAATACATAACACAACTGATTGCAGCAATACATATAACCACACACAAACTAACTAAAATTTTCTGGATATATTTGTTCTTCAGCATGAAATTCTCCCTTCTTATTAATGTTGAGATAATTCTAAGTTCGCAAACTCCACTTCAAGTGGTGGTTTAATTTTAGCCCTCCAAAGGGCATACATTACTGCTTCGCCCAAATCTTAAATTGATATTATTTATCTCTTATTGCTTTTAAGAACATCCTCAAGCGCATCAAATGCCTTTTTCGCAAAATTAATTTTAGTATCGGATATTAATTTACCATTTTCTGATATTTTTATTTCTGCTATAATCAGATCGTTATCCTCGGTTTTTTCTGTACCACCACCTATATTCGTCCATACAATATCTATATCACTTGAATCCACATTACCTTGTGTTTCTACCTCATACCGTACTCCATCAAAAAATGCTGCTTCCGATTCTGCACTTACAATTAGTGCATTATTAAGCTGATATACCACTACCGAATTATAGCCCTCCTTAGAACTCGCTAACACAACCTCACTCTCTATCGAGTTCTGAGTATATTTTTTGCTATTTTCTGCATTCTGTTTATAAAAAAATATCACACTTCCCAAAATCGCCAGTACTACAATGGTTATAATAATTACTTTTTTATTCATCATATAATAAATATAGTTGATATTATGACCATCTCTCTTCTCCATGTAAAAAATACGGTTTTAGATGTATTTTTTCCCTTAATATAGTAATATCTGTACCTTAAACATACTATTATCCGTTGAAATATTCATTGCACCATTATATTTACTAACAGCATTTTTTACAGAGCATAAGCCCATTCCATGATTTTCTTTATCTGCTTTTGTTGTGACCGGATTTCCATTAGTATCCTTTTTTATGTCTCCTGAAAACGGATTAGAAATCCTGATAAGCAGGCCTTTCTTTCTGTATACCAGATCTACATTAACCTCTCTTTTACTAACATCATCAAGTTTGCAGACTGCTTCAATTGAATTATCAAGACAATTGCCAAGTATCACACAAATATCCGCATCATTAAATCTAAGTTTCTGTGGAATTTCAATACGTAAATTCAGCTTTATGTCTGATTTCTCCATAACAGATTTTTTGTAATTTAAAAGAGTATCAACTACTATATTTCCGGTATTAATTTCTGAATTATTTTTCAGATAATTCTCTCCATTTAATATGTCATCAATATAGTCTATTGCACCTTCAAACTCTTTTCGCACCGCGTACTCTCTTATACACATTAAATGATTTTCAATGTCATGCTTGAGCTTTCTGATATTTAAATTTGCCTCTTCCCGTTCCTGAAGTTGCTCTTTACACAATTCTATTTCTTTATCAAAAATTGCCTGTTGTTTCTTTAACTCCAGCTTCTCCGCCAATTCCTCATATATCTTAAATATCATAAAATTTAACACTAAGATTATTCCTGATGAAATCAGACAAAAAACAGCAGCATTTTTATCATCTGATCTTTCGCAAAGCATAAAAAGAGTATTCAAAATAAAAATACTTCCCATAGGTATAGAAAACAACATACACCAATATGAAAATGGAATTTTCCTCTTCAAGCTGCTGTGTTTCAATGCTTTCAACACTCTTAATATGGTAAGCAATACGAGTTTTGATATGAGTGAACCAGCTATCTGATATTGTGTATATCTTATATCTAAAAAAATAAATACCAGACCAACAACAACCTCTGATATCATCCCCAGTAAATTGATAATTACTACGCATACTATTTTTTTAATTATGCTTCCATAATAAAGCAGTATACAAAAAAACAGGCTTGTAGCGATTTCTAATATAAGAAGCAAAAATGGCTGTGCAATATACTCAGTCCCGCAAATACCCACCGCTAAAAATACTATCCAAACAATCAATGAAAATGAAAAAGGCAAATCTTTTTTTACAAAGAATATCCCCATTGCCTCTTTTATTATCACCAAAAATAAACTTGTTGAAATCAAATAAAATAATATTTCATTCATCTAAAAAATCTCCCACAAGCAGATTATTATATTGTTCCCTGATCTTTTTTTGCCGGTCTTCACTGATCTGTAAAACCGTACCATCACGCAAAGTAACATGAGAGAAACTTATCTTACATATAAATCTGTAATTTACCAGATATGACTGGTGAATTCTCAGAAACGGAATTTTACTATCGCCTAATTGTTTCTCAACATAATTAAGCTTTCCATAAAATTTATCTTTTCCGTCCATATGTATTATATTGATAAGTCTTCCTGAGCTTTCAAAATATGAGATGTTATTTATCGGTATCTTATAATCCGCTTTATTAAAACGATATTCAAAATATGTTTCATCCTTAAGTATCCGCTCGTAGGCTTTATTAAAATACACTTCAAAAATATAATCATCCACCGGTTTTTTTATAAACCTAAATGGCTCTACTTCAAACAACTCAATAAAATAATTGTCATATGCGGAAATGTATATCAAAATTGCATCCGCATCATTTTCCCTGATTTTTCGCGCAACTTCTATACCATTAATCCTGACCATTTCAATATCCAGATATAACAGCTCATATTTATTTTTCCCGAATGCTATATCGTCCCATAACTCACTTCCGTCAGAAAAAACTTCTATATTCATTTTTATCATCTGCTTTTTAGAAATCTGTAAAAGCATTGCTTCTATTTTTGACGCAAAGACTAAATCATCGTCACATATCGCTATATTTATCAAAGTGTTTTCTTCCTTTACTGTTTTGTTGATGCTATGTTTATTTTCAATTATAGCCTATTATCCATCATTTATATATATTAAACCCTACTTTTTCCTCATCTTCTCTTGACTTCTCATTAATAAGTGAATATAATTTACCTAATTGATACATCAACGCTTTAAAGCGCTGATAAAAGGAGGAATTATCATGAAAAAGAGATCTAAAATTTTAGCTTCACTTGTTCTTGCCGGAACAATGGTTCTTGGACTTGCCGGATGCGGAGATTCCGGTTCAGCAAACGGTGGCACACAGTCAGGTAAGAACTCAGATGCCAAATATCAGGTAGGTATCTGCCAGCTCGTACAGCACGAGGCTCTCGATGCTGCTACAAAGGGCTTTGAGGACGCATTAAAGGACAAGCTCGGAGACGATGTCTCATTTGACGAGCAGAACGCCGCAGGAGATGCTTCTACATGCTCTACAATCTGCACCAAGTTCGTCACCAACGACTACGACCTTATCCTTGGAAATGCTACAGCAGCTCTTCAGGCCGCTTCAGCAGCCACAGACTCTATTCCGATTCTCGGAACATCTATCACAGACTACGCTACAGCTCTTGATATGTCCGACTGGTCAGGCACTACAGGAAAGAATATTTCAGGTACAACAGACCTCGCTCCACTCGATGAGCAGGCTAAATGCATCAAGGAGCTCTTCCCGGATGCAAAGAACATCGGTATCATCTACTGTTCATCTGAGCCAAACAGTATCTACCAGTCAACAACTATTACCAAATACCTTGAGGACGAGGGATACACTGTAAAAGAGTACACCTTCTCTGATTCAAATGATGTCGCTGCAGTAACACAGAGCGCATGTGATGCATCTGATGCAATCTACATCCCAACTGACAACACTGCTGCTTCATGCACAGAGGCTATCAACAATGTAGCTTCACAGGCTAAGAAACCTATCTTCGCCGGCGAGGAAGGAATCGCTAAGGGCTGTGGTGTTGCTACACTTTCTATCAGCTACTATGACCTTGGATACACAACAGGTGAGATGGCTTACGATATCCTTGTAAATGGTACAGACATCAAAACTATGGAGGTTAAAAGCGCTCCTAAGTTCACTAAGGAGTACCTTCCGGACCGCGCCAAGGAGCTTGGAATTACAGTTCCGGACGGCTATGAGGAAATCTCAGCTGAATAAACAGCTGCACTATGGAGGTATTTAATAAAATGATTCTAATGAATTATTTTGCAACCTTAAATCCGGTTGCATTCACCAATGCCCTTCCGGGCAATATAGCCCAGGGTCTGATATGGGGCATCATGGC
>ENA-ORMX01002501-ORMX01002501.1-human-gut-metagenome-genome-assembly--contig:-NODE-2501-length-10502-cov-2.973772_pt1 | contig 10502 bp, 7 predicted proteins | sample MGYA00242108_ERZ509007 | MGnify/ENA primary metagenome ERZ509007 (study PRJEB26280, sample SAMEA2338745) | human gut metagenome | biome: human gut; feature: human-associated habitat; material: faeces...
AGCCGCGACTCCCTGAGGACAATCTACAGAAAAGAACGCCGACAAAGGCGGTTGGCTGAGGAGGCAGCCGACACCTCATTCCGCGCCGACTTTGCCATCGACAGGCAGTGGCAGCGGCTGATACGCAACTGGGATTTCAACGGAAACATAACAGCCCTCAGAGGCCGTCTGTTCACTCCTTATTTCCCGCTCAGAAACCGTCTGAGCGACGTCGACGTCACATTCAACACCCAGAAACTCGACATCAACAACATAACCTATCGTGTGGGCAAAAGCGATTTGCAGCTGACGGGTGCGGTTGACAATATCCGCAGCACGCTGCTCGGCTCGCGACGCAACCCGCTGACCATCTCGCTTGTTGCCAACTCTCGCACTCTCGACCTCAACGAACTAATGGCGGCATTGTACAAGGGCAACAATTTTGCGAACAACGAGGAGCAAAAAGCTTCGTTCACAATCAATGCCAACGACGATGACGAGCGCATGCAACGCAAGGTGGAGAGCGCCACACAGGAAGACGCCGACACGATACGCTATGCCATCCTCGTGCCAAGCAACGTGGTGGTTGACATCGACCTGATGAACGACACCACCTATTACGCCAACCTTGTGCTCAACCGTCTGCACTCATCAATCGGCATGAAAAATGGCGTGTTGAGCCTGCGCGACCTGTCGGCAAACAGCAACGACGGCTCGATGAAACTCGACATGATCTATGCCACAGCCAACCGCAACGACATCGGGCTCGGGCTGATGCTCGACCTGCACGACATCAAAGTGGGACGACTGATGAAGATAATGCCCGAACTCGACTCTATAATGCCAATGATGAAAGGCATCGACGGTGTAATCAACGCCCGACTGGCAGCCACGACAAAAATCGACACTCTGATGAACGTGATACTGCCAACGACGAGCGCCGCCCTCAACATCAGCGGAAAAGACCTTGTGCTGCTCGACACCGAGACATTCCGACAGGTATCGAAAATGCTGCGTTTCAAGAACCGCAACCGCAATGTGATCGACAGCCTCTCGGTAGAGGCCACCGCGCTCAACTCGCAACTTGACGTCTACCCTTTCATCCTGCGCATGGACCGCTACAAACTCGCCGTGGTTGGATGGAACGACTTCGACACCAACTATAAATACCACATTTCCGTGCTCGACTCTCCGCTTCCGTTTAAATTCGGAATCAATCTGAGCGGAAACATCCTCAGAGACAATATGAAGTTCCGATTAGGAAAGGCGAAGCTAAAGGAAAACGAGGTGGCTCAGACCTCATCAATCACAGAAACCACCAAAAAGAATCTGTTCAGGCAGATGGATGAGATTTTCAGACGCGGAGCCGAAGCCGGGCTGCGTGAGGAACAGCACCATCACAACGGTCCGGTGCCCGACACCAACAACCGCCGCCGGGGTTTTGATGCCATCAGCGAAGACGACCGCTTGACAGCCGCCGACAGTCTGCAACTGATTGCCAACGGGCTGATTGAGGCTCCCGACACGACAGCGGTGGCTCAACCATCAAAGACCGACAAGAAAACAAAAGATAAAAAAGGCAAGAAACGCCGCTCAACGCGCAGCTCTGCAGCGATACGCGAAAAAGAGGCGGTCAAGCCTAAAAACTGACAAACAATCATGACAAGAGAAGAAACTGCATACGCCGACTACCTAAAACGCACTGGCTTTTCCGCCACGCCAATAAGCACCGCCCTGATCGACATGGACGGTGTGCTCTACGACTCAATGCCCAACCACTCGCGCGCATGGAAACGCCTTGCCGCGGAAAGAGGATGGCACTATGCCGACAACGAGTTTTTCCTGTATGAAGGTATGACCGGAGCGGCGATAATCCGACTTATGGAAGAGCGCGAATGCCACCGCGACAACGTCAGCGATGATGAATGCAAGGCGATATATGCAAAGAAAGCCGAATATTTCACGGCTCTGGGCAAGGTGGGTCAGATACAGGGCACTGCACGGATGCTCAACACGCTGCGCGATGCCGACATCGCCCGCGTGCTTGTCACGGGCTCCGGACAAGCCACCCTGCTCGACCGTCTGAACGCCGACTATCCAGGCATTTTCTCCGCACCGCTGAAGGTGACCGCCCACGATGTGCGTCACGGCAAACCAGACCCAGAACCATACCTTATGGGAATGGACAAAGCTGGAGTGCAACCATGGCAGTCGATCGTGATTGAGAACGCGCCTCTCGGCGTGAAGGCCGGAAGTGCGGCAAAATGCTTCACCATCGGCATCACCACCGGACCTATTCCGGAAGACATCATGCTTGAAAACGGTGCCGACATCGTATATCCAACCATGGAAGTGTTTGCCGACGCTCTGCCATCTATCATCAACCTCAGAAAGCAACAGTTATGAAACATCAGAACGTTATTTTCACAAACTCTGTCGGCGATGCCTTGAACAAAGCCGTCGAGCAACTGTCGCCACGCAACGTGTTTGTTCTGACCGACGAGAATGTGGAGCGCGAGAGTCTCGCTTCTTTCCGCCTCCATTCTGAATGGCAGAAAATTGTCATCCAAGCTGGCGACATCAACAAAAATCTTGACAGCGCACAAGCCGTTTGGAATGCGCTGCAGAAAGGTGACGCCACCCGCAAATCTCTGCTTGTCAACATCGGAGGAGGCGTAGTGACCGACCTCGGTGGCTTTGCCGCCGCCACATTCAAACGTGGCATCCGCTTCATCAACACCCCGACAACGCTGCTCAGCGCCGTCGACGCGGCTGTGGGAGGAAAGACGGGCGTGAATTTCAACGGTCTGAAAAATGAAATCGGAGTGTTTAAGGAGGCAGAGACTGTGATAATCTCCACTGTTTTTTTCAGCACCCTGCCCGAACGCGAACTGAAGTCAGGCTATGCCGAGATGTTGAAGCACGGGCTGCTCGACGGAGAAGCGGTCTACAACAAATTGCTCGACTACGATTTTGACAATGTGGCAGGCAACGGCTTGCTGCGCCTCGTCGAGGAATCGGTCAACGTGAAACGCCGGATTGTGGAGCAGGATCCGTTTGAACAAGGACTGCGCCGCGCCCTCAACCTCGGACACACTGCAGGACACGCTTTCGAGAGCCTCGCCTTGAAACGCAATTCGCCTGTGCCCCACGGATATGCCGTGGCTTGGGGCATGGTTGTGGAGGCTGTGCTGTCGCACACAGAAAAAGGATTTCCATCAGCCGAACTCTATCGTCTTGCCGACTACGTGTGCCGCCACTATGGTGCATTCCACATCACGTGCGACGACTATCCAGAGCTCATCGAATTTATGCGCCACGACAAGAAAAGCGAGCACGGCGAACTCAACTTCACGCTTCTCCACAACGTAGGCAACGCCGAGACGGGCTGCGAGGTCGACGTAAAACAAGTGGAGGCTGCGCTCGACATCTACCGCGACTTGATGCACATATAGAAACGTTGCAACCAGGTTGCAACAATTTTACCATAAATTTGCACCGACAAAAGGATAAAACGTAGATTTATGGAACATGTACACACCGGGCACGACAGCCTGAAAAGCAAAATCGCCATCATCGCAGCGACAACCATCCTGCTCTCGGGAGCCGCTTTGATTGAACACTACTGCAGTCTGCCACTATGGCAGCTGCTGTTGATATATCTTGTGCCCTATCTTCTCGTAGGACACGACACATTGAAAGAAGCCGCCGAAGGCATCGTCGCCGGCGACGTCTTCAACGAAGACTTTCTGATGACCATAGCCACCATCGGTGCCCTGTGCATCGGCTTTATGCCAGGCGCCGACACCGAATTCGCCGAGGCTGTGTTTGTCATGTTGTTTTTCCAAATAGGCGAACTTTTTGAGAAATATGCCGAAGGAAGAAGCCGCGACAGCATCTCCCACCTGATGGAAATACGCCCCGACACCGCCCATGTGGAACGCAACGGAGACGAGATGACGGTAGCTCCGGAGGAGGTGGCTGTGGGCGAAACAATCATTGTCAAGCCAGGAGAGAAAGTGCCGCTCGACGGCATTGTGGTTTCTGGCACATCATCGCTCAACACCGTGGCGCTGACAGGCGAAAGCATGCCACGCGAAATCAGCAAAGGCGACGATATTTCATCAGGATGCATCAATCTCTCCGGGTTGCTGCGCGTCAAGACGACAAAGACTTTCGGCGAAAGCACCGTCGCAAAAATCATAGACCTGGTGGAAAATGCCAACGAGAGCAAGTCGCGCAGCGAATCGTTCATAACCAAATTCGCACGCGTCTACACCCCTGTCGTTGTCATCGCCGCCCTGATTCTCGCCTTTCTGCCGCCATTGCTTTCATCAGCGGCTTTCATCGACTCGTTCACCACATGGCTTCACCGGGCGTTGATATTCTTGGTGGTGTCGTGTCCATGCGCATTGGTAATAAGCGTGCCGCTGACATTTTTCGGCGGACTCGGCGGAGCGTCGCGCAAAGGCATACTGATAAAAGGCAGCAACTACATCGACACATTGTCGCGGCTGGGGACAGTGGTGTTTGACAAGACAGGCACGCTGACACGTGGCGAATTTGCCGTCGAGGCTGTGCATCCTTCCGACTACAACGAGAAAGAGCTGCTGCATCTCGCCGCCCATGTGGAACACTTTTCCACCCACCCCATCGGCGCGGCTCTGCGCAACGCGTTCCCTAAAGAGGCAAGCGACGGATGCGCGGTGACCGACGTTGAAGAAATTGCCGGACGTGGCGTGAAGGCCACCGTAGACGGGCACACGGTGTGCGTGGGCAACAGCAAGATGATGGCCGACATCAATATGGAGTGGCACGACTGCCATCTTCCCGGCACAATCGTCCATGTGGCTGTCGACGGGCGATATGCCGGACACATCGTAATCAACGACCAAATAAAAGCCGACAGCGCAGAGGCTGTGGCCTCGCTGAAACGGGCTGGAGTGGAACGCACAGTGATGCTGACCGGAGACCGCGAGGACACGGCAAAAGATGTGGCTGAGAAAGTGGGCATCGACGAATATCATTCCGAACTTCTTCCGTCAGACAAAGTGGCACACGTTGAGCGGCTGCTCAACGAAAAGCCTGCGGGAAAGAATCTGGCGTTTGTGGGCGACGGCATCAACGATGCGCCGGTGCTTAAACGCGCAGATGTGGGCATTGCCATGGGCGCGCTTGGCAGCGACGTGGCGATAGACGCTGCCGACGTGGTGCTTATGGACGACAAACCGTCGAAAATAGCCACCGCCATAGCCATAGCCCGACGCACCATAGCCATAGCCCGCCAGAACGTGTGGTTTGCAATCGGTGTCAAAGCCGCCATCCTTATTCTCGCCGTTTTCGGACTCGGCACAATGTGGATGGCTGTGTTTGCCGATGTCGGAGTGACGGTTATCGCCGTGCTAAATGCCATGAGGGCTTTAAAAAGCTGAATTTCGGTTTATTGACCCTTTATTTTGAAAGCCTTTTCTCTTTTTTGTCCAACTTGTATGATTTTTCATTAATTTTGCATTGAAAAATCAAAAATTATGAAACCTCGTATTTTACTTTCATACGTCCACATGGGAGGTACTGAACGCGACTGGGTGGAGAAAGCCTTCGAATCAGAATGGATTGTTCCTCTTGGTCCAAATGTTGATGAATTCGAACATAGACTTGAGAAATATCTCGGCGCGCCAAACGTTGTGGCTCTCAGCGCAGGCACAGCTGCCATCCATCTTGCATTGGTTGCCCTCGGCGTTGGCTCTGGAGATGAGGTGATTTGCCAATCATTCACATTCGCCGCAAGCGCCAACCCAATAAAATACCAGGGCGCCGACCCTGTGTTTGTCGACAGCGAGCCCGACACATGGAACATGTCGCCTGACGCGCTGGAAGAAGCGATTATAGACCGCAAGAAGCAGACTGGACATTATCCAAAAGCAATAATCCCAGTTTATCTCTACGGCATGCCGGCTAAGATGGATGAAATCCGCGCAATAGCCGACAAATACGGCATTCCTATCGTAGAAGACTCCGCCGAGGCTCTCGGTTCGGAATACAAAGGCAAGAAATGCGGAACCCTCGGCAACTACGGATGCTTGAGTTTCAACGGAAACAAGATTATCACCACATCGGGTGGCGGCGCATTGGTGTGCCACTCCAAAGAGGAAGCCGACCGCGTGAAATTCTATGCCACACAAGCCCGCGAGCAGAGGCCGTACTACTACCACGAGACAATCGGCTACAATTACCGACTGAGCAACGTGAGCGCAGGAATTGGCTGCGGACAGATGGACGTGCTGCAGCCTCACGTTGAGCTGCGCCGCGCAATCCATGATTTCTACACAAAAGAATTGGCTGAAATCGACGGCTTGAGCGTTCAGCAAAATCCTTCCACCGACTTCAATTCCAACTTCTGGCTGTCGACGGTCTTAATCGACCCAAAAACCGGAAAAGACCCGGAATCTCTGCGGCAGTTCATGCTCGACGCCGGTGTGGAAACGCGCCGTCTGTGGCGGCCTATGCACATGCAGCCCGTTTTCGCCGACGCGCCCTACTATGGCGACACAACGTGCGAGACGCTGTTTGACAGAGGTCTATGCCTGCCGAGCGGTTCCGGACTTAAAGAAGAGGAGCTGCGCTATGTGGCAGACAAAATCAAAGAGTTTTTCAACAAATAGCTAATCAAAAAATCATCATAAAAAAACTATGGCTGAAAAGCAAAAAGTAGCATTGATCACAGGCATCACCGGTCAGGACGGTTCGTTTCTGGCTGAATTTCTGCTTGATAAGGGATACGACGTGCACGGCATAATCCGCCGCAGTTCTTCTTTCAACACCGGTCGCATCGAGCACCTTTATTTCGACGAATGGGTGCGCGACATGAAGCGCCGCCGGCTCATCAACCTGCACTACGGCGACATGACCGATTCAAGTTCGCTGATCCGCATCATTCAGGAGTTGCAGCCTGATGAAATCTACAACCTTGCGGCACAAAGCCATGTGAAAGTGTCGTTTGAAGTGCCGGAATACACTGCCGACACCGACGCCATCGGCACTCTGCGCCTACTTGAGGCGGTAAGAATGCTCGGACTCGACAAAAAAACCCGCATTTATCAAGCCAGCACGTCGGAGCTGTTCGGACAGGTGCAGGAAGTGCCTCAGCGCGAAACCACTCCGTTCTACCCGCGCAGCCCTTACGGATGCGCCAAACTTTATGGCTACTGGATAACCAAGAACTATCGCGAGAGTTACGGCATGTATGCCGTAAACGGAATTCTCTTCAACCACGAGAGCGAGCGGCGAGGCGAAACATTCGTGACACGCAAAATCACGCTTGCCGTGGCCCGCATCTCTGCCGGACTTCAGGACAAACTGTATCTCGGCAATCTCAACGCCCGTCGCGACTGGGGCTATGCCCGCGACTATGTGGAGTGCATGTGGCTGATTCTTCAGCAGGACGAACCTGATGACTTTGTCATTGCCACTGGCGAATTCCACTCCGTACGCGAGTTTACTGAGCATGCTTTCGCCCGCGCCGGAATCACTCTGCGCTGGGAAGGCGAAGGTGTGGATGAAAAAGGCATCGACATTGCCACCGGACGTGTGCTCGTCGAGGTGGATCCTAAATATTTCCGTCCTTGCGAGGTGGAGCAGCTGCTCGGCGACCCTACAAAAGCCCGCACAAAATTAGGTTGGAATCCCCGCAAGACGTCGTTTGAACAACTCGTACACATTATGGTGGACCATGATATGGCTATGATTCGCAAACATGGCTCCGAATCCGAACGAATGATTTAGCATACAGAAAAATGGAAAAAGACGCTAAAATATATGTTGCCGGACACCGCGGACTCGTAGGCTCGGCTATCTGGAAAAACCTCCAGCAGAAAGGCTATACAAACCTTGTGGGACGCACGCATGCCGAGCTCGACCTGCTCGATGGAGTGGCGGTGCGCGAATTTTTCGACGCCGAAAAGCCCGACTATGTGATTCTTGCCGCGGCTTTCGTGGGCGGAATCATGGCTAACAGCATCTATCGCGCCGACTTCATCTGGCGCAACCTGCAGATACAGCAGAACGTAATCGGCGAAAGTTTCAGGCACAACGTCAAGAAACTACTGTTTCTCGGAAGCACGTGCATCTATCCCCGCGAGGCTCCTCAACCAATCCCCGAGAACGCGTTGCTGACATCTCCGCTCGAATGGACAAACGAGCCTTACGCACTCGCAAAAATCGCCGGACTGAAGATGTGTGAGAGTTTCAACCTGCAATACGGCACAAACTACATCGCCGTGATGCCGACCAACCTATACGGCCCTAACGACAATTTCGACCTCGTAAGCAGCCACGTGCTGCCGGCAATGATACGCAAACTCCATCTGGCACGTCTGCGCATGGAAGGCGACCGCGAAGGCATTCGCCGCGACCTTGACCGCCGTCCGGTGGACGATGTCGACGGCAAGGCGGCAGATGAAGCCATCGACGCTATGCTCGACAAATACGGCATACTCAACGGCTCGCTCAACCTCTGGGGTTCCGGACGGCCTATCCGCGAGTTTCTTTGGAGCGAGGATATGGCCGACGCTTCGGTCTACGTGATGGAACACATTGATTTCGACCAGCTGAAAGGCGACAATCCGGAAGTGCGCAACTGCCACATCAACATCGGAAGCGGCAGAGAGGCTACCATAGCACAAGTGGCTGAGATGGTGAAAAACGCCGTAGGATTCAAAGGCGAAATCCACTGGGACTCGTCAAAGCCCGACGGAACAATGCGGAAACTCACCGACGTGAGCAAACTGCACGCCCTCGGATGGCGCCACAGAGTGGAGCTGGAAGACGGCATCCCGGCGCTCTATAAATGGTATCTGGAACACTGAATCATTACCACATAAATAAACGCGCAGCGGAAAGCGTATCGTTTTCCGCTGCGCGTTTATTTATCTCACAGCCGATTGTCAACGGCCGACGCACATGTCAATCTTATACCGCAACGTGTCAGACGGAGCAAGCTTGTTGGCAATTTCATAATACTGGCAAGCCTGGGTATAGTCGGGAATCTCCAACTGAGCGTCGCCAGCCTGTTCCCACGAACGGCTCGCCGCCTTCAGTTTCACGTCGAGACGCTCCTGCAAACCCTTGCTCTTGTCAAGCACCTCGCCACTCTGCTCTGCCTCATCGCTCTTCTCCACTACACGGATATCGTCGAGCAACGTTTTCGCCTTGAGCAACGGCTCATATTCAGCATTGTCGCCATTGTTTATCAAACTGTCGCATGCAATGCACTTCTTCTCATACCGCGCAAGCACATCAGAGTCATCGCCATTGCTTGACGTCGACGGCTTGGAACCGCCAATCATCGACCACACTCCGGCTCCGATGCCGCCAACCACAACCACCGCCAGCACAACAATCAGCCACGTAGGAAACTTGCCGCGGCGACGGCCACCCTCGCCTATCACACGAGTGGCACGCACATCATCCCCTCCCACATTCGGAGCGGGAGATGGCGCAGGAGCAGGTTCCGGGACAGGTGCAGGCTCCGGAACAATCTCCGGTTGAGCCGTCGGACAAATCTCCATCACAAAATCATCGACCGTAGCCGTCCTGTCATACTTATTGTAAGCCATCGCACGGCTTATCGCAAAACGCACAGCATCGCTCACCGTCGGAGGCAAAGCCTTCTCCACCGTGTCGCGCTGCATCTCAGTGGCAATGATAGGCACCCTGCCAACAAGCATATAGTAGAGCACCGCACCAAGAGCATAAACATCGGCCTGCGGAGAAAACGTCTGCAAACCGCTGTACTGCTCCACCGGAGCGAAACCATCGCTGCAGCCCTGCACACGGATAGTCGACGTAGGTTTGCCCTTGTCGTCAAAATGCTTCGCCAAACCAAAATCAATCAGCACAGGCATACGCTGACCAGTATGATAGTCCACACGGAACATAATATTCTCAGGCTTGATGTCGAGATGATTGATGTGGTGAGAATGCAAAAACGCAACCGCCTTAGCCACAGGCAGCTCAATGTCGAGCGCAGCCTGCTCCGACAGCGCACCGTTGGCCTTCACCAAATCGCGCAGCGTACCCCCGTTGAGATACTCCATCACATAATAAACCGTATTGTTCGCCTCAAACACCTCGCTCACAGGCACCACATTAGGATTCTTGCCGCTGATCTCATTCAGCCGGCGAGCCTCCGCAAGAAAATCGCCACGGCTCTCCTCCACACGCGACTGCAAAGGCTTGGAATAGCCCACACCGCCCGAAGCGTCGCGCTCGCAAGCATCCTTCATAAAATGCTCCTTTATGGTGAAATATGTAAAAATAGGCACCTTGTCGAACATCACCGTTGTCGACACCTTATATGTTATTCCAAAACCGCCCTGACCAAGCACAGCCTCAATCCGATAATCAAACTTCGGACTTTTCAGAATAGTGCCGACAGGCAACGCGCGCTGAAGTTCGTTCTCTTCCATATCCCTATAAAATTATTCGTTCTCAAATTTTGTCCCCCAAATTTAGATATTTGCTGA
>ENA-ORMX01002507-ORMX01002507.1-human-gut-metagenome-genome-assembly--contig:-NODE-2507-length-10479-cov-2.551804_pt1 | contig 10479 bp, 9 predicted proteins | sample MGYA00242108_ERZ509007 | MGnify/ENA primary metagenome ERZ509007 (study PRJEB26280, sample SAMEA2338745) | human gut metagenome | biome: human gut; feature: human-associated habitat; material: faeces...
AGAATAAAGTTTGCGTACCGTTTTTGCACCGTAAATCGTTGAAAAAGTTTTTTGAATATGGTAAAACGAAAACGGCATTTAACGGGAGGTCAGAATATGACGGACAGTTTAGAAACAAAAGAGTTTATGACGGACAGCCTAGAAGCAAAAAAGTTACTAATAATACGTATTTTGCAGATATTGGAATATTACAGCGACGTCAATCATCCGCTTACGCAGGAAGAGATTATAAAAAAGTTATACGATAACTACGGCATAGAAGCGGAAAGAAAGGCTATAGGGCGTAATATCGCGCTTTTGCAGGATATGTTCGAGCGCGATTCGATGAATAAAACGGCGACGGCGATAGTTATAGAATCGGATAAGCGGAAAGGAACGTTTCTGGATAAACGCCTTTTCGAAGATTCCGAACTTCGCCTTTTGATCGACGGGGTTCTGTCGAGCAAGCACATCTCTGAAAACTACTCGAAAGACCTTATAGAAAAACTTTCGATGCTGTCTAACAAATATTTCAAGTCCAACGTAAAGCACGTTTATTCCGTTAAAGACTGGGATAAAACCGAAAATAGAGCGCTTTTTTATAATATCGGAATAGTCGACGAAGCGATAGAACGCAGCAGGCAGATAACGTTCGATTACAATAAATACGGGGCGGATAAAAAACTGCACAAAACCTCGTCGCATACGGCAAGTCCGTATCAACTGATTTTGCATAATCAGCATTATTATCTCGTGTTTTTCAGCGAAAAATGGAAGAAAATTTGCCATTTCAGGCTGGATAAAATAACGAATATTGATATAACGGACGAGCCGATGACGCCGCTTAGAAGTATAAAAGGTTACGAAAACGGGCTCGATTACAAAAAATACGCTACGGCTTTGCCGTATATGTTTACCGACGAAACGGAACGGATTACGTTTATTTGCGACGAATGCGTTATCGATCAGGTGATTGATTGGTTCGGAAAGAATATTCAAGTTACGCTTGGCGGCGATAAACGATACGAGGTTACGGTATATGCAAGTCCGGACGCAATGACTTATTGGGCAATGCAATATCTGAATTACGTAGAAATAAAAACGCCGCTTTCGCTCAGAGAAAGAATTAAAAACAATCTGCAAAAAGCAGAAGAAAAATATAAAGGATAATGGGATTATGGCAGATAAAAATTTAATAGGCAGAGTTTTCTACGGTATATTGAAAAATACGTTGAGCGGTAGTAAGGAAGCGTCAAAAGATACTTCCGATAATATTTTTCATATACTGCAAACGGAAGACAAAGAGAGATTTCACAGTCGGTTTTTATGCTATTTGATAAAGACGCGCTATAATAGTTTCAAAAAATATTTTATCAACTCGGTTGTAGCTTTTACGTTCCTATGACCGAAAAACGACATTTTTTTGACATATCTTTTTCCTTCTTAGACATTTTTTGTAAAAAAACACGAAAAATAATAAAATTAGACCATTTATAATTTTAACTGTTCTTTTTTGTTTTTTATTAGGGAATCTTTTCTTCGCCTATCATCAAATACCTGTATGTATCATTTTTCGCAAAAACACAACCCGTCAACTCATAGTAACTCCCATTTCTATAAAAAACGATTTCCACGTTAGAACCTTTTTGGATCTTAATCAATTCCCTGGAAATTTCTTAAATAAGAACACCGCCGAAACTTTTACGTTTTAGCGGTGTTTCCTTTTTATAAATTGTTCCCTAAAAAAGATGCCGCCCCTTACGAGAACGGCATCACAGACTATACCTTCTCGTAAAGTTGCGACACCTCATTTCCATTTACACTACTGCCACAAGGGATTTTGTATAAACGCGATTAGATATAATTCGTGATTAAGGTAGAATAGATTGGAGCAAATAGCAAAAAATTATTGTGGTAAAGTTTTGGCTCGTTGCCATTCGTAGAAGAATGTTTTTGTAACGGCAATACCGTTTAAGAAAATAACAAGGTCTATGCGTTCGCCGTCTTTATGGTAAACTTCTTCCATAACGGAAAACACGTTCTTTTGATACAGCGCTTCCGCTTTAGGGTTTAACGAAGTTGCCGGTTTGCGATACATAAGATGTAAAACGGCACCGTTATCAAATTCTACACCGTGTTTCAATACGTCTAAAAGACAACGGTTTTTCTTGTTGATTTCATTGTTTATGTTATCTTATTACTTCTTTTATAATCGTTGTAAAATCGCTCATCTTTATCGCTTTGAATCTAAGTCGTCCGTTCAATCCTTTTTAAGCTCGAATTTCGCCACCCTTGCGGCAAGACTTCTGCCGTATTCGAATGGCTCTGCCGCAAACGCCGAGTAAACGCCTTCTATCTGATATATGCCCGTTCAAAATACGATTCGTTCTCTTGTTTTTCAGAAGTACCCGGGAAAGTTTTCCGCGATCGTCTCTATCACAAAAGAAAAACGAGGAATTTTTCGTCCGGGTGATTTTTGCGTGTTGCGGATCGCCACTTTCGCCTTGTCTGAAAAACGGTTTTCTTTCTACTCTTCCGTTACGAAATATCCGGACGAACGCGGCGGAACGACTAAAGTATCCTCGCGCTCCATCATCTGCGCGCCGCACTTTATAAGCTTTTCGGGCTTGCATAGCGTAAATTCTTTGCTTTCCGCATTCATAATAAACACGATTTTTCCATCCTTGGATATAAGCGTCTTTTCGTAAATTCCATTTTCGGTATCCGCATACGCGTATTTTTCCGCGTCCTTTGGCAAAAGCGCGTTCACAAGCGCGGCAATTCTCTTTTCTCCCATAGCGTAAGAATAGCCCAATGAAAAACCGAAAAGATATACCTTACCCTTTCCGAATGAAAAAGCATACGCGGCGGGTTGTTTGCCGAAAAGTTCGTCTTGATCATCCTGAAACGTCGAAAGTATTTCTCCCCCTTCCATATGTATCCGGGACTTATATCCGTATATGCGCAAATCTTGTCCGCATATTTGCAAAGTTTCTTCATTGCTTAGAAAATGACGCTCTTTCACACGAGCTTTAAGCAAATCTAAATTCACGTCGTATGGATTCATCCACGTGTTCAACGTTCTTGTTCCAAACCCTTCGTCTAAAATCAACGTTCCGCCCTGCGCCACAAACCGTTCCAATGAAGCCTTCAATTCGTCGGAAACAAAACACTGATAAGGCAGGAATAGCACCTTATAGTCATTGAATTTTTCCACCGATTCGGATATTATGTAATCCACCTTGTAGCCAAGATTTCTAAACATCTTATATGCGCCATGATGACTCTTGTAATAATACTTAGGCGCATTTTTCGTCTGAAAGGTATAGATCGGGCCAAGCGAGCCGTCCTCGATCATCGACATCAACGAACAATCAAAGTCGAACATCACTGCTATATCGGCTTTTTCTGCCTTTGCAGAAGCAAACAAAGACATATCCGCCTTTAGCGTCTGCCCGAAATCCCGAACGGCATACGCTACGGGACGGGGCGAACCATCCGCGCGCATGAGTCCGGCACAGTCGTTTTCGTTTCCCACGCGCTCGGCGCGGTATTGCCAAAAAAACATTCCCTTTGCCCCGCACGCAAGCGCACTGTACAGCTTGAATTGCATATCGAAGGGTGTATCGTACCAGCGGAACATTCCAAGCCCGGGATATATCTCGTGCAGAAAAAAGTTTTTATCCAACGATCGCATGAAATCAAGCAAAAGCTGCATGTTCAGCCTGTTTTCATTAGTCGACATATCGGTATCGAAGGGAATAGACGTTCCCCAAAAATCCACGGCTTCCTTTGCTCTCAAATCGTTGCAAACGTCACCCAAATCGTCCTGAAATGCCGCAGTATATCCTATGTGCGACATAATCGGACGTTTTTTATCGTACTCCCGAATCGCGTCGTACACAAAGCGCAAGTTATTGTATTGCGTTTCCCCTGCCTGGAATTTTTTGAATTCAAAAATATCCCAATAGCCGTGCGCCATCGCGGGGAGATTAACGTTATCAAAGCTCTCCTCCGTCGCGCCATAGAACGCATTCATACGCTCTAACGTTTGAAATTTCCCCTGCAAATACTTTCCGAATGCTTTTCGACAATGCGGGCAGAAACATTCCTCTATCGGCTTGTTTCTCGGTTCGTTCCAAGCGTTCCAAAGAATAATATCCTCGTTTTGATAATACCGCTCCGCCGTCTTTTTTACAAAGCGTTCCGCCGCCTCTTTTACCTTGGGATTGTTAAAACAAGGTTTGAATCCACCGTAAAAAGCTCCGTGATAGCCACCGCGAATTTTTTCCCCTTTTGCTCCTATTCTCGATCCGTCCAACTCATCATACACGTACTGCGGAGCGCATTCAAGTAAAAACTTCATACAGACTTTTAATCCGTTCTTTTTTGCAAGCCTCAGTAACTCGTCTACGTCGGAAAAGTCATACTCGCCGCGCTTCCGCTCGTTATTTCGCCAGTTGATACGAATTTGAAACACGTTCAGCGAATAATTTTGCAAATTAGCCAAATCGCCTTCCCATTCCTCTTTTAAGGGTGTGGGTGAACGATAATACTGTGTTCCATATAAAATTTCATTGAAAAACATATCTTGACTCTCTTAAACAATTTGTTCAATACGCGTTCCGTTCGACTGACGATAACGCTTTTCTTCCGTTCCATTCCGAGCACAACGGCGTATCTCTTGACCCCCGTCTTCCAAAGAAAATACGCCGGAAGGCGTAGAACGCGCCAAACGCTCCGTATTTTACGTGGCGTTCAAAAAAATTTTAACCGGTCGTCTGGCTACCGAAAGTTTTTTCATAGGCAAATTTTTCTATTACGTAGGGTATTATATCATGCGCATTCAGACTATTCCTCCTCTATTTTTACTAAACTGTACTCATTTTTTACTATTTTCGGATGTGCCCGATTGACATTTATTTGTATCTATGGTATCATTTAATTACTCATAATAGGGGGACGCGCGATGCAAACGAAAAATCAATACGAAAAGAAAGCCGACGAACGCTTTAAGATAGAGAAAATTGCTTTTGATTATGATAATTTCAAGCATTTTCACAGAGCCTTTGAACTGACATACGTTCTGAAAAATAATTATGAAGTCAACGTGCAAAACCAAACGTATACCGTAAAGGCGAATGAAATCCTGATCATCTCCTCGCGAATGACGCACTCGGCAAAAGTACAAAATTTAACATACGCCTTTTCCTTGGTCATACCGTACGAATACTTCTCCTATTTCCCAAAAATCCAACATACGACGACGCCCTGTTTCCTTTTGCGGAACAGAAAATATAACAGAGAACTAGTTTTGCCCATCTTAAAACTTTTTTTAGAGCAAGAAGGAAGCCGATCCAATTGCGATATTAATACCGATTGCGACACGATACTCCTGGGTTGGACGAACTTGCTGTTTGGAAAAATCTTCAATTATTACAGCTTGGACTTTTTCGCAGAGGAGAACAGGGAGTCGGGATTTACCGAACAAATTCTTTTCTTCATCGATAATAATTATATGAAGCCCGACTTGTCGTTGCAAACGATAGCAAGCGCGTTCGGTTACAATCCATCCTATCTTTCCCGAACGTTCAAAAAATATTTTTTCGTTTCGCTTCATGAACACATTCGCTCCGTGCGTATAAAAAAATTCATCAGCCTTTATTTTATGGCTCCCAACGCAAATGTTCTTCAGCTTGCTATGCAATGCGGTTTTTCCACCGCCTCGGCATTTTACCGAGCTTTCCGCGAAGAGACGAACACTACCCCCACGCTTTTCAAATCAAGCAGAGATCCGGGTTGAAATCGCGCGTTTCGTTTATTTGCCAAGCCGTTTCCGTAGGAATTCTACGGCTTTTTCTATATCTCTCTCGGGATCGTCGCCCGTTTCGCGTTCTATCGTTTAAAATCCGTCGTCGCTGATTCCTTTTAACGCTTTGAGGTTATGTTGCCGCATTCCGGGGCAAAGAAAAGCCCGCAAAGCGAAAGCCGCGGTGAGCGTTCGGGCGGCAGAAAAAATAAAAAGGGCTTTGACGACCACTCGAAATGGGGCGGAGGAGAAGAAAATAACCGCCTTGAAGCGGTGTGGAAAGTAAGGATTAAAAACGCGGCGGAGGTTGTGGCGATAAGAGAAAAATCCCTTAACAGGGGTTTGATTCCGTTAGCGGCGCAAAGATTGATTAAAGAATTCGGCAAATCGCAACTCGACTGGCGTGCGATACTGAATAATTTCGTGCAGGAAGAAGTCTGCGATTATTCGTTTGCCCCGCCCGACAGGCGTTACGACGGGGATTTTTTCCTGCCCGATTTTAACGAAAAAGACGGAAAAGTGAAAGGCATATTGTTTATGATAGATACTTCGGGGTCGATGTCGGACGATATGATAAAAGACGCTTATTCAGAAATAAAAGGGGCTATAGAGCAGTTCGGCGGCAAATTGTATGGGCTTCTCGGATTTTTCGACGCCGTCGTCGTTCCGCCCAAGCCGTTTTCCGATGAAGAGTCTTTGAAGATAATCCGACCGTACGGAGGCGGCAGAACGAGTTTCGACATTATTTTTGAATACGTTCAAAGTTCGATGATTGCGGATTTGCCTGCAAGTATAATAATTCTCACCGACGGATACGCTCCGTTTCCGAATGAAAAAGCCGCCCTCGGAATTCCCGTTTTATGGGTGATAAACAATAATCAGGTAACCCCGCCGTGGGGTAAAATCGCAAGAATCGAAGATCGTTGAAGACGTCGGCTTACGACGAACCGCGTAAATTTTTTATGATCGACGATACAGGCAATTCAAACAAATGTGATTTTATAAAATTTAGGTTTATCCGTCAGGGTTAATTTTAATTTACCGCATTCGATGAGCGGAGCAATCAATTGCTTCAAAACGTAATTTCCGGATTTTCCCGTAAAGTCAATCAATTCGGCTCTCGAACGGGGAATTTCACAGAAATCAAGAATTGAATTCTCTATAGAATCGGAATTATTAAGCTATCTCAATTTTTGTTCAAAAAAATCAATAGTAAATCAATAAAAACGGCAAAAAAATAATCGACAAAATGCGAGTTTGCACACAAAATCGTGAGTTTGCATACAAAAATCAGAGTTTGCACACAAGAGTGCAAGTTTTGCACAGGCAAAAAATCGTAGTTTCGTGAACTCTATCAATAAATATTTTGCTTATATAAACAAAAAAGCCGAAGATTTTCTATTCGACCTTAAATGTTTTTATTTTCGCAAGGTTTATTAAAAAATAATCGGATTGAAAAACATATATTTTGTTTCGCAAAACGTATATTTCGCTTGCGCCGCGGGCGAAATGCCAAACGTACAGAAACTCTCGCTTTTTGCTACGCAAAACATTGATTATCAAAAACAACCCGCCCGTGTCGTCTACGGAGTAGACCCCACGGGCGGGTTATTTTAGTTAATCAGCCTTTACAAGGCAAACGAGAGTTTCTATATGTTTGGTTTGTGGAAACATATCGTACGGTTGGACGGAAGAGAGAACGTATAAACCGTTGCCGTCGCTCTTCGAAAGTTTTTCGCCGTCGCGGACGAGCGTTCCCGTTAAAAGCCCTACGTCGCGCGCCAGGGTTTGCGGCGAACACGATATGTATAATATCCGATCGGGCTTGCTTTCTTTTATCGTCTCTATCAACGCTTCGTCTACGCCTTGCCGGGGCGGGTCTAAAACGAGTACGCAATCGCCGCCTTCGCTTCTGACTTTACGTAAAACTTCGGGCAGGGCGGTTTCGCAAGGAGCGTTGATGTTTTCCATTTTTTTATCCAATCCGTTGCGGATTTTAAGGTCGTTCGCGCAGTCGACCGCTTCTTTCACTATCTCTATTCCGACGGCTTTTTTTGCTTTCGTCGCGAATATCGCGGTCAGCATTCCCGCGCCGCTGTAAGCGTCGATAACCGTCGTATCGGGCGTTATCTGCGCCGCTTTCAACGCGTCCTGATAGAGTTTTCTTCTCACGCCGTCGTTGACCTGCATGAACGACCCCGGACCTATTTCGAATTTGATTCCGAGATCGCTGCTGATAGTCGTTTTTCTGCCGTAAAGGCAGACGTATTCGTCGGTTAAAATTACGTTGTCGTTTCTTTCATTTATATTCAGAAACAGACTGAATTGCTTGAACCCCGCCGACAGCGCGTCTATAAGTTCGTTCGCATGCGGAAGAGTTTTTCCGTTTACGACTATGGTTATCATAAGTCTGCCGTCGACGTCGCGCACGACCACGTGCTTGATAAGTCCGAGTTTCGTTGCGTCGTTGTACACGGGCACGGAGTATTTCGTGATAAAATCTTTTATGACCGCTATTATTCTGTTGCACCATTCGGGTTGAATCGGACAGCCCGAAATGGGTATCACTCTATGGCTGTTCTGCGCGAAAAAGCCGATAACGCAACCGAAATTATCCTCTCTTACGGGGAGTTGCAATTTATTTCTGTAACCGTATTCGAGTTCGCTTCTCACGGCGAGCGGAACGTCGTAATCGATAAACGCGATCTTTGAAAGACAGTCTTTGACAATTCTGCTTTTAAGTTTTAATTGAAGTTTATACTTTAAGTGTTGCAGTTGACAGCCGCCGCATTTTTCGTATACGGGGCATTTCGGGCGGATACGTTCTTCCGCCGGGGTGCAGACCTCTATCACTTTCCCGAAAGCCACGTTCTTTTTGACTTTCAGCACCTTATATCTTATTTTTTCCTGCGGCAGGGCGTAGGGGACGAAAACCGTACAGTCTTCCGTTCTCACTATGCCTTCCCCGTTAGAGCCTAAACGCTCCACGACGCCGACGTAATTCTGATTTTTAACCATCGTAAGCCTTTTTCGTCGGGCGCGTAAGTTACGCCCGATTTTTTATAGTTTCAACCTCTCCACGGTCGAGTCCACGAATTTCTGAAATCTGTTCATCAGAAAGTCGTAGAGAATAAACAAAATCGCTCCGCCGACCGTTAAAGCAAGCAGCGCGTATTTTTTGAATTCTTCGCGTTCGAAAATCGTGCCTTCGGTAAAGAACTCTCCGAACGTGAAATATATGAGTACGAGCGACCCCACGAACCATACGGCTTTAATAAGACAGCCGAGAATTTTATTGAACTTCTTTTCTCTGAAAATATAGTTTACCGTAGGGTGAAGACCGAAAAATACGCCGTAAAGTATGAGCATCGCAGGGCTTTTGATGACGATAAAAGCCGCGAGTATGGCAGTCGCGAGATACGAAAGCACGGCTGCTTTTACGCTCTTTTTGGCAAGCGGAAGCATCGAGCAAAGGCTCGCCATGAACAGCGCGGAATATTCTAAAACGTCTACGTACGCGCCGAGTACCAGACACACGATCGAAAGAGCGGTCGCGATTGCGGACAGGGCGATAAGTCTGGAGTTGTTCATTATCTGCAATTGCAGCAGCAGTTAAGCGCCATGTTGCAGATTGCCATTTCGCAGCACCATTCGAGGCAGCCGTTGCCGCCCATCTGCGAGGGTTCGCCGCCGACGTCCGAAGCCGTTTCTTTGCCCGACGAATAACTCGAAAAGTTCTTGTCCGAATCGCTCGAAATCTTTTTGACGAGTTTATCGTAAGACGTCTTGTATTTTTCGTTGTTCGGATCCATCTGCATGGCGATTTCGAGTTGTTTTTTGCTCTCGTTAAGCCAATTTTTCTTGTAGAAAAGTACCGATTGCAGATAGTGCCATTCCGCGCCGCGTTCGTTGAAAGAGTCGAGTTTGTCCTGCGCGGCGGAAAGGTTTCCGCTCTTTATCGCTTCTTCGACTTCTTTGTAAAGTCCGCTGTCGGATTGAGCCGAAAAGGACTGTTCCTGACGGAGCGACGAGATTTCCTGATAGGCGGTTTCGAGTTCGGTGAGTTTCCTTGCCGCCTCGTTGCCTTTTTCGCCCTCCGCGAATCTTTCTTCGCCGTATTTCGCTTTGAGTTCGGAATATTTCGCGGCCAACTCTTCGTCGGTACAACCGGAGGTAAGTCCGAATATTTCGTATAAATCTTTCATTTCTTTTCTATTCCTTTTTTGAGAGTTTTAAGCGTTACGCCCGGCACGCCGCGCAGTAACACGTTGTCGATTAAATCGTGATTGAAGTAAAATTTCGTCGCTTGCAGATTTTCTTTAAGCCCCGCGAATATGCAGGAAAAAGCGAAATCCACGTCCTGCCCCCTGCGTTCGATAACCGTTTTTAAGTCGGGCAGTTTGCCGAAAGCGTAATATAAGGGGTTATAGTTGCCCTTTTTTACGTCTTTGTCGTAATCGTCGAGCGCGTCGACGAGATATATCCACTTGCCGAGATAGTAGAATATAAGTCCGCCGCTCTCGCTTCGTTTTTCTTCGAGCGCGTAGTCGGCAAGTTCTTTAAGCATCATCGCGAAAGGCTCGGCAACCCTGTCTAAACTGTCGCAGTTTTCTTTTTCGAGAACGCGTAGTTCGGCGTATTTCCCGGCGACGATTTTTGACATAAGCGGGTATTTTTTGTCCGCCCGTTTT
>ENA-ORMX01002511-ORMX01002511.1-human-gut-metagenome-genome-assembly--contig:-NODE-2511-length-10470-cov-23.597696_pt1 | contig 10470 bp, 10 predicted proteins | sample MGYA00242108_ERZ509007 | MGnify/ENA primary metagenome ERZ509007 (study PRJEB26280, sample SAMEA2338745) | human gut metagenome | biome: human gut; feature: human-associated habitat; material: faeces...
GGCCACGGACTAACGTCCGCGTGGCCAAAGAAACATAAGGGCTGACGCCGTAGCGTTATTTATCAGCCGCTAACGCGGAGGACATAAGGACAAAAGATATAACGTTTATGTTTTCCGCGCTAAGCAGCTGATACACGTTACGACTTTTGTTCTTATGTCCTTTTGTTCTTATGTTCCCGCGTTAGCGGCCCGCTACGGCGTCAGCCCTTATATTTCTTGGGCCACGCGGACGTTAGTCCGTGGCCAGCCGCGCAGCGGCCTTTTGTGTGTCTTATGAAAACTTATGTTGCTTATGTCTTCCGCGCTAAGCGGCTAACACAAACGTTATATCTTCTGTTCTTATGTCCTTTTGTTCTTATGTTCCCCGCGTTAGCGGCAAATCTCACAGAGCACCACAATATCCTGACTCCATCACTTTCTGCACCATTGAATGGCGCGATCACCATGGTATTACGCACCTGTTTGCTCACGGGCACAAACCCTTTGTCCGCCTGGTCGCGCCGTTGTACTTCGGGCGTGCGGTCAAGCACATTATAGCTAATGTCGCACTGTTCGTCCATAAGGGTAATACCGCAGTTCGTCGTGCTGCCAGTTGTTTGCGGTGCGCAGTTAGTGTCGTTGCCCATGCGTTTTTGCGGCTGGGGTGTTTCAGCGTTCTTAGTTTGCGGTTCCGCACTATGCGCGATAGTGTCTATCAGTTTGTCCACGCCACGTTTCACAATGGCATCGGCATAGCGCAGCATTCTGTTAAGCATTCGTTTCATGGTAGTTACTACAATTTGGTTTAGTACAAAATTAAAGTGCTGCAAAGGTAACACCGAGGCATCGCACCCAACAAAAAAAGTGTACAATTTGTACACAAATATTAGCCCCCTCCCCGTCATCCCTCATGTAAAAGAGTGCGTGTGTTTTTACTGCCATCTTACACTTTTTGCACGTAACAAGCTGATACACAGAGATTTCAAGAGTGTAAGATGATTTCAAAGTATCTTACACATTCCTACATACATCTTACACATCACACCCCGCTGCCACGCAGTCGATTTGGACGTATACGGCGGTTTTTACACCATAGGGACGTAGGAGAATCTGTCGGAGCAACAGACTTTTCTGTTCCCCTATGCCGTAATATCCTCCTCCCGTGCTTGTGCCGTGTGGCAGCGTGCAGGTTGTGTAGGTTGTGTGTAGGTGAATTTGGCAGCATCTTACACTGCGTAAAATATTGATAGCCAATGAGTTGTAACGCATTTGTGTAAGATGTAAGATATTCGGTATATAGAGCTATTGTAGCATTGTAAGCTAAATTGCACATATTTAGAAGTGTTCAGTTAATGCCTTCAGCGGGAGCACGCATTAACAGAACAATCCTGTTTTAGGGGGAATATGTTTTTTCAGCTTTTATATATGATTTTATGTGCGAAACGTGACAAATGTAATTTTTTATCACTATGTTTGTAAACAAAACGAGATGTAAGAATATATGGTGAAAGATAAATTTCCGATAAGGCTGAAAGAAGCGCGTTTGATGATGGGCTTCAGCATGGACAAACTTGTGGAGCGCGCGGGTGGTGCCATTACCAAGCAGAGCATATCCCGCTATGAGAGAGGCATAATGCACCCGAAGCATAAAGCACAGGCTTCCTTGGCCAAGGCTCTCAACATCAGCATGGATTACTTCAATGGTACCAATCTTAAGATAGACCTGCCAATGCTTCGTACCACCTCAGGTAACCAACTGACAGAAAAGGAGCTTGTTGCTTTAGAAGCCAAGATCTCCTTTTGGGCAGAGCAATATCTTGACAAGGAAAGGGAAGCAGGTATTTCCACTTCTTTTACGAATCCAATTCCGAAGACTCCAGTCTCAGAATTGGAAGACATCACACGCATGGCAAACTTCCTTCGGCAGGAATGGCACTGTGGCGACGGCCCCTTGCCATGTATATTGCGACTGTTGGAGCGAAAAGGCATCAAAGTTTTGATAGCAGAACTTCCTGGCGATGTGTGGGGTGTGAGCACGTGGGCCGACAAAGTGCATCCACTCATCGTGATAGACCCATGTCCTGGTAAGACTACCACAGACCGCCTCCGCTTTACTGCGGCACACGAGCTGGCCCATCTGTTCCTCACCTTTCCGAAAGATATGGAGCCGGCACAAATAGAGAAGCTATGCAATATGTTTGCCGGTTTTTTCTTGTTCCCGAAGGACACGTTCATCGACGAGATGGGAGGCCCCAAACGCGCGCAGCTCACACTTGAAGAACTGATAGACCTCAAGGAGGTGTATGGTGTGTCGGTTTCCGCCCAAGTGCACGAGGCCAAGGACTTGCAGATGATATCCGATGAGCACTACAATTGGTGGTACAACGAGCGAATTAAAAAGAACCGCATGGAGACAGGGTGGGGAGACTACAAAATTCCTGAAACGATTGGCAGAGAGAGAAGGATAGATTCGAGAATAGGGAATGAAAGAAAAGGAATAAGTTCATTGCCTTTGAACCGCCAGCAGTAGGTCCATCTTTGCTTTTATTGTGTAGTGGTACACCGTTCTCGCTATTATGAACGTGAAGTGGTGATGCACAAGTAACCATTGCAAATAGGGTAAGTCAGGTTTGCTTTTAATACATTATGTAAATGATAAATTGAAGAATTATGAGAATACATTTAGAACTAACGCCTAATACGAAGCCAGTTCCTTTTGAATATCAGCAGAAGTTGGTCGGGACGATTCATAAATGGATAGGCAATAATTCCATTCATGACAAAATATCGTTGTATTCTTTCTCTTGGCTTAACGGAGGAAGAATGAAAGACAATGCATTGCAATTTAGGAATGGCGCAACGATGTTCATCAGTTTCTATGACGAACAGATAGTCAAACAAATAGTCAAGGCAATACTTCAAGAACCAGAGATGTTTTGTGGTTTAGTGGTATCTGGCGTCAGCATTGACAATGATCCACAACTGAATGACTGCGATTTGTTTAACTGTGCAAGTCCAATTCTCATCAAACGAAAATTGGCTGATGGCAGCATTAAGCAATTCAATTTCAGCGATGCCGAAGCTAATCAATACTTAAAGGAGACTTTGCTTTCAAAAATGCGAGAAGCAGGACTGGAAGATGATACATTGGATATAAGATTTGATACTTCTTATAATAAGAAGAAATTGAAACTGGTACGCTATCATGGTATCGGAAACAAAGCCAGTATATGTCCTGTTATCATTAAAGCGAAGCCCGAGACAAAACTTTTTGCTTGGAACGTGGGTCTTGGCAATTCTACGGGTATTGGATTTGGTGCAATTTACTAATCATAAAAGATAATGACTATGTATATCGTAACATATAAAGGCCAGTTTGGCTTTATAAAACCATGGACTGCTGTTAGAGACGGAGAGACATTTAGCCAGCAATTTCTCACTCCTTCTATAATAGAAGGTATAGAGAAAAAGCTATTTCCCGAATTATTGAATACTCCAGGTATACACAAGATCGTTAGACATAAACTCAGATATGAGGCAATGGACTCTCAACAAGAAGTGACGCAGGCAAGAGGTTGGGAGTACAAAAACAGAACATTCATAAGAACCCGCTCCATTTTGCGGCGTTCCGTTCTCCTTCACCCCGTGCTCTGCATAGCTTTTGAAAGTGAAGAAGATGCACTTATTGCATCTCAGCAGCATGTATGCGTGTGCAGGAATGAGGATATACTCTTACCTGAGGCTGAGATACTTAAACTGACAGAAGAAGAATTCAAGCAATTGCCAGGCTTTGAGTTGTGTTTTGGCAATTCCGATCAATCTTTTTTGGTAGGCTATAATCGTTTTGACAAGAGTAAGCCTATGTATGGTTGGTTGGAATACAATGGCCAGACGTTATGACAAAAGTGTAGCCTATGAATATCCATCAAGAAATATTGGCGAAGGGAGAACGAAATGGGCGTATATGTTTGTTTCAGCACCTGAAGAATGTAGCTGATATAGCTGCTGTTGTGGCCAATCATGCTGGGCTTGACGAACACATTGCCATTGAGGGAGCATTGCTTCATGACATCGGAAAAGTAAGTCCTTTGTTCCAAAAGTCGCTGGCTTCTTCCTATAAGAAAAAGCCTGGCTCTGTGTTCCGTCATGAGATAGCCTCTCTGTTTTTCCTTTCACTAATCAAAGACGTGCATCGAAATGCTGTAATAGATATGGTAGTAGCTCATCATAAGTCCATGTACAAGGATGTAAGGGAACTTGGCATTTTGGATTTGGATGACAATACTAATTGTTTTGAAGAGCATTCGAAGGGATTTGAAGAATGGAGTCCCATTGCTTTGGAAATATTGGAAAGCCTTGGGCTGAAAACTCATAAGATATCTATTGACGAAGCTGAAGACAACTATGAATATGTTGTAGATTACTGTTGTAACCGCAAGTCAGACTGCTCGAAATGGAGAGGGCTGCTTATGGCTTCCGACCATATGGCTTCGGCTATGGAAACAGAGTCGGAGATGCCTTTGAACAAATTGTTCATCAAGCCAGACCTGTCTTTTTACAACAGACAAAGTCAGCTCTATCCATTGTCCATGATTTCTGCGGAAAGTAAGAAAAAACACACTCTGGTTACAGCGCCGACTGGAGCGGGAAAGACTGATTTCTTGTTGCGTCGTTGTCAAGGACGTGTATTTTATACCCTGCCCTTTCAAGCGTCAATCAATGCGATGTATGATAGGATCAAGGCTGACTTGTCTGATACCAATGCACAAGTCTATCTTCAGCATGCAGCTTCCAACCTAAAGGTGAAAGACGAAAAGGTAGAAGAAAGCATTATGCAACGGCATGTGGGTGCATCGGTCAAAATCTTGACACCTCACCAAATGGCTTCTATTGTTTTTGGCATCAAAGGCTACGAGGCAATGGCTATGGACTTGCGAGGGTGTGATGTAATTTTGGATGAAATACATACATATTCTGATGCTATACAATCTATAGTGCTGCGCATTATCGAAATTTTGATAGCTTTGGATTGTAGAGTACATGTAGGAACAGCAACCATGCCAACTGAATTATATAAAAGGATATTGGAGTTGCTGGGAGGGCCGAGTGAGGTATATGAGGTAAAGCTTGCCCCTAATACTCTCGCATCTTTTAATCGCCACCAAATCTATAAGTTGGCCGGTCGTGAAGATGCTTTTGGTGTTATATCCTCAGCGGTAAAGAAACATTCTAAACTGCTCATCGTATGTAACCAGGTGAAAAGGGCGCAAGAGTTTTATGAAGAGATAGACGAACTCTACCCGGATATTAGAAAGATGCTCATTCATAGTAGGTATAAACGGAATGACAGAGCAAGGCTGGAAACTGACTTGCGTACAGATTTCAATATACTGGAGGATACACCATGCATAGTTGTGTCAACACAGGTCGTTGAGGTAAGTCTTGACATCAGCTTCGATGTGATGGTTACAGAATGTGCTCCAATTGATGCTCTTGTACAACGTTTCGGACGCATCAACAGAAAACGCAGCCTGGAAACCATAGGGCATTATAAGCCCATCTATGTTATTTCGCCCCCGGAGAATGAAAAGGAAGCCTTGCCCTACAGCTTGGACGTGTTAAAAGGAACGTTTGAGGTCTTGCCAGATAATGGGCAAGTTATGGAAGAAGAACACATTCAAGAGATGATAGACAAGGTGTATCCTAAAGTGATGTTTCAAAATATTGACTATACGGGGGTGGCATTTTTGCATGGAAAATGGCAATTGAAGGCACTTTGCCACCAAGCAAGGTCAGCGCTGCTCGAGACGCTCGACATCAACTCGGCAGTTTGCATTACCGAAAAGGATAAGGAAAGATACCTGCAAGGAACAGGAATGGAACGTGTGGAAATGGAAATTCCAGTGAGCTACCATTCCATAGCCCATAGGAATCTTGACCAACTTAATGTGGGAACACGTCCTTTTGTCATACCTGACAAAGGTTATGATCACGAAAAAGGATTGTTGCCGGATTATTGTAAGACAGAATATTATCAAACATTTGAAATTCTATAGTATATGATTACATCAGCAATAGGCAAAATGTTTCTGGAAGCCTACAATGAGGAATATGGCACCCATTATGATGCCCGAACTTTCTTCATAGAGCAGTTCTATCCCTTGTTTTTCGATCAAAACAAGTACATGATGACTGCAGGCAACTCTCCTTTGGAAAATCCTAAGCTAAGTTGGGATGACATGATAAAAGGGAAAAAAGATTATGAAACTCCAGAACAACGAAAAACTCGTTTTGACAAACTGTTGAAGAAAATCGAAGATAGCGAAGCTGATGCGAGCATTGCGAGAGGCTTCCCTTCGTTAGACACAGCTGCAACTACGTCTGGACAAGTGACCAATGTAGTATTGCCACATGAAAAGGAAAATATCTTTGCTTCATGGATCGGAGATGCTCTTGGGGTTGGTGTACAAGGAGGCTTTTCTATTTTATTTAGTCACAAGGGCATTCTTCTTGATATATATAAGGGCTGGAAACTTTATCGCAAGTGCCTCAATGAAACTTCCATGTTAAAAGGCAACCAAATCAATACATGGAACGGACAATGGCTATCACATTATTACGATACAAGAACTTATGATGACGAGCAACCACTGGCAGGATATAATCCATATGTTGCCAATAAAGATGGAGTCCAAAGTATTGACACCCAAACATGGATAAAGGTACTTATTGGAGTTTCAAGGAAGTACAAAAATGCTCAAATCTTAGGCTATATTTATAGCATAGGGCAAACTAACACTACGATAGGTTTTATACCTTTTGACCTTGGTCAAATTCGCCGTCCTATCCATTTGTATGAGAAACTGTTTGGTACGACCCAAGGAAGAAACGCAGAATCCTTGTGGAATACAGCTTTTGGCTTTAGAACTGCTTGTACTGCAGGAGTCATTGGCATCAAAGCCATGGAACCCAAAGGGCTTAGGGATTATGTGTACCCAAAAGGCGACAAAGCCCCAAAGCAACCCAAAGCACCGAAGAATGAAACAGAAACAATCAACTTTAATGTATATAAAATTTGGATATTAGCTATGTTGAATAACGAAGATTTGTGGGATAAGTCCCAAGAGTTGGCTGAGTTGCTGAACGAAGCCTCTACAGACAAAGACAAGTCGATCAGCACCAAACGCAAAAATTTGGTGGAGACGATGCTTGGTGCTTCAAATAAGAAGCAATTTATAGCGGCAGCAACAGAGGTCATTCCATTTATTGGAAAAACAAATGAGTTCAAGGATATTGTAAAAGAAGTTCACAGTATGCCAACAGATAATGTGCCATACTTTTTGACTCTTTTGCGATTTCAGTACAAGACTTTGTAATAACAATTAATATAGAAAACTATGAATAAGAATTCTTTCATTTATTTGCGTGGTTGCAAGCATGCAGCATTTACAGTGTTCTGTGTGGAAGACGGTCAGAAATCTTACTATGACCCACAGTTCAATGTAAAAGTACCATACTCCAGTGGACAACAAGTAAAGCGTTCAATCATGGGTAAGCTTAATGAGGTTCTCAACGTTGAACCTTCTCCCACAGAGTTTTATTTTGACGTTGATAAAAAAGGAGCACTCAAGGAGGGTGAAGTCCTTTCGTCATGCGACCCACATTATGTCGACCAATTGTTGGGTGGTTGGATGAGAACTCCTAAAGGTGGAAAGGAAAAGGCGGTTAAACGTAGAAGCCCTTTAAGTATTTCGGCTATGACACCGCTTCATCCTCTTTTGGCTTCAGTTCCTAAAGAGAACATTTCCTTTGATCGTTCTGACAGGCCGAATGTGCACAAGGTAGTTGTAAGAGACGCAAGTGGAAATGTTCTTACTGATGAGCAAGTAAGTATTTTCTTGAATGGCAGTGATAGAAGCCTTTATCGTAAATGGATTCCAGACAATACTCGTGCAACGGGTCTGTTTGTCTATGATGTTGCTATCGACTTACGCCGCTTATTCTGTGTGCCAACTAACCAGTTGGAACCTGAGATAACTTCCGATATGGTTGAGACGTTAAAGAATGATGGCTGGAAAGTTGTTAATACGGTATTTGGAGAATGCTTGTTGATGCCAAAGGAACAGCGAGAGAAAATAATTCCTGCCATCGCAGACGCTTTGATTGACTGGCATATAACATCAAATCAAGCAAGAACATTCAGCTTGATGGAAACACTAGCCATTGCTATCAGCGATAATGCTAACACATTGGCTGCTGCCATTCGTGCCAAGCTCATTGATGGTGACAATGACTCGAAACCAAAGGCTAAACCCATCATCGATGAGCACGCAGGAGCTGCAACTTACGTCACGCTGCCATGTGCAAGTTATATTGTAACTGAAACAGAGAGCGCCGATGCTTTGGATAAAGCCAAGCAAGACCTTGTTAATCGTATGCTGACTTTCGATTACGAGAATCAGCTATAACTACTATTATATGTGGAGGCTCTTTCTGCATAGGTGAGAGCCTCCATCTTAATCTTTACTTATGATAGTAACAGGCACTCATTTCAATTATTACCAGTTGTGTCATCGCAAACTTTGGCTCTTTTCCAAAGGTATTAACATGGAGCAGGAGTCCGAATTGGTTTATGAGGGAAAACTGGTGCATGAATACTGCTATCCTCAACGAAACTCTAAGTATGAGGAAGTGGAGATTGATGGCATTAAGGTGGATTACTATGATGCGAAGAACAAGGTCATTCATGAGATTAAGAAATCCAATAAGGTTGACAAGGCTCATGAATGGCAATTGAAATACTATATGTACGTGTTTGAACAACATGGCATTGTTGGAGTGAGTGGTGTCCTGGAATATCCGCTCTTGCGCAAGACGCAAAAAGTTCTTCTTTCTGATGTCGATAGGGAGGAAATTCAAGAGATAGCAAAGGATATTTCAAACATTATTTCGCAAGAGACATGCCCGCCACGAGTAAAGAAAGGTATCTGCAAAAATTGCAGCTACTTCGATTTTTGTTACATAGATGAACCTGAGGAGGAATAAGGATGAAAAGGAATTTCTATTTGTTTAATCCCGGCATCATGGAGCGTAGGGACAACACATTGAAGTTTACGCCAATCTTTGTGAACGAAGATAAGGACGAAGTCATGCAACAACCTCGATACATTCCTATTGAGGATGTTGCAGAGTTGTATGCCTTTGGAAGTCTCAGAGCTAATAGTGCTCTTTTCAAATTCTTAGGACAAAGGGGAATACCTGTGCATTTCTTTGATTACTACGAGAATTATACGGGTAGCTTTATGCCTCGCGAAAGTTTGCTCTCTGGCAAAGCCTTGCTGGCTCAAGTTTCTGCTTATCAGAACAAGAATAAAAGAGTGAATTTGGCTCGTAAGTTCATACAAGGAGCGGCATGGAACATGGTTATGAATCTAAATTACTATAACCGTCGAGGCAAAGATCTACAGGAACTCATCGATACCATCAAGCGATTAACGAAAACTCTTGATGATGCCAAGAATGTGGACGAGATTATGGGGGTCGAGGGAAATATCCGACAGACATATTATGCTGCATTCGACATTATTCTCGATGATTTTAATATGGGGTCAAGAACCAAGCAGCCTCCAGAGAATGAAGTGAACGCTCTCATCTCCTTTGGCAATATGATGTGTTATACAGAAACTCTCAAGGCCATCCATCAGACTCAACTCAATCCAACTATTAGTTTCCTGCATACTCCAGGGGAAAGGCGTTATTCTTTGTGTCTCGACATCTCTGAGATATTTAAGCCTATTATCGTTGATAGGGTTATATTCAAGGTGCTCAACAAGCATGCCTTGGGGTGTCAGCATTTTGATAAGAAGTTGAATAAATGTCTGTTGAACGAAAAAGGCAAAAAAATATTCGTGAAGGCTATGGAAGAACGGTATGACGAAACTTTCCGCCATCGCTCTTTGGGCAGGAATGTCAGTTACAAACATCTCATCAAGCTGGAGTGCTATAAGTTAATGAAAGACTTGTTGGGTATAGAAGATTATAAACCATTCAAAATGTATTGGTAGCTTATGTATGTAATCGTTGTATATGATGTAGGAGAAAAAAGAGTGGGGAAAATGCTGAAGTTATGTCGTCAATATCTCTGTTGGATTCAGAACTCTGTATTGGAAGGAGAACTATCGGAAACCAAGCTGCGAGAGTTGAAAATCAAGATGAAAAACGTCATCGATGAGGCTGAAGACAGTATAATTATTTTTACGAACAAGTTGGGGTATAATATGAACAAACAAATCTTAGGAAAAGAAAGAATGTCAACAGACAATTTCCTATAATAAGTTGTCGATATATATATTCTTATTTCTCTTTTTCGTGTAAAACTCTCAAAATAGTTCTTTGACATGTTGAAACATCAATGAATAACGGGGTTGTCGTATAGCTCAATACTTCGGTAAAAATTTACCGCGCTAAAAGTTAAACATTTGAAGCCGGCTA
>ENA-ORMX01002513-ORMX01002513.1-human-gut-metagenome-genome-assembly--contig:-NODE-2513-length-10465-cov-6.527089_pt1 | contig 10465 bp, 10 predicted proteins | sample MGYA00242108_ERZ509007 | MGnify/ENA primary metagenome ERZ509007 (study PRJEB26280, sample SAMEA2338745) | human gut metagenome | biome: human gut; feature: human-associated habitat; material: faeces...
TGCGGGTGGCAACGATGAGCATATCGTGGCCGGTGGTCAGGCGGGTCCATGCCAGTGCATCGCCCTCGTTCAGGGCAATGCCGATCAGGCCGGACTTGCGGATGTTGGCATACTGTTCCAGCGGGGTGCGCTTGATGAGGCCCTGCTTCGTGACCATGGTCACAAAGCCGCCCTCAGTGTCGGCTTCCTTCGACTGGCAGATCATGTTGGTGACCTTTTCGCCCTCAGCCAGCTGCAGCAGATTGACGATGTTGCTGCCCTTGCTGGTGCGGCTGCCCTCGGCGATGGTGTAGCCCTTGATGCGGAACAGACGGCCCCGGTCGGTGACAAAGAGCACATAGTCGTGGGTGGAGCCTACGAACATCTCCTGCACGATGTCCTCTTCCTTGCGGGTCATGCCGGAGATGCCGCGTCCGCCGCGGCGCTGTGCCTGATAGGTGGCCTTGAGCTGGCGCTTGATATAGCCGGCCTCGGTCAGGGTGTAGACACACTGCTCCTCGGCGATCAGATCCTCGATATCCACCTCACCGGTCACCGACTGGATCTCGGTGCGGCGCTCGTCGCCGAAGCGCTTCTTCATTTCCAGCAGCTCGTCCTTGACGATGGCAAGCACACGGGCGTCATCCGCCAGAATGGCCTCCCAGTTCTCGATCTTGGCCTGCAGGCTGGCAAGCTCTTCCTCGATCTTCAGGATCTCAAGGCCTGCCAGACGGCCCAGCTGCAGCTTGACGATGGCATCTGCCTGCGGGTCGTCAAAGCCGAACTGCTCCATGATGGCAGCCTTGGCCTCGGCCATGCCGCCCTTGCAGGCGCGGATGGTGGCGATCAGCTCGTCCACGATGTCGGTGGCCTTCTTCAAGCCTTCCAGAATGTGGGCGCGCTCCTTGGCCTTTTTCAGGTCGTACTGGGTGCGGCGGCGCACCACCTCGTCCTGAAATTCCACGTACTTCTGCAGCATCTGCTTCAGGGTGAGGACCTTCGGCACCTTGTGGTCGATGGCCAGCATGATGACGCCCACGGTATCCTGCAGCTGGGTGTACTGGTACAGCTGGTTCAGGATGACCTGTGCATTGGCGTCCTTGCGGATATCCACCACGATGCGCATACCCTTGCGGTTGGTCTCATCGTTCAGACCGGTGATGCCCTCGATGCGCTTTTCCTTGACAAGGTCTGCCATGTGCTCGATGAGGCGCGCCTTGTTGACCATATAGGGGATCTCGGTAATGATGATCTGGGTGCGGCCGTTTTTGGTCTCCTCAATGGTGGCGCGGCCGCGCAGGGTGATCTTGCCGCGTCCGGTGGCGTAGGCGGCGCGGATGCCCGCGCGACCCATGATGATGCCCTTCGTCGGGAAGTCGGGGCCGGTGACGTGCTGCATGAGGTCCGAGAGCGTAGCCTCGGGATCGTCGAGCACGCAGATGCAGGCGTTGATGACCTCGGTGAGGTTGTGGGGCGGGATATTGGTCGCCATGCCGACGGCGATGCCCGATGAGCCGTTGACGAGCAGGTTCGGGAAGCGGCTGGGGAGCACGCGCGGCTCCTTGCGGGACTCGTCGAAGTTGGGGTCCCAATCGACGGTGTCCTTATCAATGTCGCGCAGCATCTCGTTGGCGAGCTTGGACATACGCGCCTCGGTGTAACGGTAGGCCGCCGGGGGGTCGCCATCGACCGAGCCGAAGTTGCCGTGACCGTCGACGAGCATATAGCGCATGGAGAAGTCCTGCGCGAGACGCACGAGGGCGTCGTAGACCGACGCGTCGCCGTGGGGATGGTAGCGGCCGAGCACGTCGCCGACGCAGGTGGCGGATTTTTTGAAGGGCTTGTCGTTCGTCAGACCGTCCTCATACATGGCGTAGAGGATGCGGCGGTGGACGGGCTTGAGACCGTCGCGCACGTCGGGCAGAGCGCGGCCGACGATGACGGACATGGCGTACTCGATGTAGGAGGACGTCATTTCATGCACGAGCTCGCTCGTGACGATCTTCTGCTCGGGGAAGCGAATGTCCTCGGGCTTGTAATCTGTGTTTTTGTGAGCCATTTTGAAGATGTCCTCCTTTCTTAGAAGTCAAGATTGACGGCATACTGCGCGTTCTTCTCGATGAATTCCTTGCGCGGCTCGACCTTTTCGCCCATGAGGACGGTGAAGGTCTCGTCGGCGAGGATGGCGTCCTCGAGCGTGATGCGGCGCAGGGTGCGCTTTTCGGGGTCCATGGTGGTCTCCCACAGCTCGTGGGCGTCCATCTCGCCGAGGCCCTTGAAGCGGGAAATATCGACCTTGGCGTTCGGATTGTCGCCGCGCATCTCGGCGGAGTATTTGTCGCGCTCCTCCTCCGAGAAGGCAAGGCGCGTCGTCTTGCCGCGCACGAGCTTGAACAGCGGCGGCACGGCGGCGTAGACGTAGCCGTTTTCGATGAGGGGACGCATATAGCGGAAGAAGAAGGTCAGCAGAAGGGTGCGGATGTGGGAGCCGTCCACATCGGCATCCGCCATGATGATGACCTTGTGGTAGCGGAGCTTGTTGATGTCGAAATCCTCGCCCAGTCCCGCGCCGAGCGCGACGATGACGGGCTGGAGCTTGTCGTTGCCGTAGATCTTATCGGCGCGGGCCTTTTCCACGTTCAGCATCTTGCCCCACAGCGGCAGGATGGCCTGAATGGCCGAGTCGCGGCCCATCTTGGCGGAACCGCCTGCAGAGTCGCCCTCGACGATGAAGATTTCGGTGCGGCTGGGGTCTTTTTCGCGGCAGTCTGCCAGCTTGCCGGGCATCCGGCTGGTCTCCAGCGCGCTCTTGCGGCGCACCAGTTCGCGGGCCTTTTTGGCAGCGGCGCGGGCACGGGCGGCCTGGGTGGCCTTTTCAAAGATGGCCTTTGCCACGCCGGGGTTCTCCTCAAAGAACTCCATCAGCTTGGAGTAGACCATGTTGGAAACCAGGGTGCGGATCTCGGTATTGCCCAGCTTTGCCTTGGTCTGGCCCTCAAACTCTGCCTCCTGCAGCTTGACCGAGATCACGCAGATCAGGCCCTCGCGGACGTCTGCACCGGACAGGTTCTCGTCCTTGTCCTTCAGCAGGCCGTGGCTGCGGCCGTAATCGTTGAACACGCGGGTCAGGCTGTTCTTGAAGCCCTCCTCGTGGGTGCCGCCGTCCGGGGTGTTGACGTTGTTGGCAAAGCTCAGCAGCAGCTCATTGTAGCTGGAATTGTACTGCAGTGCAATCTCCGCCATGCCCCGGTCGGTCTGACCCTTGAGGTAGATGACGTTGGGGTGCAGCACATCCAGCTTGCGCTTTTCGCCCAGATAGGTGACAAAGCTCTTGATGCCGCCCTCGTAGCACATGACCTCGGTGCGGTAGCAGGGGTCGCCCTCCTTGCCGTCCTCCAGCACGGGGGTATACATCTCGCGCTCGTCGGTCAGGGTGATCTTGACACCGGCGTTCAGGAAGCTTTCCTCCCGCAGGCGCTTTTCCAGCGTGTCGAAGTCGTACACGGTGGTATCCCGGAACATCTCCGGGTCCGGCTTGAAGGTGACCCGGGTGCCGGTAATGCCGTCGGCTACGGTGCCGATGCACTTGAGCGGGCCGTCCGGGTCGCCGCGGCGGAAGGTCTGCTCGTACTCCTTGCCGTCGCGGCGCACATCGACGGTGAGCCACTCGGAGCAGGCGTTGACCACCGAAGCACCCACGCCGTGCAGGCCGCCGGCCACCTTGTAGCCGGAGTTCTCGCCGCCGAACTTGCCGCCGGCGTGCAGGATGGTGTAAACGACGGTGACGGCGGGCAGGCCGGTGTCGGCCTGAATGCCCACAGGGATGCCGCGGCCGTTATCCGTGACCTGAATGATGTTGTCCTTGAGGATCTTCACCTCGATGTGGTCGCAGTAGCCGGCCAGCGCTTCATCGATGGCGTTGTCCACGATCTCGTAGACCAGATGATGCAGGCCCCGCTCGCCGGTGGAGCCGATATACATGCCCGGGCGCTTGCGCACCGCTTCCAGACCCTTCAGGACCTGGATCTCGCTGGCATTATACTCATGGTCGGTAGCGGTTTCGGCATTTGTGCTGGTAATGATTTCTTCTGCCATTTCCTTTCTCCCTTTTGTTCGTTTTTGCGTTTGTTTTTTCAAATGATAGCAAAGCGGGAACCGGTACACCAGGGTGTCCTTTTTTCTCGCAGTTTTGTTGTGTTTTTACGCCCCGGCCGCAGAAGGCGTTCCGGCTGGCGCGGTGCGGCTTTCCGGGCAGTTCCGGGGCTTTCCCATCCCTCTTTTTCTGTGGGTTTTCCGCCCGTTTTCTGCAAATTTCACTCCACCATCTTTTCGGCTCTGCGGCGCATGGCGGCAGGGGACAGCTCGGAAAGATAGACCGTATCCACCACCGCGCCGTCCGCCAGCACATAGCTCTGGGGCAGCTCGTCCGAAAGGCTCACCACCGCGCCGTTCTTCTGGGCATAGTTCAGAAACTCCCGGCCCCGGGGGGTGATGGTGGTGGTCTCCAAGTTGAAGATGCCGATGATGTCCCGGTCATTCAGTACGTAGTCGCGCCCCAGATGAATATACATACAGTATTTTCCTCATTCCGGCAGCTCATGCATAAAACGCTGTTTATGCACAGGTTTCGTATGGACTTTTGCAGCATTTATCCCGGTCAGGCCCGGCTCAGCACACCGCCGTTCATGCGGTATACCTCGCCGTCCGTTTTCAGGAACGCGGTATCATCGCAGCTGGTGACGAAGGTCTGCTTTTCCTTCATGCGGGTGAGCAGATACTGCTTGCGGCCCTCGTCCAGCTCGCTGAGCACATCGTCCAGCAGGAGCACCGGGTGCTCTCCGGTGATCCGGGCAGCGGCAGCCGCTTCGGCCATTTTCAGGCTCAGCACCACGCTGCGCTGCTGTCCCTGACTTGCAAACACCTTTGCGGGCTGGTCGTCCAGCAGCAGCTCAACGTCCTCGCGGTGGATGCCGCACAGGCTCTGCCCGGCGCGCAGCTCTTCGTTCTGGCGCTGCTTCAAAAGTGCGGACAGCCCGCCCGGCTCAAACTGGGCGGCATAGTGCACTGCCATGCGCTCTGCCCCGTGGGAAAGCTCGGCATAGTTGGCGCAGGCCAGCGGGCCAAGCAGGGCCAGATACTCCCGCCGCCGCTTCTGGATGGCCTCGCCCTGCGCTGCAAGCTCCACGTTCAGCACTTCCAGCAGGGCACATTTTTCTGCCCACGGGCGCTCGGTGCCGCCTGCAGAATGACGCAGAAGCGCATTTTTCTGCTGCAATGCCCGCACATAGCGGCGGTAGGTGGCAAGGTAGCCGGGGTACAGCTGGCACAGCGCCGCGTCCAGAAACCGCCGCCGTCCCTCCGGCGCCCCTTTGACAAGGCTCAGGTGCCCGGGGTCGAACACCACAGCCGGAAAACTGCCCGCAAGGCCTGCCGCCCGTTTGGGCGGTGCACCGTTCACCGATGCATACCGTCCGGGCCGCTGTGCGTCCGGCGTGCCCACCGTGATGCGCACTCTGGCCGGGTCGTCCGGCTCCTGATCCTCCTGCCGGGTGCGCTGGGTGACGGCTTCCAGCACCGCGAATGTTTCCCCACGGCGCACAAGCTCGGCATCCTTGCCGCCCCGGAAGCTTTTGCCGCCAGTCAGCAGCCAGATGGCCTCCAAGAGGTTTGTCTTGCCCTGACCATTGTTGCCGCAGATCACGGTCAGCTCCCGGCCCGGCTCCAGCTGCGCCGCCGCAATATTGCGGTAGTTCGCAACTTCCAGTGACAGCAGACGCATTACTGCCCCTGCCCGACTTCCACGGTCTGGCCGTCCAGCTCCACCACGTCACCGGCACGGCACTTTTTGCCGCGCATGGTGCACACCTCGCCGTTCACCTTCACGGCACCGCCCTGCACCAGCTCCTTGGCTTCGCCGCCGGTCTCGCACAGGCCTGCATATTTCAGCAGGGCATCCAGCTTGATAAACTCCGTATGGATGAGAATTTTCTGCATAAATTATCCCTCTTAATCGTTCTTGAAGCGCACCGGCAGCACCAGATACAGGAAATCGCTGCCCTCGGCAGGCAGCACCTTCACCGGGCTCAGAGGGCCGCTGATCTCCATGCGGACCTTGTCGGTGCGGGCGTTGCGCAGCGCGTCCAGCAGATAGCGGTTGTTGAAGCCGATCTCCACCTCGTCGCCCTCGCAGTCGGCGTTGAATTCATCCACCACGCGGCCAAGGTTGGTCTGGCAGCGGACGACGACTTTACCCTCTGTAAAGGAGATGCGGAGGGGATTTTTTAAACGCTCTGTAATAATCAGCGAAGCACGCTCGATGGTCTCAACGAACTCCTTGGTGTCGATGGTCACGCGGGTGCGGCTGTCGGCGGGGATCACGTTGCGGTAGTTGAGGAACTCGCCCTCGATCAAGCGGCTCATGATGGTGTAGCCGCCCGCCATAAAGACCACATAGCGGCGGTTGGCGCTGATGTGCACCAGCTCCTCGTCATCGTTGGGCAGCAGGTGGGAGACCTCGGTCATGGTCTTGCTGGGCACGATGATGCGGATATCCTTCACCGCCGTGACCGGGCGTTCCACGATGGCCAGACGGTAGCCGTCCAGTGCCACCACGGTCAGCTTGTCGGGCAGGATCTCGAACAGCTCACCGGTATGGGCGGGCTTTTTCTCGTCCTGACTGACCGCATATAACGTACGATCGATCATATCTTTCAGCACGCCGGTCTTGATGGTCAGGGTCTCCTCGGCTCCGGTGTTGGGCAGCTCGGGGAAATCACTGGCCGGCATGGACTGGATCTCAAACTGGACGACGCCGCTCTGGATGGTGGTCTTGCCGTTTTCGGCAGAGGTGATGGCCACCTGACCGGCAGGCATCCGGCTGATCATGCTGCTGAGCAGCTTTGCATTCAGCACCACCTCGCCGGCTTCCTTCACATTGGCTTCGATGGTGGTCACGATGCCCATTTCCAGATCGTAGCCGGTCAGGTTGAGCTGGAAGCCCTCAGCTTTGAGCAGAATGCCTTCCAGAACAGGGATCGCTGAACGCATGGTGACGGCTTTGGACACACCATCGATGGCTGCGCTCAGCAGAACTTTGTCACATACGATGTTCAAACTGAATTCTCTCCTTTGTTTTCCGGGTCCGGATGCTGTTTTGGGTTGAGATGCAGTCTCCGAACCGGTCTATCTTATTGAACTTGTTGTAGTAACCGTAGTAGGGGGTGGGGAACTTGTGGAAAACTTGGAAAAGTCCTGTCGGAATGCGGGGGTTTGGGTTTCCACGGCATTGTGAATGTGTTGTGAATGGATCGTGGAAAGGTGAGAAGGAGCCCTTCTTTCCACAGCCCATGTGGAGAACACAGGTTGAATGTTGAAAACTCTGTGGAAAGTGTGGAAAGGTTTGCGTTTTTACCACAAGATATGGGCCGTTTTTCCCCATTTTCTTCCGGTTCTTCCCCATATTTTGGGGTTAGCGGTCAAAATGAGTATGACTTTTACCCCGTTTTCCCCGGTCAGGCCTTCACGTTTTTGATGATGTCGCTGACGGTCTCCCGCAGGTGCTGGTCGTTCTTCATGTCCCGCTCCATGGTCTTCAGGGAGTAGACGATGGTGGAGTGGTCACGGCCGGAGAACTCGCGGCCGATCTCTTCCATGCTCATGCCGGTGACTTCGCGCAGGATGTAGATGGCGACGCGGCGGGCCGAGGCGACGTTGGCATTCCGCTTGGTGCCGCGAATGTCGGCGGGGGAGACGTTGAAGGTGCGGGACACTTCGCCCACGATCTTCTCGATGGTGACGGGCACCGGCTGAGTCTCGTTCAGGATGTCCTTGATGGCATTCTGCGCCACGCTGATGACAGGCTGGATGCCCTCCAGCATGTAGTAGGCGTTCAACTTCTTGACGGCGCCTTCCAGCTGGCGGATGTTGTTCTTCAGGTGGTTGGCGATGAACTCTGCCACATCTTCGGGCAGGTCAAGGTGGAGCAGCTCGGCCTTGCGCTTGACGATGGCCACGCGGGTCTCGAAATCCGGCGGCTGGACATCGGCGGTCAGGCCCCACTCGAAACGGGTGCGCAGACGCTCTTCAAGGCTCTTGATCTCCTTGGCGGGGCGGTCGGAGGCGATGACGATCTGCTTGTGGGCATCGTGCAGGGAATTGAAGGTGTGGAAGAACTCCTCCTGCGTGGACTCCTTGCCCGCGATAAACTGGATATCGTCCACCAGCAGCAGGTCGGCCACGCGGTACTTCATGCGGAAGTCCTCGGTGCTGCCCGCGCGGATGGCGGCGATCAGCTCGTTGGTGAACTGCTCACAGGTCACGTACATGATGACGAAATCGGGGTGGGTGCGCTTGATCTCGGTCTGGATGGCCGTCAGCAGATGGGTCTTGCCCAGACCGGAACCGCCGTAGATGAACAGCGGGTTGTAGGCTCCGGAGGGGTTGGCCGCCACCGCCTGCGCCGCAGCAAACGCAAACTGGTTGGACGGGCCCTTGATGAAGTTTTCGAAGGTGAATTCGTAGTTGCCCTGCGGGGAGGCGGGGTTCGCCTCGTACTGCTGGGCCAGCACGACTTCGTGCGGCGGGGTGCTGGGCACCACGAGGGTGATGTCCACGTCAAAGCCCAGCACGGTCTTGAAGGCTTCCTTGAGCAAGCCAAGGTAGCGGTCCGTCACGATCTTGCAGATGAAGTCGTTCCGCACCGAGAGGGTGATGTGGCTTGAGTCCTCAAAGCTAATGGGCTCAAGGCCATCGATATAGAGATTATAGGTCGGCTCGGCCATCTGCGTTTTGCAGTACGCCTGTGCGGCCTCTAAAACGTCCTTGAAAGAATCCATAAAACATCCACTCCATTGAAGTTTTCAACAATGCTGCTGATACCAGGTTAGTATACCACAAAAATGGCTGTGCGTCCATATTTCTATAATGTAATTTATAATACATAAGAAAAGCCCCTGCAGGGCCGTTGTGTCTGGGGCAAAACCGGGCCACAATATCTTGTGGCAATAGAGTTTTCCACGGCAAAATGGTGAAAAAGTTGAAAATCTTTTCACAGAAAAATCCGCAAAAAGTTTGCGGAAAAGCGAAAAAAATGCTTGACAGAACGCCATACTATGCGATATACTGTTGAATTGCAAGCCTGTCCCCAATCTGGGACCGCATCAGACCCCATACCGGGGATAAGTTTTTACGGAGGATACAACCATGAAGAGAACTTTTCAGCCCAAGAAGCGTCAGCGCAAGGAAGTTCATGGCTTTCTGACCCGCATGAGCACCAAGAACGGCCGCAAGGTCATCAATGCTCGCCGTGCAAAGGGCCGCAAGAGCCTGACTGTCTGATCTCTGCCTTTATGACGGGATCCGGCGCAGAAATGAATATGCGCACAAAAGACCGCTGATACTGGATTGGCGGTCTTATTTTTTTTTTGAGAAACGGAAAACTGCCGGATTCTTGAAAGAATTTTTGTAAAATTGCCCGCATGGGCTTTCAAAGTAGAAAAATTTTTGATATACTGGCTGAAGAATGCACCTTCCGGGTGCGTTCCCAGTCACGGAAAGGAGGCGCGGAACCATGCGCTATCGTCCCATCCGCCGCAACAGCGAGTTTGGCAGAGTGTATGCCCGCGGCAAGTCCTACGTGAACCCGGCCCTTGTGATGTATGTGCTGAAGACCCGCGGCAAAAAGACCCGTGTGGGCCTGACCGCCACCAAAAAGATCGGCCACGCCGTGCAGCGCAACCGGGCCCGCCGCGTAATGAAGGCGGCCATCGACGAACATCTGGACTACAACATCGGCGGCTATGATCTGGTCTTTGTGGCCCGGGGCATGACCCCGCGGCTGAAGAGCTGGCAGCTGAGCAGCGTAGTGGCAAAGCTGTTCGCACAGGCCGGCCTGCCCGATAAGGCCAAACGTCCGGATGCACCGCCGCCAGCCACAGTGCCCCCGGCACGCAGGGCAAAGGCGGAAAAGGCGGAGCCCACCGCATGACAGGGCTGCAAAACGCCTGCAGGAAGGCGCTGTGCGGGCTGATCCGGGTGTATCAGTACACCCTGAGCCCGTGGATCGGCCGCAGCTGCCGTTTTACGCCCAGCTGCAGCAACTACACCATGCAGGCCATCATGACCCATGGGTGCATCAAAGGCATCCTGCTGGGGGCATGGCGCATCGCCCGGTGCAATCCCCTCGGCAAATGGGGCTACGACCCGGTGCCGGAGCCGGGCCGCTGGCAGAACCCTGCCCGCCGCCTGCAGCCCGCAAAGCTGTTTTCCACACGGCACAGGCAAAAGGTGGAAAAATAGAGGCTTCCTGTGCAGAGCGTAGTCGCGTGTTTAAAGTTTCATGGTTTTTGCAAAATGCAGCACCGCCGGGTATGTTCTCTTTTGCGTGCCAAAAGAGAACCAGAAAAGCACCCGCTACTTTCGAGGCGCGGGAGGCACGAGAAAGGGGCTGCTCGCCCCTTTCAGACCCCGAAGGAGAGGTCGAAACGGA
>ENA-ORMX01002517-ORMX01002517.1-human-gut-metagenome-genome-assembly--contig:-NODE-2517-length-10459-cov-2.699346_pt1 | contig 10459 bp, 9 predicted proteins | sample MGYA00242108_ERZ509007 | MGnify/ENA primary metagenome ERZ509007 (study PRJEB26280, sample SAMEA2338745) | human gut metagenome | biome: human gut; feature: human-associated habitat; material: faeces...
TGCACACGGACACGTTGCCGCCGGCGCAGCTGACGGTGAGCACGCCCTCGTCCTCGGAGTCGAGGTTGAGCATCGTGCGCCCCTTCAGCACGGAGGCGTCCAGTGCGGCCGCGCCGAGCATGCCGGTCTCCTCATCGACGGTGATGACGACCTCGAGCGGGGGATGGGGGATGTCGTCCGCAGCCAGGATCGCCAGCGACATGGCCACGGCGATGCCGTCGTCCCCGCCGAGCGTTGTGCCGCGTGCGCCGATCGTATCGCCGTCCACGAAGAGGTCGAGCCCCTCGCGGGCCATGTCCTTCGTGCAGTCCGGCGCAGTCTCGCAGACCATGTCCATGTGCCCCTGCAGGATGACCGGGGCGGCGGTCTCGTACCCCGGCGTGCCGGGTGCGAAGATGATGACATTGTTGTGCGCGTCCTGAATGCAGCGCAGCTGATGTTCGGCTGCGAAGCGAACAAGGTAATCGCTGATGGCTTTCGTGTTCCCGGAGCCGTGTGGGATGGCGCACAGCTGCTCAAAACAGGAAAAGACAGCGCGCGGCTCCAGATGATCGAGAATCGGCATGACAAATCTCCTTTGTTGGTGAAATGGACCCGGCGGACACGCTGCTGTGCCCGCCGGGGATGGTTACGATTCGGCCGGGATCTGCACCCGGGACAGGGAGGCGCGGATGTTGCCGGTGAACAGCAGACTCAGGCGGCGGATCTGCGCCTCGAGATCCTCTTTCATCCCGTTTTCGAGCCATTCGTAGAAAATGTCCGTGATGCCGAAGCGGTAGAGGTCGCACACGAGCTTTTTGTCCGCCTCGCTCACGCGCAAGCCGTGGGCCTGTGCCTCCACATAGCTGCGCATCATTTCCCCGGAAATGCGGTCCACATGCTTTTCCAGCTCCAGACGGTGCGAGGAGGTGTAGATGTGGTACACGGCGCGCTTGTGCTCACGCGCGAAGCGGGAGGCGGTGATCATACATTCCTCCCAGCTGCCGGTGGCCTCAAATTCATCGAGCGCGCGCTCGGTCTCGCGGCGCAGGATGGTATCGAGCAGCTCATACAGGTCGGAGTAATGATAATAAAACGTCCGGCGTGTGATCTGGCATTCTTCCACGAGCTGCGTTACGGTGATCTTGTCAAACGGCTGCTCGGACAGCAGCTTCAGGAACGCATCCTGGATGGCGGCTTCAGTCAAATGTGCCAAGCGGGATCCCACCTTTCTGGTCGTGCGGCGCGGTCATTGCGCGGCCGGTTGTGTGTCCTGTGCGGGGAGATATTCGATGTGCGCATAGCTGTGCCGCCGGGCGACAGTATCGCACATGAATGTATAGACTTTTTGATGCAGGGCCCGGCGGGCGCTGCGCGGCGGCAGGGATGCGTCCGGGTAGACCGGCTCGCCGACAACGACGGTGATGCACGGCGGCAGAAACCGCAGCAGCTTCCGCTGCCGGTAGACGACCACCACGCCGACGGCGGGCACCTGCTCGCGCACCGGATAGGCAAACGCTGTGTCCGGGAACGGGCGGATACCGTTGTAGTACGGCCAGATGTGTGCCTCTGGATAGATCATCACGGCCTGACCGCGTTCGAGCCGGCGGTGCATGGCGGCCAGAAACTGCCGCGTGCCGTCGATCGTGTCGGCCAGCGGGACGGCCCCGAGCATCTGCACGATGTTGCGCACGCCCGGAATGGAGACTGTGTCCGCCGCGGTGACGATGTTTGCGCGGCGCGGGAACGCCAGCAGCGTCGGGATGAAGGCATCCGCCAGCGTGTTCGTGTGGTTGCCGTAGAGAAAATAGCCGCCGGGCAGCTCGCGCAGCGCTTTGCGGTTTTCGATCCGCAGGCCGAAAACGAGCTTGCAGTACAAAAACAGAAACGGCGTCATGATCAGCCGGTAGACGACGAACGCGAGCGCCTGCCAGACCGGGCTGGGGTGCTCATAAGGAAAGTCGGCGCCGATCGGCTTCGGCCGGATGTGCCCGTTCGTCGGCGCGAAGTCGTCGTGCAGCGGGTCGTGATAATAGATGGTCTTGCGGCTCATGTCGGCTTACCGCACAGGGCGACGGCGTCAAAGAGCATCTGCTCCATCTGGCGCATGCAGCTCTGCTGTTCAAACTGCGTGCCGCTCTCGAGATATTTCCGGCTGTAGTCCGTGCGCTCGGCCGGGTGCTCGACCCAGTAGTCGATCTTGGCGGCCATATCCTCGGGGTCCTTATTTTTAAATAGAGATTTCTCGTCGAGCGCGAATGCCTTGGCCGCACTCTTCGGGGAGTTGGCGATGACCGGCACCAGCCCGCAGGCGATGGCCTCCAGACAGGCGATGGACTCGATCTCCACCTCGGCGGGGTGACAGTAGAGGTCGGCGCAGCGCAGCAGATTCAGCAGGTCCTGCCGTGAGAAAAACGCGATCTCCATGTCGACGCCGTATTTGTCGGCCAGATGACGGTAATGCTCTTCACGCGGCCCTTCACCGGCGAGGATCAGGTGGATCTGCTCGCGGTGGGCCGAGCGGCCGATGGCCTTGATGAGGATCTCCTGATTCTTTTCGCTCGACAGGCGGCCGGTCGAGACGATGAGGAACTTGCCTTCCAGTCCCGCCGGGCGCTTGGCCGGGCCGGGCGTGAACATGCTGTTGACGCCGTTGGAGATCACGCGGCCGTTCGTCGGGCCGACGACGGCCTCAAACGTGTCGCGGATGAACTGCGTCGGGTAATGGATGATGTCCGAATACTGATACACCATCTGGTAGCAGGCGCGGTAGACGCCGCGGTTGATCGCATCGAGATCCTTGCACAGAAAGTGCGCCGTGACGTTCTCGGCCTGGCAGTGGAAGCTGGAGGTGATGGGCTTGTTATACGCCTTGGCGATCTTCACCGCCGTGTGCGACAGCTGCAGCACGAACGTCGTGTGCACGACGTCGCAGTCGCGGATCGCGTCCTCGAGCAGGGAGCGGTCCGGGCGCGGCAGCGTCACGCCGTTGCGCTCCACGATCGGGTTGAGCAGGTAGAGGTTCAGCTCCGGCACGACGTAAAAGCACTCATTGCCGGCCTTGTCCTGATCGGCGCAGACCACGCGCACCGTGTGCCCCTGCGCGCGCAGGAAGCGGATGAGGTTCATGCAGGCGATCGTGGTACCATTGTTTTCTTCGCCCAGAATATCACAGACAATCGTGATCGTCATGTTGTCGTATCATTCCTTGTTTTTTGAATTGGCAGGAGCGTCCCGCCGCATGATGCGACATTGCTCATTGTAACCGGAAGAAATGAGAGCCGCATGAAAAATAGAGGATAAAGATCCATTCATTTAAGAATTCAAACAAATCTCACAATATCATATCATACTTTCTCACGTGAGAAAACCTCTCATTTTCCTGAAAATGTGACGGATTTTTTGCAAGGATCGCAAAACGGACGCGCGCCCTCTTGAATTACGTTTTCGAATCGTGTATATTATTTATACCCATGTGTTCATATTTTTTGTTTTAGGAGAGCAAATTATGACAGACTATCAGAAGATGTATCAGGAAAAACTGACGACGCCGGATAAGATTGCCCAGCAGGTGCAGTCCGGCTGGCTGCTCGGCATGGATACGGCGACCTCGCAGACGCCGGCCATCATGACCGCAATCGCGGAGCGCATCCGCAACAGCGATATTACGGGCGTGAAGGTGCAGGCCCTGCTCGATGCGTACCCGTTCGAGTTTTATACCGACCCCACGCTGGCCGGCAAGATGACCGGCTACAGCTGGTTTTCCAGCAGCGCGGCGCGCAAGGCGGTCAACGCCGGCTATGCCGATATCATCCCGGCATATTACCGCGATTTCCCGACCCGCATCCGCACGGAGTACGACTATGACGCCGTGTGCGTCGAGGTCGCGCCGATGGACCGCCACGGTTACTTCAGCCTGGCGCTCAACGGCTCGTATATCGACGCCATGCTCGACAAGACCAAGCGGATCTTCCTCGAGGTCAACGACCGTCAGCCCCGCGGCCTGTGCGGTTCGCTGATCCACATTTCGCAGGTCGACGCCATCGTGGAGTATAACCACGATCTGCCGGTCCTGCCCCCGGTCCAGCTCGACGAGGTGAGCAAGACGATCGGCGGCCTCATCGCCGAGCGCATTCCGGACGGCGCGTGCCTGCAGCTCGGCATCGGCGCGATCCCGGACGCGACCGGCATGGCGCTCAAGGCCAAGCACGACCTCGGCATCCACACCGAGATGTTCACCGACTCCATGGTCGAGCTCATCGAGTGCGGCGCGGTCAACAATAGCAAAAAGCAGATCCACCGCGGCAAGACCGTCACGACGTTTGCCTTCGGTTCGCAGCGCATTTATGATTATATCGACGATAACCCGGCCGTCGAGATCCTGCCGGTCGAATACGTCAACGATCCGGACGTCATCTGCCAGAACGACAACATGATCTCTATCAACGCAGCGGTCGAGGTTGACCTCTTCGGCCAGGTCTGCGCCGAGTCGGTCGGCACGAAGCACATGTCCGGCTCCGGCGGCCAGATCGACTATGTCCGCGGCGCCTGCCAGTCCCGCGGCGGCAAGAGCTTCATCGCCTTCACGTCCACGGCCAAGGGCGGCACGATCAGCAAGATCAAGTCCATCCTCACCCCGGGCGCCGTCGTTACGACGAGCAAGAACGATGTCGACTACATCGTCACCGAGTACGGCGTGGCGCATCTGCGCGGCCGCAGCCTTGGCGAGCGTGCCCGCCAGCTGATCGCCATCGCGCACCCCGACTTCCGCGACGAGCTGACCTTCGAGGCCAAAAAGCGCGGCATTATGATCTGATCCCGCAGTGCAAAGCCTGCTGTCCGCATCCCACGGACGGCAGGCTTTTTTTGCCCATACGCATTCTGTATCTGGGCGCACATAATGGTGACGTGTGTTTCATCAAGCGCTGGAAAATGCGCAAAAGTGTTACATTTGTACCGCAGTGGGGATTGTGCTTTTCTCGCAGCGGCAATATAGTGTAACCATAAAAAGGGGACAGATTTCGATGCTGTCCCAAATCTATTGGAGGGATTTTTCATGAAGAAAACGTGGAGCAGAGTGCTCGCCACCGTTCTGGTTCTGGCGATGGTGCTTTGCATGCCCGGTTTCGCAGCAAGCGTTGCCGATACGACGGACTTCGAGTCCGATCGTGCGACCTCTGCTGACGAACTGACGGACGCGGATCTGCCGGAGCTCCTGTCGGCGAGCGGCAACCACTATCCGATCGTGCTGGTGCACGGCCTGTTCGGTTGGGGCGGCACGGAAGTGCTCGGCCTGAACTACTGGGGCGGCTTCAGCAGCCTGCGCGACATTCTCAACAATGCCGGCTACAAGGTTTACACCCCGTCCATCGGCCCCGTCGCCAGCAACTGGGACCGCGCCTGTGAGCTGTATGCCTACCTCGTCGGCGGCACGGTCGACTACGGCGCATACCACTCCGCCACCAACGGCCATGCGCGCTATGGCCGCACGTTCCCGGGCGTTCTGCCGGAGCTGAATAACCCCGACAGTGAGCTGAAAGTGCATCTGGTCGGCCACAGCATGGGCGGCGAGACGATCCGTATGCTCGCACAGCTGCTGGAAAACGGCGATGCCGATGAGCGCAATGCCAGCCGCGGCGGTGATATCAGCCCGCTGTTCACCGGCGAGTGCCGCCACTGGATCGAGAGCATCACGACGCTCTGCACGCCGCACGACGGCAGCCAGTATGACACGAAGGTCTATCAGAACATCGGCGATCTGGCCCAGTATGCCATGGGCATCATCGGCGCGGTTACCGGCACCAATGTCAATGAGAACAACTTCGGCCTGGACTTCAAGCTCGATCAGTGGGGTCTGGTGCGCCAGCCCAACGAGTCTTACTCCAGCTACTTCAACCGTGTGATCAACAGCAAGATCTGGACGCAGCACACCAACGACCTGAGCGTCTATGACCTTGACGTCGACGGCGCAGCCGTGCTCAACGGCTATGCCAAGGCGCAGGATGATATCTATTACTTCTCCGTCGCCTGCTCGAACACCCATCGTGAACCGCTGACCGGCCACTATCTGCCGAATGCCAGCATGAACCCGATGATGGTCAAGAGCAGCACCTACATGGGCAGACACGTCAACTACGCGGTCGGCCATGTGAACATCACGCCGGACTGGTGGGAGAATGACGGCATCGTCTCCGTCCGCTCCGCGATCCGTCCGCACGAGAATTCCACGGATAAGTACAATGAAAACTACGGCGTCGGCGCTGACGGCAAGATGACCTTCAAGGCCGGCACCAAGATGGGCGTCTGGAACTACATCGAGAAGATCGACAACACCGACCACATCAACATGGTCGGCCAGATGCAGAAGTCCACGCACGCCATGCTGCAGGAAAAGTTCTTCGAGCTGGCCAAGATGCTCAACAGCATCCCGGTGAGCAGCTCGACCGGTGCACATGTCTGCCCGGGCGCTCACTTCACCGATATGCCCGCCTACACCAACTGGGCGCATAAGGGTCTGGATTACTGCATCCAGAACGGCATCCTGAACGGCACGAGCGCGACGACCATTGCGCCGAACGGCACGACCACGCGCGCACAGCTCGTGACGATGCTCTACCGTCAGGCCGGTTCTCCGAAGGCTGCCAAGTCCAGCCCCTTCACCGATGTGACCGACAGCTGGTCTGTCGATGCGGTCAACTGGGCCTTCGAGAAGGGTGTCGTGAACGGCACGAGCCCCACCACGTTTTCCCCGAATGATGCCATTACGCGCCAGGATATGGCGACCATCCTCTATAACTACACCAGGAATGTTCTGGATCTGGACGTGTACGATACCGCTGACCTGACCGGTTATCCGGACTACAGCTCCATTTCCGATTATGCCCGCACGCCGCTGTCCTGGGCGGTCGCACAGGGCGTGATCCTCGGCGTCGGCAATTCCAACGGCGTGGACACCCTTCAGCCGAAGGGTGATGCCACCCGTGCGCAGACCGCTACGATCATCATGCGCTTCTGCCAGAACGTCCTCTGAGACTTCATTTCAACAACACAAGCCCGATGGGATCTTCCCATCGGGCTTGTTGTCGCTTTTTCGTGGCGCTTTCACTGCGGAGTGTGCAGAAATTAGACAAATGCATGATAATGTGTGTAAAAAATGCCTTGACAATCGCATAGGATCTGGCATGTTGAAACTGGAAGAACTTCCAATTATTCACTTCGTCAACCCAAAATATTGTGCAGCTGCAGGAGGTGGCAAATGAAAAAACGAAGCAAGCAAATTCTGACGCTCTTTATACTTGGACTTGTACTGATTCTGTTGGCACCGTATGTGCCGGATTTCTGCTTCCGCGTACTTCTGGCCGCAAAAGAGAAGCTGTTTGATTACAGGTATTGGGATATTCGGTTCGAGCAAATCATTCCGTCTGTGCGTATGGGAGGCATTATTCTCTCTGCGTGGGGTATGGCCTTGTTACTGAAAAAAGAGGATAAAGAATGAAAAAGCGAATTTCCATGCTTTTAGCTCTGGTTTTTGTGTTTTCCGTCCTGTTTATTCCCGTTCAGGCTGCCGATACTGCCGGAGTTGCAGTTTCGGGGACGATTTCTCTGGATGATTTGGATTCCAATCCAGATGTGATCGTAAGCGACCCTATGACGTTTACTGAAATGATCGCGCGTATGGCAAAAAATGCGGATATGTCATATGATGAAGTTCTGCGTATGCTCCCGGATACGATGCAGACACAGGCTGCCCGCAGCAATGCTTATCGTTCCTTCACTGCCAGCTTGCATGTGACGGACGAATACCAGCCGTACTTGGACTTTTATTGCGCCACAAGTGAGGGCGGTCATTTCTTCAATATCAACTCTATCTATTCGATTCAGTTAGTGCGATCCTATAATGGAATTTCCAAGCAATTCGGGGGAGAGGTTAACGCATGGCTGCGTAGCTCAAATTCCATCGAATACTATGTAAATGGCGACTTTTTCAATAATGGGACAACAACTGTGTCTGGCGGTACTGGAGTGAACGCCGGTTTGAATGTGAAGTGCTCTGTAACGTACTCGGTCTCGTATTCATCGAACCACTATAAGTACTTCTATGTTCATAAGACAATTAAATACGGAAGCTGAATGTAAGCGTTTTTGCATCATCGAATAAACCGCAAGCCCGATGGGATCTTCCCATCGGGCTGTCCTGTTTTCGCTTTTCCTAAAAATCAGCGCGCCTTTTCCCAGCCGTCGAGCGGTGCGCGCTGGATGGCGCCGAACACCTTGCTGCGCAGATCGGGGTAGGTCTGGCTCATGGTGCGGATGAACTGCTTGATCTCGTAGCGCTTGCTGCCGCGGTCCTCGGGGCAGGGGTTTTCGACGATCGGCAGCGCCAGCGCCTTCGCCAGATTGGCGATGCGCCCCTCGCCGGCGTAGAGCATCGGACGGATCTGATCCACGCCTGTGCGCGTCATGTGCGTCACCGGCTGAAAGCAGCTGATGCGCCCCTCGTACACGAGCGAGAGCGGGAACGTCTCGACCGCGTCGTCAAAGTGATGGCCGAGCGCGAGCTTCGTGATGCCGCGCTCGCTGAGCGCGGTGCACAGCGCGCCGCGGCGCATCTTCGCGCACAGGGAGCAGGGATTATCCTCCTTGCGCACGTCGAACACGACCTCTTTGATGTCCGTTTTCAGGCGGGTGTATGGCACGCCGAGCGTATCGCACAGCTCCGCCACCGGCGCAAAGTCCATGCCGTCAAAGCCGAGCTCGACCGTGATCGCCTCGAGCGTGAACGGCTTCGGATAGTACCGGCGCAGCTCATTGAGCGCCATGAGCAGCACGAGCGAATCCTTGCCGCCCGAGACGCCGACGGCGACGGTGTCGCCCGGCGCGATCATGTCATAATCCTCCACGCACCGGCGCACCAGACCGGTGAACGCGTTTAGGTCATTCATAGCGGGACCTCCAAAATGAAAATAGAAACTGTGAATTCGAGCGTAAAACGGAGAAAAACGGAGATTTTGAGAGCAAAGCAATATCTAAATCAAAATTCCGTTGACAGGTACCACCGATTGTGGTATAAAAGATAAGCGCGAATGTGAGACCTATTCTACGTTCGCGCCTGAAAAATGTCAAAATGTTTTTCAACACATTCAAATTGGAGGCACGAATATGTCCACTACTTTGCTGAACAAGGACACCGTCACCCGCAAGTGGTACGTTCTGGATGCAGCCGGCAAGCCGATGGGCAAGACCGCAGCGCTCGCTGCCGATCTGCTGCGCGGCAAGCTCAAGACCGACTACACCCCGCACGTTGACTGCGGCGACTTTGTCATCATCATCAACGCCGAGCAGGCAGTGCTCACCGGCAAGAAGCTCGAGCAGAAGTACTACCGCACGCACTCCGGTTATCCCGGCGGCCTGCACGAGACGCAGTACAAGAAGCTCATGAAGGACAAGCCCGAGCTGGCTATGCGTCTGGCTGTGCGCGGCATGCTGCAGAAGAACACCATCGCCCAGTGGCAGCTCAAGCGCCTGAAGATCTATCGCGGCGCCGAGCATCCCCATGCGGCACAGAAGCCCGAAGTCTGGGATCGCTGAGAAGGAGGAAATAGAACATGGCAACTTATACGAGCAAGAAAGCCTATATGTATGGCACCGGCCGCAGAAAGTCCTCCGTCGCGCGTGTGCACCTGTTCCCGAACGGTACCGGCAGCATCACCGTCAACGGCCGTCCGCTGGATGACTACTTTGGTCTCGAGACCCTGAAGCTCATCGTTCGTCAGCCCTTCGCGGCGACCGATACCATGGGCAAGTTCGACGTCGAAGCCACCGTGACCGGCGGCGGCGTGACCGGCCAGGCCGGCGCGATCCGTCACGGCATCGCCCGTGCGCTGCTCCAGGTCGAGGACAGCTACCGTGCGCCCCTGAAGGCTGCCGGCCTGCTGACCCGTGACCCGAGAATGAAAGAGCGTAAGAAGTACGGCCTCAAAGCCGCTCGTCGCGCTCCGCAGTTCAGCAAGCGCTGATCTATCCGAATATCGTTTCCAAAGCCCGAGATCCGCTGGATCCCGGGCTTTTCTTTGTCCGCGCGGGAGCGGGCGATCGGATTTTTGCGCGCACTGGCTTGACAAACCGGGGCCGATGTGGCACATTATGCATGATTAGTTGCATCTAACTGCGTTTTGGGGGCACAAAACGCCCTGTTCCGGGGCAAATCTGAAAAGGAGTCAAGCCTTTTATGCCGGAATCACTGATATTCTGAAACTTCGCGTCCTACTCAGCTTCCTCAATGAAGATCCCAAAACCTGCACGGTCACGGGCCTTGCCGGTGTGCTCGGTGAGGGGAAGCAGAAGGTCAGCCGTATGCTCATGGCGCTCGAGCGCGAGGGGCTGCTCGACCGGAGCAACCCGCGCCGACCGTGCCTGACGGAAGCCGGGCGAGCACGCGCGGCCTATTACGAGGAGCGCACAAACGTTGTGCTCAACCACC
>ENA-ORMX01002528-ORMX01002528.1-human-gut-metagenome-genome-assembly--contig:-NODE-2528-length-10434-cov-2.511514_pt1 | contig 10434 bp, 5 predicted proteins | sample MGYA00242108_ERZ509007 | MGnify/ENA primary metagenome ERZ509007 (study PRJEB26280, sample SAMEA2338745) | human gut metagenome | biome: human gut; feature: human-associated habitat; material: faeces...
GCTGCACGAAAAAATGGCCGCACAGGCCATGCTGCCGCTCTACACGGACATTGAGCTGCCGCTGTGCCCGGTGCTGGCGCGCATGGAGCAGGCGGGCTTTCTGGTCGACCGCAAGGCGCTGTACGACTTCGGCGAGAGCCTCACGAGCAGCATCGAGCAGCTCCAGCAGAGCATCTGGGCGCTCGCGGGCGAGCCGTTTATCCGTTGGTATCTGAGCCTTTTATAAGGCGCGTTTCGCAGCACTCCGCTGAAAGGAGAATGAGCATGAACAAGATCGTTGGCCTTGATATCGGTGAAAACAGCGTAAAAATGGCCTATTTTGTGGGCCGCGAGCTGAAAAGGACCGCAAAGCTGGAGCTGCCCGACGCGATGGTGTCCGGCGGGCGCATCCTCTCGATGGACGCGATGGCGGACTTCCTGCACGACGCGGCAAAGGGCAGCGGCATCCCGCTGACGAATGCCGCGCTGGTCGTGCCGGCGAGCGAGGTCTACACCCGCATCATCACCCTGCCCGCCATGACCGAGCAGCAGCTTTTCTACAACCTGCCTTACGAGTTCCGCGACTTTTTGACGGAGGAGAAGAGCAAATATTTCTTCGACTACGCCGTGCGCCGCATCGTGAACGACGCGGACGGGCATCCCAGGGAGATGGAGCTCTTCGCCTGCGCCATCCTCAAGACCACGGTGGAGGGCTACCGCGCGATGCTGCACCGCGCGGGCTTCCGCCTGCGCGTGCTCACCGTCACCGAGTGCGCCTACGGCGCGGTACTGGGCGCATACCTCAGGCGCATGGGCGCGGAGAACGACGATAAGGACCGCTGCATCGTCTCCATCGGACACCGCAGCACGCACCTTTACATTTACCACGGCGCGACGTTCGACAGCCGCCGTGAGATCGACGTCGGCGGCAGGCTGATCGACGAGCAGATCGCCGAGCACTGCGGCGTGGACATCCATTTGGCGCACAGCTATATGCGCAGCGACTACAACGGCGTGCTTGAGGCGGACTATGCCCGCGAGGCGTACAGCCGTCTGGCGGTCGAGATCATGAAGGCGGTCAATTTCTACAACTACAACAACCGCGACCGCGAGCTGCACGACCTCTACATCTGCGGCGGTGGCGGCGGTATCGAGCCGATGCTGCGCACCATCGTCGAAACGACGAGGCTCACGCTCCATCCGGTCTCCGAGCTACTCTCGCAGCAGCTTTCGACCGAGGAGCCGTGGACGTATCTGCGTGCCATCGGCGGTGTGAGCGAGGGCATCAAGGGGGGACTGGCATGATCGCGGAGAAGGAGAAGAAAACGGCCCGCGCGAACACGCCCCGCCGTCCGGTCCGCTGCCCGCAGAAAACGGGCATCAACCTCAATCTGCACGAAAAGCGCACAGGCACGGTGCTCACGCTGCTTATCGGCGCGCTGTGCATCACCGTGCTTGCGCTGGCGGTCGCCAAGTTCGGCGTCCTCGACCTCTACGACCGGCTCGCCGACGCGCAGAGCGCGTATGCGCAGGCGCAGCAGGAGAACCGCGCCGCGCAGGAGAAGCTCTCGCACTTTGGCGAGGTGCTCTCGGAGTACCGCACCTATTCGATGGAGTGGATGGAGGACGGCGAGGACTCCGACCTCAACTTTGCCGTGGAGCGCACGGAAATGCTCGACCTGATCGAGCGCACGGTGATGCCCTACGGCACGCTCAGCGCCCTGCAGGCGCAGGGCGACCGCGTGGACGTCGAGCTGAACGAAACGGACCTTGACCGTATCGCCGAGGCGCTCAGCGCCGTGAAGGCGTCGAGCATCGTGGAGTCGGTCGGACTGGAGCTTGCCGAAACGGAGAAGGACCGCCCCGCCGACGTGATGAAGTGTACGCTGCACATCGTGCTGAGAGGGGAGGCGGCGGAATGAACCGTGAATTGACCCTGCGGGAAAAGGTGCTGCTGCTCATCCTGATCGTGCTCGTGATGGTGCTCGGCTACTTCAAGCTCCTCTACGAGCCGGTCAGCGACCGCATCGCGCGCTGCCGCGAGGACACGGCGCAGGAGCAGCTTGCGCTGGAGCAGAACGCGGTCAGGCTGGCGCAGATGGAAAAGATGGAGCAGGCGCTCGCGGATATCCGCGCCGCCGGCGGCAGCAAGGCGATCCCGCGCTTCAACAACAGCGAGGCGCTGCTGCGCGAGCTGCGCAGCCTGCTCACGGGCACGGGGGAATACTCCCTCGATTTCGGCGACGGCACGACGCAGCAGGGCTATATCGTCCTGCGCCCCGTCTCCATGACCTACCGCACGGGCACCTACGAGCAGTCGCGCGCGATCATTGACCGCCTCAGCGCGAGCGACAACATCAACCGGATATCCGACCTGAGCATCCGCCGCGACGAACGGAGCGGCGGACAGGGCTATCAGACCATGCTGACGGTGACCTATTTCGAGGTCGCGCCGTAACGCACAGAGGAGCAGAGCGCCATGAAAAACAACAGGGCAAACAGACACAATGACCGCGGCTTCACCCTCTCGGAGGTCCTTCTGACGGTGGCGATCCTTGTGGTGCTGTTTGCCCTTGCCGCCGTTCCCGTCTCGAAGATGCGGCGCGAGCTGCGCCAGACGGAGCTGGACAGCAAGGCGGAGATCTTATTCCAGACCGCGCAGAACCGCATGACGCAGCTTCTGGCCGCCGGTATGGAGGAGAAATACAAGAACGGCGGCGACGTGAAGCGCTTTACCTATATCCCTCTCGACGCGGAAGAGGACAAGTACGACGAGACCGATATCGACAGGCTTCCGCTCTGGTATGTGACCGACGCGGAAAAGGACAATGACTCCGCCGCGGCGTATTACATCCTGCCGCGGGAGCAGACCGACGCCGAGCTGCGCGAGGGCCATTGGCTCGTGGAGTACAACGCGGACAGCGGCAGCGTCTACGCGGTGTTTTACAGCGAGGAGGCGTTGGGCGTGCATACCGGGCTCGACGTGCTGCGCTACCGCAGCCAGCGCGTGAAAACGGCGAAGGTCGGCTACTATGGCGGCGACGCGGCGGCGGTCAATGACACCGGCGTGCTCGCGCCGCGGGCGGAGATCCTCAACGGGGAGACGCTGGAGGTGCGCATCACCTGCAAGGCGCCGAATGACCGTCCGCTCCATTTCTTCATCACCATCCGCGACGACAAAGGAAATGAGACGGCGCGCACCGAGCTGAAAAATGATACCAAGACGTTCACCACGATCGAGAAGAGCTTCCGGGACTACGAGGTGACGGTGACGCTCGACGACCTGAGCGGCGACGGCAGCCGCCGCTTTGCGCAGCAGGAATGGCTGAAAATGCTGACGCCCGGGGAGAATCTGACCGTCACCGTTGAGGTCACCAGCGACGACCCGCTGGTGGAGGGCGCGCGATTTGTGCCCGAAAAGACAAATGGTCTGTTCCATACGCTGCGCGGCGGCGATACGGCGGTCGTCACCTGCGCCCGCCACCTGCAGAATCTGGACGAGACCTCCAAGTTGGCGCCGGTCATCACCCGCGCGGTGCAGGAGAAGAACATTGACTTCACCGGCGCGAGCGGCTGGGCGTCGGTCTACGGCGAGAAGAAGTTCCGCCCCATTGTTAACACGGCGCTGCGTGAATACCGGGGCAGCTATACCGTGGACGGCACGACGTACCGTCCGGTGATCGCGCACCTGCCGGTGGATACGAACGGCGACGCGGGCCTGTTTGAGAGCTTTTCCGGCGGCACGCTGGCGGACATCACGCTCACCGGCGCGCAGATCCGCGGCACGGGAAGTGTCGGCGGTCTTGCCGGCACGCTGTCCGGTACGGTGAGCGTTACCGGCTGCCGCGTCTATCTGGACCCGGCGAGCGACGGTCTGAGCACAAAAACGGAGCGGGATATTTGGCTCGTCGGCAATGTGACCGGCGGTCTGGTCGGCTATGTGAGCGGGAACGCAGAGGTCTCCATCGACAGCAGCTTTGCTGCCTCGGTCCTTCGGGGTACGACGGCGGCGGGCGGACTGATCGGACAGGCGGACGGTGCTGTGACGGCGGAGCGCTGCTACGCCGACTGCTACCTCTACAGCGATGAGACGAACGGACAGACCGGCGGTCTGTTTGGCGGGAGCATCGGGACGAGCACGATCCGTCTGACGAGCTGCTACGCCGCGGGCTTCCAGGAGGCAGCGGTCACAGCGGGCCTGTCCGCCGGACCGGTCAAAGCTATGACGGGATGCTACAGCGTGAGCGTTCCGCTCAATGCGGACATTAATCTGACCTACTCGACGGCGAAGCCGGATGCACAGGTCCAGACCGCGGCGGCGGGGACCTTTTATCTGAAAGAGCGGGCGGCGACGGCAAAGCATATCGCCGGGACGACCGATGTCGGCTACGGAGAATGGAGCGGCGCCGGCTGCCCCGCCGCGGCGCAGAGACTTGGCACCGCATTTACCGCCGTGACGGGCGGCGGAAGCACCAACGCCTACAACCTCATGGAGGGCATGGGTCTGACCGACTACTCTTACCCGAAGCTGCAGGGGATCCCTCACTACGGCGACTGGAAGGCGGAGTTTGAGTCCGGCTCGCTGGCGTACTACGAGCATTATCAAAACGGCACGGCGGCAGGCTATGGCTTCCTCGGCGGCAACGTGTCGTCCCTGCGGGACGACGAAACGGTGCTGGGCGACGGCTACGGCATGATTTACGACAGCAAGCCGACCGCGTCGGTCACGGTCACCTATTGGACCTGGACGGCAACGGGCAGCGCGGTACAAAAGATAGAAATGCTTGCCGCGGATGCCGCGGATGCCGCGGTGCAGGTCACCTACAACGGGAGGAGCTATTACCTCCTGCCGCTGCCGACCGGGGCGGTGAATACGGAATATGTCGATCCGAACAGCTTCTATCAGGAGGTCAGGGTCGACGGCGCGAAGTATCTCTACGCGCCGCACTTTGCCCGCACGGTGACGACGCCCGGCGAGGACGGCACGGTGGAGAGCCCGACGGGCGTTTCCATCCGCACGGCGCGCCAGCTCTACGCGCTGAGCCTTTACTACGACGAATACCGGGAGCGGCTCGATGAGAGCAGCGTTTTTGTGCAGGAGCGCGGCATCGACTATGTCAGCTACGACTGGAAGGACTATGGCAGAAACGGTACCGAGCCCTCGGTGAACCTCCCCCAGTTCCCCATCGGCGACAGCACGGCCAAGCCGTTCATCCACACCTACAACGGCCAGCGGCACGAGATCATCAGCGCGCCGATCACCGGGAACGGTCTCGGGCGCGGCGGCACGGAGACTGCGGGCGAGGTCTATGCGGGCCTGTTCGGCTGCAACGCGGGCGAGCTGCGCGACATCGTGCTCATTACCGGCAGGGAGGATACGATCGTCGGCTTTGACCGCGGCATCCAGCGCAGGAGCGCCTACATCGGCGCGCTCGTCGGCTACAATTCCGGCACGGTGCGCGGCTGCGCGGCAGCGGGCTACCGCGCAAAGGCGCTGGCCAACAGCGGCAGCGCAGTCTATGTCGGCGGCTTCATCGGCTACAATGAGGGCTATGTGGAGCAGTGCAGCGTGAGCAGCCCCTCGGTCTATGCCGAGAACGTGTTCGCGCAGCTCAGCGTGGGCGGCTTCGCCGGACGGAACGACGGGCGCATCGAGGGCTGCTACGGCATCGCGGCGATCAGCGTCCCGACCATCCGCGGCGGCGAGGTGGAGCTCGGCGGCTTTGCCGCGCACAACGGCGGCATTATCCGCAGAGCCTACTGCGCGACGGCCATGTCCTCGGCGGGCGCCGAGGCGGACGGCTTTACCGCCTCCGGCAGCGTGCAGGACTGCTATTACCTCAACGGCGGTACCTACCGCTTCTGGGACAAGGACCGCCTCTACAACGCGGAGACCGCGGGCGGCGCGCAGCCCATGACCGCGGCGGAACTGAAGGCGCTCGGGCTGCCTGGCTTCGGCACGCCTGCGGAGGCACGTTACAGCCGAAAAAATACCGAGGGAGTCTACCCCTATCCCGCCTGTATGCAGGACGCGAGCGGCGTACTCGTCCACTACGGCGACTGGCCGGTGCCGACGAATGTCGGCGAGGTCGGCGTGTTCTACTGGGAAAAGGAGGAGGACGGCGCGAACAGCGGCTACCACCTCTCCTACATCGGCTTTGTCGGCACGGAACGCAAGGAGGGCAGTACCCTCTGCACCGCGCATGACGACGGCGGCGTGATCACCGCCTACGGCTACGGCTACTATTGGAAGAGCAGCTCCCAAAAGTCGACGTTGACGGAGAGCAGCGGCTTCGTCATGGACGGCGGTGATACGGAGGAGGCCAGGGCGGCGGCGTCGGCGCTGGGAGCGCAGATGCCGGAGTATACCTTCGCCGCCTACGAGACCGGCGTGACTGGTCTGCGCCTGCAGGCAGAGACCAACAGCCGAAACGGCAGCTATACGCTCCAGGCAAATGGCACATGGACGCTGAATGAAAAGTATATCTACACGATTTGTCCGTTTTTCGCGGACGCCTTCGGCTATGCGGACGATGCTAAGCCGGGTACGGACCAGGCGGCCTATCAGGTCCGCTCGGTGCAGCAGCTGCAGTTCATCAACTGGAGCTGCGGGGTCACGTCGGAGAAGGTAGGAGGCTGGTGGAATCCAAGCTACACGTTTACCTATAAGACCGGCACAGACCGCGAGGTAACGGCGGCGACCTACCGGCAGTTCCCCTATCTGCAATACGCCACGGTCACAGGCGTGAGCCATCAGTCACAGAGTGCGGCGGAGCGGTATCGTCCGCGGCGCAGCTGGAAGCAGTCGCATGACCTCAACGGCACAGACCGGGAATTTCCGAAGGTCGGCGCGAAAAATACCTCGTTCCATCCCATCGCCGGTGCGGTTTTTAACAACGCGGCGGAGAATCCAAACAACGGGGGCTATGCGGTAGACCTCTATAGTTGGTTCGGCGGTGTGTACGACGGCGATAACTACTACATCAAGAACATCAACATCGACTCGCCCTGCTACAATGTCGGCGTTTTCGGCACGACGGCGGGCGCGGAGATCCGAAACATCGTGCTCTACAGTGACAACGGCGGAACGATCGAGCGCAGTACACCGGCGGGCACGGACTACCGTAACTACCGCTGCGCCTACGCGCTCGGCGGATTGGTGGGCATCGCGTATGACTACCTTGTTGAAAACCGCGCTGCGAAGATCGCCAACTGCGCCATTGCGGGCTATACCATCGAGGATAACAGCACCAACCCGCTCCAGCTCGGCGAGGCGGTGGTGGGCGGATTGATCGGCGTATCCAAGGTCGATTTGAACAGCTGCTCGGCGGTGGTCGATATCAAGGTCAACTGCACGCACCGGGAAGCCGGCGACAGCGGCAAACTGACCAGAGCTCAATACGGCAACTTTGTCCGCGTGGGCGGTCTGGTCGGCGGCGTGCAGTACAAGGTGACGAATTGCTACACCGGCGGAACGATCACGATCGGCAGCGATACGCTTAATGAGCGCGTGGATAAGAGCGGAAGCCTTGTCACCGTGGAGACCAGTACAGAGAAGGAGACAGAAGTCGAGAACGCGAGGGGGACCTATGTCTACATCGGCGGAATCGGCGGCAGCGGCTTCTCCTCCAACTTCCGCAACTTTTCCAACAAGAACGGCACGGACGACGGAGAGCCGGAGTATGAGAACTGCTACACCTATACGGGGCTGCCGACCATGCAGGGAACGATCATGTCGATCTCCCGCATAGGCAGTGTTGCCGACCGCTATGAATGGGCGCCGAGCGTGACCATTACCAACTGCTACTATTATGCGGAGTCAGATGTTCAGTACAACCTGCCGAAGTATCACTGCGGCAAAAAGAGTCTTGCGACGATCCTGGCGAGCGATGAGGAGAAGGAAAAGATGCTGCAGGGCGATCTTTCGTATCTCAGTCAATACATCGGTGGAAGAAATCATCGACCGAGCTATTCGATCGACCTGACAAAGCTCAGCTATGAGCAGATGGCAGGCAGGAAGGACGTCACGAAGAACGGGCAGGACAAAAGGATCCTGGAGCTGCTGAATCAAAACGGGGACAGCGTCTTCGGCTGGGTCACCGTCGAGGAGGCGCAGGCTGAGGTCCACGGGAAATACAGCTTCCCGGGCAAAAACATCGCCGTGCTCGACGGGCAGGACTACCCGTTCCCGACCGTGCTCACACAGGCGAGCGAGCACACCGACAGCGGCAGGGCGAACCTGCACTACGGCGACTGGCCGCTCGTCGGTCCGGTCTGGGAGAAGAGCAGCGTGACGATCGACCGCATCACCGACTATGATGCCGGAATCGGCAGCGCGGTTATTACCGCGGTGCTGAAGCTGGAGAACATGGAGGACGGAAAGCTCGACGGGCTGACGCTCGAATCGTTCCGCTCGACCAATGAGAGCATCGCAAGGGTGACGGGCTTCCAAAAGGTCGATGAAAAGACCTGCCGCGTGACGCTGGTGGGTCTGGCGAATGGCTCGGTGGAGATCACCGCGGCGCTGGACGGCCATGTGGCGCGCTTGATGGTAAGCGTCACCGCGGAGCTGACGATCCGGATGAGCAACGAGATCGAGCACGCGAAGCAGATCACGGTGAATGAGGCCGCGACGGTGCCGCTCGGACTCGCCGCGCTGGACCGCGGCGGCAAGGCTCTGACGAAAGACCTCAGCTGGACGGTCGCCAATGCCGAGACGGGTATTGCACAGATCGTCTGGAAAAACGGTGTTCCGCAGAGCGTCCGGGGCATCGGCGCGGGCGAGACGACGCTGCTCATCACGGCGAGCTATCGGATCAATGAGAACGAGACGGTCGCGGTGAGCCGCATCGTGCCGGTGACGGTGCTGGCGAAGGCAGCCGACGGCACGGCGTAAAAAGGAAAGGAGGGGCATCGGGATGAAAAAACTGAAGAACGAACAGGGCGTGACCATTCTGATGGCCCTCCTGCTGGTCCTGACCGCGGCGGTGGTCAGCGCGGTCAGACCGGTGCGGCCGCCGGCCTCAACGCCGGAAGCGGACTCGATGAAGGTGGTGACGGTGGAGGTACCGGTGGCAGCGCCCGCGATGGTGCCGATGGCATCGGAGAGCAGGGCTTCCTTCATCTTGGGCATATTGCCGTCCTTGTCGACCATGCCGGCGCGGGAGGCCGTGCCGACGAGGGTGCCGATGGTGTCGAACATATCGATCATGCAGAAGGTGATGATCAGGGTGATGGCGGTGAACCAGCCGATGTTCATAAAGCCCGCAAAGTCAAACTTGAAGAGCGTGGTAGAGACCATGTCGGCGAAGGGCGGCACAAAGCTTGCGGTCTCAAGGCTTGCAAAGGGATTCACGCCGAGGAATGCGAAGCTGCCGATCCAATAAAGGACGGAGGAAAAGAGCATACCAAGCAGCACGGCGGCCTTGATGCCCTTCTTGGCCAGCACGACCATGACGAACACGCCGAGGAAGGCGGTGATGGCGGTGAGGACCATGGTGTGATAGCCGATGTCGCCCATGCTGCCCTTGATAATGCTGGGGGTCAGGGCGCCGAAGAAGTCGCGCATGATGTAGAAGGGGCTGGTGAAGCCGTTGCCCTCGGCATAGATGCCGACGTTGGAGCCAAGACCGATGTTCATCAGCATCAGGCCGATGGCGGGGGCGATGCCGTAGCGGACGCCGAGAGGAATGGCCTCGACGATCTTCTCACGGACCTTCAGGAGGGTGAGGACGAGGAACACGATGCCCTCGACGAGGATGATGACCAGACCGGCCTGGAACGCGGACTCATACTCGCAGTTGTTGATGACGGCGATGTTGGCCACGACCACGGCAAAGAAGCTGTTCAGACCCATGCCGGGAGCCATAACGAAGGGCTTGTTGGCCATGAAGGCCATGCAGATGGTGCCGATGGCGGAGGCGATGCAGGTCGCCAGGAACACACCGTTCCACAGCGGGGTGCCGACCGCGAAGTTGGTCAGCAGGTTGGGGTTCAGGGCGATGATGTAAGCCATCGTCATGAACGTCGTGAGACCGGCAAGCAGCTCGGTTTTTACCGTGGTGCCGTTCTCCTGGAGCTTAAAGAGCTTTTCCATGATATTCTCCCTTTCTTTTGTTTCGTCATAATACCTAAAACATTTTCAGGCCGCATGACGAAGATTTAGTATAATTATAAAGGCTTTGCCAAGAAAATGCAATACCCTCACCCCCGTTTCACCATCCTTTTTTCTCGCATTGAGCGGGATTTGGCGGAATGGTGGGAAATGGCGGTTGTTTTTGCCGAAAAATCTGTTATAATTCTGTTATTCTTTTTGAAGGGGAACCCGATTTGAAGCTTTCTCGCCTTGTTTTTCCGCCCGACGGCGCGAGCCGCGGGACGCTCCGCGCCCACCGCGTCTACCTCGCCGTGCTGCTCACGCTCCTCGGCGTCGGCATCGGCTTTCTCGGCCTGTGG
>ENA-ORMX01002529-ORMX01002529.1-human-gut-metagenome-genome-assembly--contig:-NODE-2529-length-10430-cov-3.946795_pt1 | contig 10430 bp, 16 predicted proteins | sample MGYA00242108_ERZ509007 | MGnify/ENA primary metagenome ERZ509007 (study PRJEB26280, sample SAMEA2338745) | human gut metagenome | biome: human gut; feature: human-associated habitat; material: faeces...
TTAGTGCTTGAAAATATTGAAATCTAGGGAAATCCCCAATCTAAAAAACTCATACAAAATAATAAAATCTTCTATGCTAAAAAAAATTAGTGTGATATAATAAAAATATATGTTATAGGAGGATTTAAATGGAGTTGTTTAATGAAATTACAAATTCTTTTTATTTTACTGCAATTATAAGAATTTTAATAGGAATACTTCTTGCGGGAATAATAGGACTAGAAAGGGAGGCTTGGAATAAACCAGCAGGTTTTAGAACACATGCACTGGTAGGAGCAAGTGCAGTACTTGTTATGCTTTGTGGAGAATATATAGGAAATAAAACTAATACAGACGTAACTAGAATACCAGCACAATTATTATCTGGAATAGGATTTATTGGTGCAGGAACTATTTTAAGAGAAGGATTTGATGTTAAAGGATTAACTACTGCAGCAAGTCTTTTGTGTGTTACTTGTATTGGACTTACTGTAGGGACAGGTTTTTATTTAGCAGCTATTATAACAACAATACTTGCATATCTAATATTAAGATATTCACATAAAATATCAGATAATTTAGCATCATTTAATGTTATAAATTTAAATTTATATGCTAAAGAAATGAAAGAGGTTATTCCAAAAATAAGAGATATATTAAAAAGTTATAATATTAATATTAAACAAATTAGATATGACGAAAAAGCTGAATATAAAAAAGATAAATTTAGAGAACTTATAGTTATTGGAAGATATAAAGATGGAATAGATATAAATGATGTAGTCTCTGATATAGCATCATTAGAAGAAGTATCAAGAGTTATTCAAAATGGAAAAGATGATTAATTAGAAAAGAGGCAAAAAGGTGAAAAAGTTTATAAAAAGATTAATTCTTATATTAATAATAGTAGTTTGTTTGTTTGGCATATACTATTATAAAGATGAACTAATTAAGCAGATTGAAGATATTCCTTACAAATTAGAAGAATTAGGACTAACAGAAAAACAAAATGAAATATATAGTGAAGCTGAAATACAAGAGATTATTAGCAAAACAAGTAATAATGTAAACGGTGAATATAAAGGAAAGTTAGACGATTATTATTATAATCAACTAAATTCTAATGCTAGAATAATTTACAGAATATTTAAAGACAATACAGAAATCTTAAAAACAGGTACATATAACATAAGATTACCATTAATATTAGAAAATACACTAAAAGAAGAAGGTGGACAAGAAAAGTTAAATCAGGATTTTCAGGATGCATGGGATGCTTTTAAATTAGATAATCCGGAGATCTATTATATTAATGTTAATAAAATGTGTTTAATGACAAAAACAATAACTAAAGGTTTAAAAGTGAGTTATGAGTTATACATACAAAACCAAAGTAATGAAAACAGTCTTGCAGATGGATGGGAATCAAAAGAAGAAGTAGAAGTGTCAATGAATGAAATACAAAAAGTAAAACAAGAAATTGTGAAAAATATACCAGATAATGATTTTGCTAAGATAGTATTTGTTCATAATTGGATTATAGATAATGTAAAATATGATATAACTACTACTAAAACAAACAATTCAAATATTTATGGTGGGTTGGTAAAAAAAGAAGTAGTGTGTGAAGGATATGCAAAAACATTTAAATATTTATTAGACGAGTTAGATGTACCATGCGTTTTAGTTTGTGGTACTGGAACTGATGAAAATGGTGAAACAGAGAAGCATGCATGGAATTATGTGTATTTAAATGGCAATTGGTATGCAGTAGATACTACATGGGATGATCCAATAATTATAGGAAATGGAGAATTAGATAATAATATAAAATATAAATATTTCTTAAAGGGTCAAGATGACTTTTTTAAAAATCATTTAGAGGAAGGAAGATTTACAAAAGAGGGAATAGAGTTTGATTATCCAGAACTTAGTAAAACTAATTATAGAAGTAAATGAAAAAAGGTAAACATATTTTTGAGGGGATTAATATAATCTTTAAAATGTGTTGATTTGATAAAACTTTCTATAGAATTAATAAATAAGAGTGTGTAATATTAACTAATTGAAGAAGAAAAATCCAAATGAACACCTTAAGAAAAAAGTGTTTATTTGGATTTTTTCTAGTATAAATTATTTCTTAGTTACAAGCATTGGACCAACTTTTGTAATAGTTCCAGCTCCTTGAGTAATTACTATATCATTAGAGATAGCATGAGTATGAACAAAATTAACAATCTCAGAAAAGCTTGGCATATAATAAGCTTTTTTCCCTAAAGCAGCTACTTCTTCAGCTAAATCTTTTGAACTTATATTATAAGTGTTTTTTTCTCTTGCAGCATATATATCAGTAATAATAATATTGTCAAAATTTATTAAAGCTTTAGCAAAATCTTTTAATAAGTTTTTAGTTCTACTATAAGTGTGAGGTTGAAATATCACCCATGATTGATTATATTTTTTGTTTTTTAGTGCATTTGCAGTTGCTGTAATTTCAGTAGGGTGATGACCATAATCATCATAAACATTTACATTATTAAAAGAACCTACAAATTCAAATCTTCTATGAGCACCTGTAAATTTTAATAATCCATTTTTTATATCTTCTTTTTCAAGTCCATATACATAACATACACAAATACAAGCTAATGCATTTGATACATTATGAATTCCAGGTACAGATAATTTAATTGTTTTATAAAATGTATTATTGAAATAAACATCAAAACTTGCAAAACCATTTTGATCAAATTGTATATTTCTTGCAAAAAAATTAGCATGTTCATTTTTAATTCCATAAGTTATAGTTTTTGCAGTAGTAAATCTAGATAGATGTGAAGAATTTGCGTCATCTGCATTTAATACAAGTAAACCATCATCAGGCAGTAATCGTACATATTTAGCAAAAGAAGTTTTTATATGTTCTAAGTCTTTAAAATAATCTAAATGATCGTTATCTATATTTAATATTACTTCTGTTTTTGGAAAAAACTTTAAGAAACTTTCAACATATTCACAAGCTTCTATAATAAAATGTTCACTAGTTCCAACTCTATAATTTCCATCTAATTGTTTTAAAACAGCACCAACTTGAATGCTAGGATCTTGTAATGCTTCTAAGAAACAAAGAGCAACCATTGAAGTAGTAGTTGTTTTTCCATGTGTTCCAGAAATACAAATTGTATCTTTAAAGCATCTTGTCAATTCACCTAAAAAGTCAGCTCTTTCAATTGTAGGAATATTTAGTCTTTTTGCTTCTAAAATTTCAGGGTCATCTTGTTTAATTGCAGCTGTATAAATTACAACATCAGAAGAAGCAATATCGGCTAAATCATGACCAATAACTACTTTAATTCCCATAGAAATTAATTTATCAGTATTTACAGAAGAACTTCTATCAGAACCTGTAACGGTAAATCCCAAATTTGATAGAATAGCTGCAATTCCGCTCATACTAACTCCACCAATTCCTATCATATGTATATTTTTATATTTTTTTATATTCTCTATATTTGGCATATATAGTCACTCCTAATTAATTTATTTTTAACAGATAGATTATATAATTATATTGCATAAAATTCAAGGGTTTGTAACATATTTATTAACAAAAAATAAGAATATTACAAACCGCAAATAACTTTTATAAAAAATTTATAAAAATTTTGTAAAAAAAAGAAGGAAAAAAATTTTTTATGGAGAATATTAAAAATAGTACATAAGATTAAATTGATAAATTAATATGTACAAAATATTTAAAACTTAAGGAAGGCGGTGCACGCAAAATGCAAATCACAGATGTACGTTTAAGAAAAGTAAATTCAGAAAACAGAATGAAAGCTGTTGCTTCTGTAACATTCGATAATGAATTTGTTGTACGTGACATTAAAGTTATCGAAAGTCAAAAAGGATTATTTATTGCTATGCCAAGCAAAAAATCTTTTGATGGAGAATACAAAGATATAGCTCACCCAATCAATCGTGAAACAAGAGAAAAAATTCAAAATGCTATATTTGAAGTATACAATGCTCCAGAAACTGAAGAAGCTACATCAGTTGAAACTGAAGAAGCATCTTCAGAAGAAACAGCAGAATAATAAATGAAAGAAGATGATAAAAATATTCATCTTCTTTTTTATGTTTATGAAAAGTTACAAAATATGCTAAAAATGTATTGACATTACAGTATTAAGAGTATATAATAGAAAAGCATGTAAGATTTGCGATGAAGTAAGATGTGGCTACAAGCTTAGAACTGCTAAGTTTGGAGGGAACTCTTATGGAGTATGTCGTGGCTTAGACCAAGGCGGTAAGTTATTAAGAATAAAAAGCACTTATCCCAAGAATATCATGCAATACTTGGGTTTTTATATAGGTAAAAAAGAAACACCTGGGTGCGTTATAACTTCCGACCAAAAATAAAAATATTTAAGGAGGGAAATTTACATGGCAACAGTAACAGGAAATGCGGTAGCAAGCGAAAAAATCAGAATAAGATTAAAAGCTTATGATCATGTAGTTTTAGAACAGTCTGCTGAAAAAATAGTAGATACTGCTAAAAGAACAGGAGCAAAAGTTTCAGGTCCTATTCCACTACCAACAGAAAAAGAAATCATAACAATTTTACGTTCTCCACACAAACACAAAGATTCAAGAGAACAATTTGAAATGAGAACACATAAAAGAGTTATCGATATTCTTTACCCAACACAAAAAACTGTAGATAGTCTTATGAAAATAGACTTACCAGCAGGTGTTGATATTGAAATAAAATTATAATTATAATTCAAGTTATTAAAAAAGGGTCTCTATAAGACCAAGCTGATGTACTATAAAAATATAGAAAACAAAATATCAGCCAATAGTATTAGGAGGGAAAAATGAAAACATTAATAGGAAAAAAAGTTGGAATGACTCAAATATTTGATGAAACAGGAAAAGTTATTCCAGTTACAGTAATAGAAGCTGGTCCTTGTTTAGTAGCACAAGTCAAATCAGTAGAAACAGATGGATACAATGCTATTCAATTAGGATATGGTGATGTAAAGGAAAGCAAATTAAACAAACCAGAAAAAGGGCATTTTGCAAAAGCAAAATTAGATCTAAAAAAACATTTAAGAGAATTTAGAATGGATTCAGTAGATGGAGTTAATGTAGGAGATGAAATAAAAGTTGATACTTTTGTAGTAGGAGACAGAATCGACGTACAAGGAACTTCAAAAGGAAAAGGATTCCAAGGTGTTATTAAACGTCATGGACAATCAAGAGGACCTATGGGTCATGGTTCTATGTATCATAGAAGACCAGGTTCAATGGGACCAACATCAACACCAGGTAGAGTATTTAAAGGTAAAAAACTTCCAGGACACATGGGAAGAGTTACAGTTACAATACAAAATCTAGATGTTGTAAAAGTAGATTTAGATAAAAATGCAATCTTAGTAAAAGGTAGTGTACCAGGAGCTAAAGGTGCAATATTAAAATTAAAAACAAGCGTAAAAGCATAAGGAAGGAGGAAAAAGTAAATGCCTAGTATAGATGTATACAATGTAGAAGGAAAGAAAGTTAAATCAGTAGAACTAAAAGAAGAAGTATTTGGTATAGAACCAAATGAATCAGTTGTACATAGTGTTTTAGTTAACTTTTTAGCTAACCAAAGACAAGGTACACAAAGTACAAAAACAAGAGCAGAAGTTCGTGGTGGTGGAAGAAAACCATGGAGACAAAAAGGTACTGGTAGAGCTAGACAAGGAAGTATAAGAGCTCCACAATGGATTAAAGGTGGTATCGCATTAGGACCAAAACCACGTTCATATAAATATACAGTTAATAAAAAAGAAAAGAGACTTGCAATTAAATCAATATTAAGTTCTAAAGTTTTAGAAAAAGAGTTGGTTGTTGTTGATAGTTTAGATTTAAAAGAAATCAAAACTAAAGAAATGGCTAAAGCATTAACAAACTTAAAAGTAGAAGGTAAATCTTTAATCGTTTTACCAGAAAAGAATGAAAATATTCAAAAATCTGCAAGAAATATAGAAGGAGTAAAAACAAGTTTAGTAAATACAATAAATGTTTATGATTTATTAAAATACAAAAACTTAATAATTACTTTAGATACAGTTAAAAAATTAGAGGAGGTGTACGCATAAGATGATGGCGGAAGATATCATAATTGAACCAATTATTACTGAAAAAAGTAATGATGGATTACAAGAAGGAAAGTATACCTTTAAAGTAAATAAAAAAGCAACAAAAGTTGATATAGCAAGAGCTGTAGAAAAACTTTTTGAAGTAAAAGTATTAAGTGTTAATACAATCACAGTAAAAGGAAAAGAAAAAAGAGTAGGTAGAAGTGTTGGAAGAACATCAGATTGGAAAAAAGCAATAGTTACAATCGATACAAATCCATCAGAAGTAACTTACTTAGCAGAAGGTGGAAAAGCAAAGAAGGTTTCTAAAAAATATAAAGATTCAATAGATGAATTTATGGGAGCTTAATTTGATTATAAAGTAAATTAAAAATAAATATCTAGTTTTAATACTAGGAAAATAAAATTAAAAGGAGAGAATAAAAATGGGAATGAAACATTTTAACCCAACAACTCCATCATTAAGAAACATGACAGTTTCTACATTTGACGAAATAACAAAATCAACTCCTGAAAAATCTTTACTTACAAAGAAAAAGAAAAATGCAGGAAGAAACTCATATGGTAGAATAACTGTACGTCACCAAGGTGGAGGAAACAGACAAAAATATAGATTAATAGATTTTAAAAGAAGAAAAGATGATATGGTAGCAACTGTTTTAGGAATCGAATATGATCCAAACAGAAGTGCAAATATTGCTTTAATAGAATATGAAGATGGAGAAAAATCATACATCTTAGCACCAATAGGATTAACAGATGGTGACAAAGTAATATCTGGAGATAAAGCAGATATTAAACCAGGAAACTGTATGAAAATTGAAAACATACCAGTAGGTACAATGATTCATAATATAGAATTAAATCCTGGTCAAGGTGGAAAATTAGTTAGAGCTGCCGGACAAGAAGCACAATTAATGGCTAAAGAAGGTAAATATGCTCACGTAAGACTTCCATCAGGAGAAATGAGATTAATAATGGCTGTATGTAGAGCAACTATAGGAACAGTTGGAAACTCAGATCATGAAAATGTTAAAATAGGTAAAGCTGGAAGAAGCAGACATATGGGTAAAAGACCTGAAGTTAGAGGTTCTGTAATGAACCCAGTAGATCACCCTCATGGTGGTGGTGAAGGTAGAGCACCTGTAGGACACGCAGGACCAATGACACCTTGGGGTAAACCAGCTCTTGGATATAAAACAAGAAAGAAAAATAAACAATCTGATAAATTTATTGTTAAGAGAAGAAAATAAGATAGCCGTTAGCATGTATAACGAGCTTTACGGATATCTTATGCAGGCCGGAGTTAAAATAGCTAAATTTATAAGTTTTTCTATATAATCAAAATGTACAAAACTTATATGAATTTAGAAAAGCGAAAGTTATATTCATTAGAAAAATCTTTAAAGATTTTTCTAAAATATAGTAAATCTAAAAAGGATTTACATACTAAAAATTAAAAGGAAATTCCTAAAGAAGGAGGGAAATAATACTTATGTCAAGATCTAGTAAAAAAGTACCATACGTAGCTCCTGAACTTATGAAAAGAATCGAAGCTATGAATGAATCAGGAAATAAAGAAGTATTAAAAACATGGTCAAGAGCTTCTACTATATATCCACAAATGGTTGGACACACAATAGCTGTTCATGATGGTAGAAAACATGTACCTGTTTATATATCAGAAGAAATGATAGGACATAAATTAGGAGAATTTGCTCCAACAAGAACATTTAAAGGACATTCAGGAGATAAGACAACAACTACAAAATAAAAATAATTAAGGAGGTAAATAAGAGCAATGGAAGATACAGTACAAAATGAAGTAGTACCATGCGCAAGTGCAACTCTAAAATATGCTAGAATTTCAAGCAGAAAAGTTAAGATTGTAGCAGATTTGATAAGAGGAAAAGATGTTGATGAAGCATTAGCAATAGTTAAATTTACACCAAAAGCTGCATCAGAAATCGTTGAAAAATTGCTTAAATCAGCTATAGCAAATGCTGAAAACAACCATGGAATGAAGAGCAATAAATTATATGTAGCAGAAATATATGCAAATCAAGGACCTACATTAAGAAGAATAAGACCAGCTGCAAAAGGTTCAGCTGTTAGAATTAGAAAGAGAACAAGTCATATAACTATAGTTCTTAAAGAAAGAGACTAAGAGTAAGGAGGATAATAGAAAATGGGACAAAAAATGAATCCAAACGGACTTAGAGTTGGAATCATAAAAGACTGGAACTCAAAATGGTATGCAGATTCAAAGCATTTTGCAGATTATCTAGTTGAAGATCACAAAATCCGTGAATATGTTAAGAAAAAATTATACGCTAGCGGAATTTCAAAAGTTGAAATCGAGAGAACAGCAAAATTCGTTAAAGTTAACGTATACACAGCTAAACCTGGTCTAGTAATAGGAAAAGGTGGAAATTTAGCTGAAAGCTTAAAAGCTGAATTACAAAAAATGATTGGAAAAGATGTAAATCTAAATATTGTTGAGGTTAAATCACCAGATTTAGATGCACAATTAGTTGCTGAAAATATAGCAGGACAACTAGAAAGAAGAATTTCATTCAGACGTGCAATGAAACAATGTATGCAAAAAACAATGAAGATGGGTGCTTTAGGAATAAAGACATCTGTATCAGGAAGACTTGGTGGAGCAGATATGGCTAGAACTGAGTTCTACAAAGAAGGTACAATACCACTTCAAACATTAAGAGCTAACATTGATTATGGATTTGCAGAAGCAAACACAACATATGGAAAAGTTGGAGTTAAAGTTTGGATATATAAAGGAGAAGTTCTTCCAGCTAAGAAGAAAGCAGTGGAAGGAGGAGACAGATAATGCCATTAATGCCAAAAAGAACAAAATATAGAAAACAACAAAAAGGTAGAAATAGAGGAAAAGCAACAAGAGGTAACGTTGTAACAGATGGATTATATGGACTTCAAGCATTAGAAGCAGGTCAAATTACTTCTAACCAAATAGAAGCAGCCCGTGTTGCTATGACAAGATATATAAAAAGAGGTGGAAAGGTTTGGATAAAAATCTTCCCAGATAAACCTATAACAAAGAAACCAGCAGATACTCGTATGGGTAAAGGTAAAGGATCAGTTGAATACTGGGTAGCAGTTATAAAGCCAGGAAGAATATTGTTTGAACTTGCAGATGTTTCAGAAGACGTTGCAAGAGAAGCATTAAGACTTGCTGCTAACAAACTATCTGTTAAGTGTAAATTTGTTAAAAAGGAAACTGAAGTAGGTGGTGAATTAGATGAAGATAAATAAGATTAGAGAAATGTCTTCACCAGAATTAGAAAAAGAATTAGGAGAATTAAAATCAGAATTGTTCAAACTAAGATTTAGCTTAGCAACAAACGGATTAGATAATCCTATGAAAATAAGAGAAGTTAAGAAAGACATTGCAAAAATAAAAACAGTTTTAACTGAAAGAGAATTAAAAGGTGAAGAACCAGTAGTTGCAGAAGAGCCAAAAAAAGCAGAAAAGAAAACTGCAAGCAAGGCAAAAAAAGAAGCTACAGAAGGAACAGAAAAGAAAGCTAGAAAAACAACTACAAAAAAAGAAAGTAAAGCTGAATAATTTATACAACTAAAACGTTGTATTCCTTAGAATGTAGAAAGGAGAATATTATGGAAGAAAGAAATCTTCGTAAAACAATGACTGGAGTTGTTACATCTGATAAAATGGATAAAACAGTTGTTATAGCTGTTGTTCAAAATGAGATGGATAAGACATATGGAAAAATCAAAAAAAGAACATATAAATTAAAAGCTCATGACGAAAACAATGAGTGCAATATCGGTGATACCGTAAAAGTTATGGAAACCAGACCGTTATCCAAGGATAAAAGATGGAGACTGGTTGAAATCGTAGAGAAAGTTAAATAAGGAGGAAACCAGTATGATCCAGCAGGAAACTAGACTGAAAGTTGCCGACAACACTGGTGCAAAAGAAATCCTTTGTATTCGTGTTATGGGCGGTTCAACCAGAAGATATGCAAATATTGGTGATGTAATTACAGCTACTGTTAAAGATGCAACACCAGGCGGCGTTGTTAAAAAAGGTGACGTTGTAAAAGCTGTTGTAGTTAGAACTAAAAAAGGCGCTCGTCGTAAAGACGGATCTTACATCCGTTTCGATGAAAATGCTGCCGTAATCATTAAAGACGACTTAACTCCGAGAGGAACACGTATCTTTGGACCAGTTGCCAGAGAGCTTCGTGAGAAAAAATTCATGAAGATCGTTTCCTTAGCTCCGGAAGTATTATAGGAGGG
>ENA-ORMX01002530-ORMX01002530.1-human-gut-metagenome-genome-assembly--contig:-NODE-2530-length-10430-cov-2.562892_pt1 | contig 10430 bp, 10 predicted proteins | sample MGYA00242108_ERZ509007 | MGnify/ENA primary metagenome ERZ509007 (study PRJEB26280, sample SAMEA2338745) | human gut metagenome | biome: human gut; feature: human-associated habitat; material: faeces...
TTGTAGATGTAAGACAACAAGACCATCAGTAACGACACATGTTGTTACTTTTGATAATTGTGTAATTATAATTAAGAATGTTCCTTGTGAGGAATGTGAGGAATGTGGAGAAAAGTATTTTTCAGATGAAGTCATGTCCCGTTTGGAAAAGATTGTAGAAAAGGCAAGAGAGATTGCCAGTGAAGTATATGTTACCGATTACAATAATAAAGTTGCATAAGGCGCCAGACTTTATACAAAGCACCTTATGCATAAGAATTATTAATTAGTCAGGAATCTGCAGTCCGGTTCCATCCATATGGAAATTCTCAGTATTAATAAGCTGTGATATAGGCACGATTTCGTAGCCTTGGGACTGCAGCCCGGTTATTACAGATTCGAGAGCTTCGGCTGTATATTTAGCACCGTTGTGCATAAGAATTATGGAACCGTTCTTAAGAGCTTTATGTGTTGTTACGGTCTTAATTATGTTGTCTGTTCCATAGTCCTTCCAGTCAAGGGAATCTACATCCCATTCTATAGGATAGAAGTTACAACCATAGACTGTATCAATAAGCGTTGAATTATAATCACCGTATGGCGGGCGGAACAGGAAGCTCGTATATCCGGTGATTTCTTTTATTTTATTGGCAACAGACATGATTTCATCTTTCTGCTCACCTACAGAAAGTTTACTCATTTCTTTATGGTTCTGGCTGTGATTGCCGAGGTCGTGTCCACGGTTATAGATTTCAAGAACCTTATCAGGGTAGCTGTCCACCCAGCCTCCGGTCATGAAAAATGTGGTTTTGATATTATATTTATCAAGAATGTCAAGAATCTTTATAGTATCTTCATCGCCCCATGCGGCGTCAAATGATATGGAAACATATTTTTTGGAGGTATCAAGATTAGTCTTTTTACTAAGGTCAACACAGTATATAGGAAGTTTACGGCTGCCTATGCTGCAATTGCCCATGATTGCTCCGCCGCCAATTCCATTTCCCTGATTGGATGAGTTGTATGGCGGTAATCTGTCGGTATTGGGAGTGTTGTCAGAAGTATGTTGGGTGTCTGATGATTCCGATGTTTCGTTATTGGTTTTAGTTGTTTTTACAATTGAATCTGATGATGTTTTTTTATGTCTTGCGGTTATTATGCCACAGATTACTAAAATGATTATAACGCAGTATATGAATATAATGCGCATTTGTTTATTAGAAAAAAGAGACATACTGATACCTCGGATAATGCTTAGTATCAATATATCTCTTTACATTTTAAAAAATTACTGCTTTTTTCATTACTTAGCAGAAGAACTGCTTTCTGTTGCAGATGTATCTTTAACAAGACCATCAGGATGGAGTGAAACATTTAATTCACTTGTGCTTTCATCGTAATCATCGCCAAGAATCTGCTTAACGAGAGTCTGGCAGTATGAAAGGCTGAAATCAGAGCAGCCGGAATCGTTGCGGATTGCGTTGCCTGATGCCAGTGATTCTGTGTAATCACTTAATTTATATGTAGTGATTGCTTTCTTGCCGAAAAGCTTCTGTGTTATGACAGGTGTAAGATTATAATTCTTAACATAACAGCCTGTTTCATCTTTAACAAGTGTCATCTTAGCCATACCGCCTATCATACGAGGCTTCTGATCCTGATTAGAAACGAAGTTACCGAGTGAATAGTATACAAGCATTTTATGCCCCTTAGTATCAGATACAACCTCGACAGGTTCAAGAACATGAGGATGTGTACCTATAACTACATCAACACCAAGGCTTAAGAAAAGCTGTGTCCAGTAATTCTGGTTAGAATCTGGTGTGTAGACATATTCAGTACCCCAGTGTGGAAGTACAATAACCATATCAGCAAGCTGTTTAGCCTTAGTTACATCTGCTGTAATCTTATCTTTATCAAGCATGTTTACAATATAAGGCTTGGAATCAGGGATAGGAATTCCATTAGTTCCGTATGTGTAGTTAAGAAATGCTATCTTGAAGCCTTCTTTTTCATAAACATATATATTCTCATAGTCTTCCTCTGTTTCGTTGATACCAAGAACAGTAGTATCAGGATGATAAGTCTTCCAGAATGAAAGGCAGTTCTCAACACCCTTAAGCCCCTTGTCTAATGTGTGGTTGGTAGCATGAAGGATAATATTGAATCCTGCTTTAACTTCTGCATCACCAAGTGCCCATGGTGAGTTAAATGTTGGATATCCTGTGTAAGCAAAATCAGAACCGCCGAGGATTGTTTCCTGATTGACGATTTTTATGTCTGCAGAGCTTATATCCTTAGCTATGTTAGTGTAGAGGTGGTCGAAGTTGTAAGTTCCATCATCCATAAGACCACTTTTTACAACACCTTCATGCATAAGCATATCACCAATCATCATAAGGTCGACTTCGACAGTCGGAACCTTCGTTGTAGTTTCTTCCTCTGTTGTGGGTTCAGCAGTAGTCTCATTATTCTGGTTATCGGCAACAGAAGGATTATTTTCTTTTTTGTGGCTGCCAATAACAGCGAATACGATACCTATAGTTACAACAAAGAGTACAGCAGCAATGATAGCAATGAGTTTTACATTAAGTTCAGAGCGTCTGCGTCTCTTAAGAGGTACATTTGTTTTCTTAGCCATAATTTATCTCCCTTAAAATTATTAATATATGTCTTAAAAAGACGAAATATGCATAACTATGGTACATTAAGAAACAAAATTATTCAAGAAAAATATTAGTATTCTACACAAAGAGATTAAAATGTAGTATATTTATAAAAGTTGGCAATAAGCCACAATAAGAAATATATAATTATAACGGAGGTTTCTTATGAGCAGATACACTAAGGACGATATATTCAGAATGGTTGAAGAAGAGGATGTAGAGTTTATACGTCTTCAGTTTACAGATATTTTTGGAACACTTAAGAATATTGCAATTACTTCAAGCCAGCTTGAGAAGGCACTTGATAACAAATGCATGTTTGACGGTTCTTCTGTTGAAGGCTTTGTAAGAATTGAAGAGTCAGATATGTATCTGTATCCTGACTATGATACATTTGAAATATTTCCATGGAGACCACAGCAGGGAAAGGTTGCAAGACTTATATGTGATGTATATACACCAAATGGTAAGCCATTCGAGGGTGATCCAAGATGGATACTTAAGAAAGTGATTAATGAAGCTAAGGATATGGGATATATATTCGAGGTTGGACCGGAATGTGAGTTTTTCCTTTTCCATACAGATGATAATGGACTTCCAACAACACTTTCCCATGAAAAGGCAGGTTATTTTGATTTAGGACCTACAGACCTTGGAGAGAATGTAAGACGTGATATGGTGCTTACTCTTGAAGATATGGGCTTTGAGATAGAGGCTTCCCATCATGAAGTTGCACCAGCGCAGCATGAGATTGATTTCAGATATGATGAAGCTTTAAAGACAGCAGATAATATTATGACATTCAAGCTTACAGTAAAGACTATAGCTAAAAGACATGGATTGTATGCAACATTTATGCCTAAGCCAAAGTATGGTATTAACGGCTCTGGAATGCATGTTAATATGTCTCTTGCTACAGAGGATGGAAAGAATATATTTGCAGATGATAGTGATAAGCTTGGATTATCAGAGGATGCATATCATTTCATAGCGGGTGTCATGAAGCATGCAAAGGGTATGACAGCTATTACTAATCCACTTGTTAACTCATATAAAAGACTTGTGCCAGGTTATGAAGCACCTGTATATATAGCATGGTCAGTAACTAACAGAAGTCCACTTATAAGAATACCAGCTTCAAGAGGAAATGGAACAAGGGTGGAGCTTAGAAATCCTGATCCTTCGGCTAATCCATACCTTGTACTTGCTACATGCCTTGCGGCAGGTCTTGATGGTATTAAGAATAAGCTGGAGGTTCCAGCCAGTGTTGACTGCAATATATTTGAGATGACAGAAGAGGAAAGAAAAGATGCAGGAATAGAAATACTGCCAGATAACCTTTATGATGCGATAAAGTATCTTAATGAGGATAAGTTTATATGTGGTGTTCTTGGAGAGCATATTACAACAAAGTATACAGAAGCCAAGCTAAAGGAATGGGATGATTACAAGACTCAGGTTACACAGTGGGAGCTCGATGAATATCTTTATAAGTTTTAATATACGAGGTTAGAATATGTCTACATTGATTGTTGCATTTCCGAAGATAGAGGAGGCAAGGTCTGTAAGAAGTCTCCTGGTTCGTAAGGGATATGATGTGGCAGTTCCTTGTACAAGTGGGGCACAGGTTATCAATCAGGCAGATGCACTGTCTGACGGTATCATTATAAGTGGTTATAAGCTTTCAGATAATATGATTTATTCTGAATTATGCGAATATAAGCCTAAAAGCTTTGAACTGCTGCTTGTTGCATCACAGAATCTGTGGGAGGACTGTCAGGATAGCAATGTTGTATGTGTAGCTATGCCTATCAAGGTAAATGATCTGTTATCTACCATAGAGATTATGCTGCAGTCTCAGATAAGAAAAAGAAGAAAGGCCCGTACAACACCAAGGCAGAGAAGTCCCAAAGAACAGAAAATAATAGATAACGCAAAGCATCTGCTTATGGAAAGAAATAATATGTCAGAGCAGGAGGCATTCAGATATATCCAGAAATGCAGCATGGACAGTGGCAATACAATGGTAGAGTCAGCAACTATGGTAATGGGAATATATCAGGATGTATAACAAATGTGTTTCATTACTACATTTATAATATGAAAAGGAGACCAGGTATGAAGTTTACTAAAATGCATGGAGCAGGCAACGACTACATATACGTAGACTGCACACAGTCGGTAATTGATAATCCGTCACAGGTCGCAATTGATTTAAGTGACAGACATTTTGGAATAGGTTCGGATGGACTTATTCTTATTAAGAAGTCAGATAAAGCAGATTTCTTTATGGAGATGTACAACGCAGATGGTTCGCAGGGACAGATGTGTGGCAATGGAATAAGATGTGTTGGAAAGTTCGTATATGACAACGGACTTACAGATAAAACAACAGTTACTATTGATACACTTGCAGGTGTGAAGATACTTGAGCTTAAAACCGGTGCAGATGGCAAGGTTGAGACGGCAAGGGTTAACATGGGCGCACCAATTCTTGAGGCAGCACAGATTCCTGTAGATACGAAGGAACTTAAAGAATATAAAGGCTGTGAGATAGAGACAATTGCCGGACAGGTTGTTAAGACACCTGTTGTGGATGAGACTATTGTTGTAGAAGGTAAGGAGTACAAGGTAACAGCAGCTTCAATGGGTAATCCTCATGCTATTGTTTATCTTGATAAAGATATTGATATTAAGAAATTTGAGATTGAAAAAATCGGACCTTTCTTTGAAAATCACAAAGCATTTCCAGAGAGAATTAATACTGAATTCATTCAGGTTGTAGATAAGAATAATCTTAATATGCGTGTGTGGGAGAGAGGTTCCGGGGAGACACTTGCCTGTGGTACAGGTGCATGTGCGAGCCTTGTTGCAACTGTTCTTAACGGAATGTGCGACACAACAGCAACACTTCATCTTCTTGGTGGTGACTTAAAGATTACATGGGATAAAGATGAGAATACCGTATATCTTGAAGGCCCGGCGAAAACAGTATTTACAGGGGAGGTAGATATTTAATATGATGACAGATATGACAATGGATAATTTTCTTGCGGTTTTATCTTCAAGTGAACCGGTGCCGGGAGGCGGCGGAGCGTGCGGATATGTGGCAGCAGTAGGCATGAGCCTTGGTAATATGGTGCTTGCACTTACTACAGGAAAGAAGAAATATGCAGAGTATCAGGAAGAGATTGAAGAACTTATTGTTAAAGCGACAGACCTTACAAAGAGACTTGCAGAGTGCATGGATAAGGATGCTGAAAGCTTTAAGCCTCTTGCAGCAGCTTATGGTCTTCCTAAGGATACAGAAGAACAGATTAAGGAAAGAGAAGCAATTATGGCAAAGGCACTTGTTACAGCCTCAGAAGCCCCTCTGTCAATGATGGAACTTATACTTGAAGCCATGAAGCTTATCGACCGTATATCTGTAATTGGAAGCAGAATTGCAATCAGTGATGCAGGTGTCGGCATAACAATGTGTGAGGCTGCAATGAAGGGTGCTTCACTTAATGTATTTATCAATACAAAGCTTATGAAGGACAGAGAACTTGCAGATGATATGAACTTTAAGGCAGATAAGATGCTTGCTGAAGCAGCACAGATTGAAGAAGAAACATTTGGAAGAGTTATGGACGCTGTAAGACCATAGAATTGGAGGCAAATTCCTCTCCTCGCTGGGGGAGACAATGTGCTTAAAAAGCACATGGATTTTGCTTCGCAAAACAAGGAGGAATATATGGAGACACTTAGGGGATTACCGGTTGCTAATGCTATTAATGAGAAGATTATTGAAGAGATGAAGGACTGGAAGGGTGCAATTCCACATCTTGCAATTGTGCGTGTTGGTGAAAGACCAGATGATATGTCATATGAGCGTGGCGCTACCAAGAAGATGGAAAAAGTAGGATTCAGATGTACTTCATATACATTTCCTGCTGATATTGATAATGATACTTTCCAGAAAGAATTTGACAAGATTAATGAAGATGAGGATATTGACGGAATTCTTCTTTTAAGACCTTTGCCAAAGCATCTTGATGAGAAGGCAATTGAGAACAGAATTGCCAGTGTGAAGGATCTGGACGGAATATCACCTATGAATCTTGCAAAGGTATATGCAGGGGATCCGACAGGATATGGTCCATGTACAGCAGAAGCTGTAATTGAGATGTTAGATTATGCAGGAGTTGACTTAAAGGGTAAGAGAGCAGTAGTTATCGGAAGAAGCCTTGTTATCGGTAAGCCGGTTGCGATGATGCTTATGAAGAAGAATGCAACAGTAACAGTGTGTCATACTAAGACGGTTGATATGCCGGGAGTATGTAAGGGTGCTGAGGTGCTTGTTGCGGCAGCAGGCGTTGCAAAGATGGTTGACAAGTCATTTGTTGCAGATGGTGCAGTTGTAATTGACGTTGGAATAAATGTTGATGAAGACGGCAATCTGTGTGGTGATGTTGATTTTGAAGATGTTGCAGAGAACGCTTCTGTATGTACACCGGTTCCTGGAGGAGTAGGTTCGGTAACAACATCAGTTCTTGCAAAACATCTGCTTAAGGCAGCTAAGGCAAGAAGAGCATAAAAAAGTCCTTGCTTTATTGTACATAAGAATGTATTATAATTTGCGGTATGAATTGGTAGCACCAATTTGCACCGCAATTTTTTATTTATGGAGAAATGTTATGAAATTATTGAGACAGTTTCTTATAATACTGGCTATTTCATTTGTCGGAGAAGCACTTAAATATCTGCTTCCGCTGCCGGTTCCAGCCAGTATATATGGAATGGTGATACTTTTTGTTGGACTTCTTACCGGACTTATAAAGCTTAGCTGGGTAAAAGACGCAGGAAAATTTCTTATAGTTGTAATGCCTGTTATGTTCATTCCGGCAGGAGTAGGACTGATGTCTTCATGGGGGGTATTAAAACCTATGCTCGTGCCGGTGCTTGTTGTTACGGTTGTTGCTATAATTACGGTTATGGCGGTTACAGGTCAGGCTTCACAGATAATCATACGTGCTGACAGGAAGAGAGAATTACGCAAAGCACAAAGAAATGAGGTTAATACTAATGAATGATTTTTTCAGAGAATCACTTTTTGCCGGAGTCACATTAAGTCTTTTATCATACTTTATTGGTTCTGTGCTTAAGAAAAAATTCAAGCTTGGAATATTCAATCCACTGCTTATATCAATAATAATAACAATAATAGTAATACATATGATTATACCAAAAGAAGTACAAGCAGAATCATTCTATAGCAGTGATATTACTTGGAGTTGGGAATATCGTAGTGATGGGGAATATTCTAAACAAGGAAGCAAGATGGCTTATGGAATATGTATTCCATCTACAGCAAGCTCATCTAGTTCTCTTCCTATGATTGTGTGGCTTTGCGGTTCTGGATCAACAGCAGTATCTTCAACTGAGTTAAGGGATAATGGATTACCTGGTGCTGTTCTTAATGATTGGGAAGCTTCAGGATATGACGGATTTAGTGCATATATCTTGTGCCCTCAATTGCAAGAAAGCAATGGTTACTGGAACGAAGACAAAAATGTTAAAAAACTTAAAGCATTATTAGATGACATTATTTCACAATATAATATTGATAGTTCCAATATTGTACTTATGGGTAATAGTAGAGGCGGAACAGGAGCTATGTATATTGGAAACTATTTAGCAGAATACTTTACTAAATGTGTAGTATGTAGTGGATTCTCTGTTACTACTTATCCAACTATTGAAACAATATGCTATGTTGGAACATCTGACCAACAGGGGTGTATAAAAGCAGGACATACATATGAAAATGTAATTGATTGTTTAAAAGATAGCGTTATAAGTAAGTTAGATATACCAATAATTTATAATGCTGTAAATACAAGTCATGGCTCTGTACCTTATTTAGCAATATTTGAAGATAGTGGTGAATGTGTACGGAACAGGACGGAAATAACCGTTCAGACTTAATTGAATGGATGTTTGGAGATTTAAGTACGGAAGAGGAAGATAATAAATTGGTAAAACCAATAGCACAAATGCTGTGCTTTTTACCAGATGCAATACTTGGAACTTTTCAAAAAATGTTTGTAACAGGAGATGATATTACTACTGGGGCAAACGGAAATGGCAAATTTTCTATAAAGTATTCTCCAGCAATAATATTTTCAGGAGAAGTGCCTGCATTTGATGTAAACTTTTTTAATCCAAGCAATAAGGAAATACAGATAATAGAGAAAAAGAAATCAAATGATTCTAAAGAGGAATTAGCAAGTGGAAACATTATTAATGATGTAGCAGAAACGGCAGCAGGGAAAATATTAGCAAAGTTAAATTATCAAGGAAGTACTTCAGAATATGATACAAAAAAACAAGAAATAATTCAATTAATAAAAGAAAAAGGGAAAGAAGCTACTACTAACGAAAATTCAAATGGATGGAAATCTAATTTTTCGTATGACAGTATAAATTTAGAAATGACATATGATTGGTATACAAGCGTTTTTAATATTTATACTGTAGAATCACAATCTAGCACATCAACAAAAACTATTAAAAGCACAGCAAGAGTATTACAAAATACTATAGCAACATTTTATAATGCATTAAGAAAAATTGCATTAGTAGGACTACTTTCAACACTTGTATATATGGGAATACGAATTGTATTAGGTAGTACATCAGCTAAAGATAAAGCAAAATATAAAAGTATGTTAAAAGATTGGCTAATAGCATTGTGTATTTTATTTACATTACATTATATAATGAGTATAACGGTTACAATAGTAGAAAATATAAATGAAGTTTTAAAAACATCAACAATTGCAGCTAATGGCGAAGATGTAATGATGACAAGATTAAGAAATAATATAGCAAAGTCAAAGAATTGGAGCAGTGTTATTGTTGAAGTAGTACTATACTTCATATTAACAGTATTTACAGTTATTTTCACTGTACAATATTTTAGAAGAACCATATATTTAGCATTTTTAACAGTTATAGCACCATTAATAACATTAACATACCCATTAGATAAAATAAAAGACAGTAAATCTCAAGCATTTGACATGTGGATTAGAGACTATATGTTTTTTATGTTATTACAAGTTGTGCAATTATTAATTTACTATATTTTAGTAGGAAGTTCTTTAGATTTAGCAGATAAGGGAAATTGGATATTTGCAATAGTAGCAATAAGTTTCTTAGTACCAGCAGAAAAAATTATAAAGAAAATGTTTGGATTTGAAAAGTCAAAATCATTGGGAGCACTTACAGCTGGAGCTACAGGTGGATTAATAATGAATGCTGTAAATAAATTGTCACGGAAAAGGAGCTGCAAAAAAAGGCAAATCATCACAAGGTTCAGCAGGAGATGAAAAAAATAGTATAAGAACTGCACAAAATACAATAATGCAAAAAACACATGAGGCATTAGGAGGAGGGCAAAATATAAATGTAACAGTTCAAGATGGAGAAAACCCGGTAGATTCTGGAAACGACTCAAGGGGCGAGATAAGAACCAGACCAAGTGTACGTTCAGGAGCATGGACTGTAACCAAAAAATATGGTGGAGCAACACTAAAAGCTGTAACAAGTGGAGCGTTAAAAACTGCAACAGCAGCAACAGGAGCAATGTTAGGATTTGCAGGAGGAGTAGCAAAAGGAGATATATCAGAAGCACTTAAGGGAGCTGCAACTGGTGGAGCAGTGGGAGCAGGACTTGCTAGTAGTGGAATAAAATTTGCTTCAAATATAAAAGATAATGTAAAAAACTTAGGAAATGAT
>ENA-ORMX01002535-ORMX01002535.1-human-gut-metagenome-genome-assembly--contig:-NODE-2535-length-10415-cov-2.356081_pt1 | contig 10415 bp, 8 predicted proteins | sample MGYA00242108_ERZ509007 | MGnify/ENA primary metagenome ERZ509007 (study PRJEB26280, sample SAMEA2338745) | human gut metagenome | biome: human gut; feature: human-associated habitat; material: faeces...
CGGATCTTCATCCGTCCAGTCCTCGACCGCTTCAGTATTTTCTGTACATAGCTGTGCTTCCGCTTTATCTGCCAGATCATCCATCGGTGTCATTTTTGTTATTCCTGATACTGACGGATCATAGCTTCGCAGTGTATACGTCTTTCCATTCCATGCCTGCGCTGCTGCTGTTGCAAATCGTGAAAGCAATTTATACTTGTCTGTTTCTCCTGCTGCCAGCGCACGCGGATACCATGACCAGAAAACCCGTGTTGTATTTGTTCCGTCAAGTAATTGTCTGCACGCAGCGTCAAGTGCTTCCGCCGAATTCTGTCCGCCATTCAGTGCGATTGCTTCCAGTGCCGCCGCCATTCTCTCATGCTGTGCATAAGACGGAAATGATAAATCAATTCCTTCCATTCTTCTTTTCCTCCTGTTTACTCATTGATCGGTGTTAATGCCAGATGCGGGATCCCCCGTTCTGTATAAATTGCATATGCATATTTGATATTTTCATCTTTATCCAACATATATGACGCTTCATTGATCTGCCCCGCAATTTTTACAGCTTCATTTGCCTTATCCAGAACTTCATTCGTCTGCTTCTGTCTTTCCTGTTCTGCCGTGACGCGATCACTTTCTGCTGACACTCTGCTTTTTTCCGCGTTCACACGACCTGTTTCTGCCTGCGCTCTGGCTTCCTCTGCCTTCACGCGACCTGTTTCTGCCTGCACTCTGGCTTCCTCTGCCTTCACACGTTTCGTTTCCTGATCAGCATACTGTTTCATTGTCTTATCGAAGATAGAAAGTTCATCGCCCGAAACGATCGCATCTTCATCTTTCACCTTTGCTTCAATCTCTATTTCAAAAGTGACCGATGTTACCACCTGCATCAGATCTGAAGATTTCACTTCCACTTCACACAATGCCGTTCCCGCTGCTGCCAGTGCCTGACTGTCCAATTCCACCATCACAACATTGTCCGTGAATTCACACGGTGTATATACCCTGTGTCTATCTGGTTTTCTGATGAAAGCTGTGACGCTGGATCCTGCCGGGATCGTGTACGGTTCCCCATGATTCAGTAGTACGGTTTCGACATATCTTGTTGCCCGATCTCCCTGTTTTGCAGACACCATATACTGTTTTGTCCCACCCGACATTTCGATTTCAATTCGCTGAATTACTTTTCCAAGTGCCACTGTCTTCCCTCCTTTCTATAATCCGAGTTTGTTCAGGATCTGCTGCATTGTCACTTCGGATCCATCTGATTTTATGAATTTCACCCCATGCCTGAATATCGCATCAAAAGTAAAATCCACTGCGTTTTTCACGGTTGCCTTCGATCCAAAAGCCACACCGCGCCCACCATGCAAAAAATGCATTGCATATACCGCTGTTGATACGAAGTCAATGACGGTCACTGTATTGAATGTATCTTTCAGCACATAACGAACATCATATGAAAATTCTGTATTCAGATCCCCGCCGCAAACAGTTGTCACTTCCCCGATCGGAAGTTCTTTTACTGCTGACGTATATGCGCCCTGACTTGAAAGTTTATACTGCATCTGAAGTGTTGCTTTATTCTTTCCGTTGCAGGTTGAATATGTGCTGTCTGTCGTCGCTAAAAAATATACGCCTTCATTTTCCAGTGTTCCATCCTGTCCGCACCTCATAGAATCCACCTGAATCGTCGGCGGATTATATTCCACGACTGTCACTTTTGCAGTTTTTTCTGCCGTCCGTCCTCTTGTATCACGGATCTTCACTGTCACGTCCATGATCCCATAGTCTTCCAACATATATGACTGTGGCAATTCAGAAGCCGTTCCATAATATGTCCTATCATTCAGTTCCATATTGACTGATACAATATCCGCACCGTATGACTTTGTGATATTCGCTGCTGTAATGGCTATATTGCTGTTATGTTCCACGAACATCCCCCACGCCGCAGGGACACGCCCTTTTGTATCCGCGATGGATATGGAATTGATCACCGGGACACAATCATCCGGGACTGTCGCCCTCACCGCAGTATCCCTTGATTGATATACCTGCGATCCAAACAGTACCTGAACTGAAAGTGTACAGGAACCCGCTGTACTGCTTTTTATCTCTTCATTCCAGCTTTTCGGTATAGTATAGCTTGTATTGATCCTTGTCGCTCCGGACGTTTTTTTGTCCAGCGTATACGACTTTGATCCAATCGCCCACTTGAATCTGTACGTTGCATCAGATGACAGTTTCACAGAAAACAGTGAATCTTCATCTGCATTTTCTATATTGATAGGAACTGCCGTCTTTCCATCAATTTCAAATTCCGAAGCCCCCGGATCAAATCCGTATGGCACAAATGATCCCAGATCGTAAAATGAAAAGGTCATTTCTGTTCCTTCTTGTGTCGGATTCTGACCGTATACAATTTTGAAGAATGGTTTTCTGATCGTCAGCTTTGTTCCAATGTTCAGTGTTGCTTTTTTTACCCATGTTCCTTGTGCTACGATAGTATTTAATGTAAAGTAGGAATGCACTGTCCATCTGTATTGTTTTCCATCAATGATCATGACTGATGGCATATCTTCTTTTTTTACGCCCCGCAGCCAGTCGTCTTCATTTTGCGTGAACGTTACGGATGTGATTGTTGTCACATCTCCGCTGACGTTCCCAGTGAAGACAGCCTTTGCATATATACTTGTGACTGGTACTTCTCTTCTTGTCGTACTCATACTTTTACTACCTCGAATATTCCATCATCGTCGATCAGCTGTCTGTATTCCTGTTTCTGTTTCTGTTTTTGCCTTTTGACGCTCTGTGTTGCCGTTTCTTCCACCTGCTCCGCTTCTCTCCATTTCACGCCCATCCCGTACTGTGTAGATATGAAATCAAAGTATCCTCCGTCGTCTGCTGCTCCGACTGACCATCTTCGCACCGCTTCGACATTTTCAATGTGCAGCTTGTTGTACTGCACATATGCCACCGGAACGCCTTCCTGTCTGAATTCCAGTCTTTTGTTAGATAGCAATGTTGAAAACGGCAACACCCCGCCATCCTGCTTTTTTCCGATTTCCATTCCATCATCCGTGTAATGGAAATATGTTTCATTCTCTTTTCTGAATTCTTCCAGTTCGTCGCCCTGCGATGTCACAGTTTCTTCGACCGACTTAATAGACATATCAAATGAATTTGCAGTCTGATTCAGCGCTGTTGAATATTCATTTGTCATTCTTTCAATGGTCTTTTCATTCAGTTGCGAAGCATAGCCTTTCGCTTCCTGTTCTGCTGCATAGGTCAGATCCCTTTGTTCTGTTCTGACCTGTTGAACCGATGTCATAATCCCGCTTTCTGAAGATTTAATTGCAGCCTGTGCCTGTTCGATTGTCCAGTATCCTTCATTCAGCGTTTTCTTTGTCCTTGCCTGTGCCTGATCCACTGCATCGGACTTCATTTTTTCCTCTGTTTCTTCCTGAAGCTGTGCAAAACTCTTTGTCACATTAGAAAGTTCACAGGTGTTTTTATCCGGATGCTGTGGATATTCCGTCATCTTCACGATCCGCTGCTTTTCTTTTGTAGCTTCCGTTTTTGAAATCAGATGCACTGTATCACCGATGTCATATTCCAGAATGCTGTATTCTTTTTTCTGCGATGCCAGATCCGCAACGTCAGCAGTATATGCTGTATACGGTTTCGATGCTGTGTCCAGCTTCGCAGTCGCATCTTCAATCAGATTTTCAGTGATGGTGTATCGTTCATCTTTCCAATAGCGCGGAATCACTTTATCTGAATACTGATGATTGTCAATATACGGAACCCCCAGCATAATTTCCGGTGTGATCCCATCTTTTCCCACTGGATAAATTCTTGTGTAGAAATCATATGTATCTGATTTCAGTGCCAACTTCCTCAGGTTTAATCCTTCTATGAAATACGCTCCGCGATCCATTCCGATTGCTTCATATAGGTCTATTCTCTTCTGGATGCTGTCGATCTTACATTCGCATCTGTATGTATCCATAACCTCCTGAAGTACATCCCAAGCATTGCACGTTTCATCAATGCTGACTGTTCTTCGCTTTGTTACTGTGCAAATTCCAACCGTCCAACCCGTTCCATCAAAAGCGAATTCCAAGCAGGCACGCGCCGTCTGTGTTACACTCTCAAATCCATACAGAAATTCCTGTGATTCCAGTTCTTCTATATTCAGCTGCGCTACATAACTGTTTTTGTTTTCTCCTGTGCTTATTTCCTTCAGAACATATTCATCATCTTTTGTCCTGATATAATATTCAGCCCGCAGATTTTCAATTTCTGATCCTGTTTTCGGATAACTGAATGAAATCTGCTTATCTCCGGATGATAATGTTTTTTCAATTTTCAGATCATCCGGATCATCTATTCCCGCGATCCTCCGATGCTGATCATCATATATCTGAAGCATATATCATCCCCCCTTATAGCCACATCGGGGAATACCTAACTGTCACCCTTGCACCATTCGTTGAAAACGCAAGGTCATTTCTTCCCGTTTGCAGTTTAGGGAACGCCCACAGATCCACAGACCCGAAAGCGTTATCCCCTTCCTTTGTTATTTTTCCGGTCTTCCCGTTAATCACAATCGTTTCACCATTCATCAGGCTTTCGATAGTGTACGGTTCCCCGTTTAGTGTTATCTTATAGTTTGTCAGATCCGCTTTCGCTGTCACTTCAATAATGCAAGGTGTATCCCGGCTTCCTTCTGCGTACAGCTTTCCTTCTAGTTTCTGATCAAATAGCGCTTCTGCTTCATCGTCAAAAAAGAATCCATCAAATTCTAATGTCAGAATTCTTTTTTCCTTTTCAAGCGTTTTTTCGTAATCATCGCCAGCCAGAAAACCTTTGTATTTTCCTTTGAATCCTCTGATTTCTTCCATAATGCAGGACGACCTGAAATTCTGCATAAAAGATGACATTGTTCTTTCCAGTGTCGCCCTGTTCTTTCCCCTGAAGTATATGGTCATTGTCATAGAACCCAGTGGAATATCTGTGTCATACTCTGTCGGAAGAAGTGCTTTTGGCATCATTTCATAGTTTGCCGTCATTTTCGGGGGCTTTGTTTCTGCCGTCAGCAATGTCGCCCCGTATCTTCTGACGTCAATCCCGTTTATGATCATTCTTTACCTCCTCCGTTTTATTTCATCTGTGAATTTTTCTTCCACTTTTGAATATACTTTCGTTGCCACGACTTCGCCGTCCATTGTTACATAGACATATACCGTTGTTCCTGTCATAATTGCATCCAACTTTTTATCCAGCATGTCGCCCAGCCTGTCATAGAACTGTTTCAATGGAAGGATTGCTTCTGCTCCCGCTTCTCCTCCTGCCAGCAATGTGTCGCCTGCCGCCCCGAATGCGGTCGGTTTCGTCATAATACCGCCGTTCTTATACCAGCTAATGCTGAAATGTGGAACTGATGGCGGATTCAAGCTGAATGATCCGCTGATAGACGGATGTGGCAGTCTTAAATGCGGTAATGACCAGCTGAAGTTGAATTTTGATCGGATCGCACTGATCGCATTTCCTACCGCAGTTTTTGCAGCATTGATCGGTGTTGTGATCGCTCTCTTGATTGCATTCCATGTCGAAGACGTTGCTGATTTCACGCTATTCCATACAGAACTTATCGTTGACTTAATCCCGTTAATCGCAGATGTCACTGCTGACTTTGCGGCATTGATCGGTGTTGTCACCGCAGTCTTCACTGCATTCCATGCCGTCGATGTTCCTGTTTTGATCGCATTCCAGATTGTTGTCACTGTTGTCTTTACTGCGTTGAATACAGTCTGCACCGTCGTTTTGATCGCATTTACGACAGTCTGCACCGCCGTTTTGATCGCATTCCACACTGTTGTGATGACTGTTTTTATTCCATTCATTACAGGCGTGATCACGCTGTTTTTCATGAAATTCCATGCCGTCTGTACCGCGGACTTTATTGCATTTATCACTGTCGTGAATGTTGTTTTAATGGTGTTCCACACCGTCGAGATCGTTGTGCTGATCGCATTCATCACTGGCGTGATGATATTATCTTTCACAAAATTGATTGCTGTCTGTACCGCGCTTTTGATTGTTTCCCATACGCTTATGATCGTATCTCGACAATTTTCCCAGATAAACCGGAACGGTACGGTTATCAATTCAAATGCTGCTTTGACAACTTCCACTATGAACATGATCGCAACCTGAACCACATTCTTTATTGTTTCCCACACATTAGACACGACATCTTTCACAGCATTAAAGATTGTGCTGATCGTATCGTGTACGGTCGTGCAGAACGCCGTCACGTTTGTAACAATTCCATTCCACACCGCTGTGCAGAATGTTGAAATCCCATTCCAGATTCCTTCAAAAAACGAAGAAATTCCGTTCCAGATTCCTTCAAAAAAGGTTTTCACTCCATTCCAGACAGTTTCCCAGTTAGTTCCAAACCATCCAAGAAAAACATCCGCTACACCTTTGACTGCTCCGATTATTGTTGAAAAATATTCTTTCAGACCATCCCAGATGCTTGAAAAAATTCCTTTTATAGCTTCCCACGCACCAGACCAGTCGCCACTGAATACAGCAGAAAATACATCCCATATTCCAAGAATGACATTGAAAGCTGTTTGTAATGCGATTGCAATCGTACTGAAGGCAGCTTCCAACACTGGTGCAAGCAAATTACAGAATCCGTCCCAGATTGTTTTTATTGCTGACGTCACGTCGCTGAATGTAATTCCTAACGCTGACAGTCTTTCACTGATTCCTGCTGCAAATGTTGTGAATGCATCTTTGATTTTCTGCCAGATCGCCGTGATCGTATTTCTGAAATCCTCATTCGTATTCCATAAATGAATAATGACTGCTGTAATTGCTGCAATCACTCCCACTACAATCGCCGCTGGTGATGTAATCAATCCCAGTGCTTTCGTGAATACTCCTGAAAATCCGCCTGCTTTTACAAGTCCGGCTGACAGCGTTCCAAGTGCGCGTGATACATTTGCGCTGAACGTGATCACTTTCCCCAATCCCATCAGCATCGGTGCAAGTGCTGCCACAAACATTCCGATGCGAAGAATTGTTTCTTTTTGTCCTTCGTCCATTGCATTCAGTTTGTCCACAAAGTTCTGAATATGTGTCACAATATCACGGATTTTTGGCATCAGAATTTCCCCGAAGCTGATAGCAAGTTCCTGAAGCTGTGACATCAGGATCGTGATCTGTCCCTGAAGATTGTCATTCATTGTGTTTGCCATCTTTTCAGATGATCCATCGCAGTTGTCGATCGCTCCTGCCAGCTTCTCAAAATCTTTATCTGATCCGTTTATGATCGCCAGCATTCCGGACATTGCTTCCTTTCCGAATAATGCCGCTGCTGCCTGTGCCTGTTCCGCTTCTGACAGTCCACCCAGCTTCTGCCGCAGCTGTTCCATCAGTTCACGCAGCGAAAGCATCTTACCGGAACTATCTGTCAATGATATTCCATACTTATCCATCGCAGCCGCGACAGTATCTGTTGGCTTCGCAAGGTTCGTGATGGCTCCTCGCAAAGCTGTTCCCGCCTGGCTGGACTTGATACCTGCATTTGCCATCAATCCGATCGCAAGCGCAGCATCTTCTGCTGTGTATCCTAACGATCCGAGAACCGGGGCTGCGTATTTAAACGTTTCACCCATCATCGACACGTTGGTATTTGCATTCGATGATGCTGCCGCCAAAATATCAGAAAAATGACTGGAATCTTTTGCCGAAAGTCCGAAGGCGGTCAGGGCATCTGTTACGATGTCGGATGTCGATGCAAGATCTTCTCCTGATGCTGCCGCAAGATTCATGATGCCCTCCAAGCCGTCCATCATGTCCTGCGTCTTCCATCCAGCCATCGCCATGTACTGCATCCCCTGTGCAGCTTCTGATGCGCTGAACTTTGTTTTTGCGCCCATTTCACGGGCTTTTCCTCGCAGTTTATCAAGATCCGTTCCTGTTGCTCCGGAAATTGCTGATACTTTCGACATTTCACTGTCAAAATCCGCTGTCGTCTTAACAGCCGCAACTCCAAGCCCTGCAATACCGGTCGATAACGGAAGAAGTTTCTGCCCCACACTCGTTAATGTGCCGCCAACCTTTTCTGCTTTTGCTGCATATTCATCAAACGGCGCACGCGCAAGTTCTGCGTTCACATTTTTCAATTCCGCTTCCATTTCAGTCAGTGCAGCTTTCGACTGATTCACTGCCGCTTCCTGCTTCGTGATCGCTGTTTCTGTTTTTGTGATCTGGCTTTCACTGGTGGACAGCTGCGAAGACAACTTTTCATATTCTGCCTTCAGCTTCTGTGTTTCTTCGCTGTCTTCGCCTGTCGCTTTCGCACTATCTTCATATGCTTTTTTTGCCGCTTCAACCTTTGTCTTCAGCTGATCGTGCGCTGTTTTTTGCAGTTCCAACTTCTGTTTTAAGTTGTCATACTGTTGTCCATTCTGTTGCACAATCCCCTTTTGAACATCTATCTTCGATGTCAGTTCGGTCACTCTTGCACGCAGGGCGTCCTGCGCGGATCCGCTTAACTTTGCTTGTGCCGCAGCCAGCGAATGCTGTGCTGTCAGGTTTTTCATCTCTGCTGCTGCCTGACGCATCGCCTGCTGATACTGCGACGTTTCTGCCCTAATCTCAATTAAGGTCTTAGCCATGTTTCGCGTTCCTTTCTTTACTTCTCATCGACCGTCCTAATCTCGAATGCCGCATGATCTAAAAGGCTCATGATGTCCGCTTCTATGCACTGCTGATATGAGTTTTTCATAAGATTGATACAGATCTTCACTATCCGATCCACATTTTCCCTGCATATCTTCCACAGGTTTTCACCCGGATCTTCATCGTTATATCCATTTTCTTCGTCATATTCGTCGAAAGCAGATTTTTCTTTCTGTATCTTTTCAGGATGTTCTGGATTAAGATCCAGAAATTTCTTCGTGATCACATCCTGCATCATGAAATGGATTTCTTTCACAGCTGACAATACATCTTCCGGATCGGCTTCTTCCACCTCCCGCTGTCTTGCTCCGAATACTGTCATTAAGATCTTCGTATTCGCTTCAAAAGCATCACTGATCGAATCACTGTCATTCCGTTCCATGATTTCCGTATATCTGCGATACATTTCCACTGAAATCGTCGTGCAGACATATTCTTTGTGTCCACACGGCAGAATCAGTTCCGGCATCACTTGTAAAATTTTTCGCGAAGTCTTCCGTTCTTTTATCAACCTTTTCACCCACTGATACATCCATCAATGCAAATTCCATCACGATCGAATCCGGTGTCATTCCGGTTTCAGCATCCAGCATGTCATCTGTTGTGAACTGGTTTCCGTACATTTCAACAATAACGTCCATCATATCCATGAACTGCTGTCTTGTGTACAACGCCTGTTTCGCTTCTGTGTCCATAATGCTGTCGCGCACTTCCAGATAGCGCAAATATGCCATCGTGGACATCTTCTGCGGCATCGTATATTCTTTGTTGCCGATGATAATTGATCTTTTCTTTGTTTTAGCTGCTGCCATTTCTTTTCCCTCCTGTTTTATGCTGCATCCGGTTTTTCCTGAACTTTTGAAAACCAGTCTTTGATCGCTGCCGCTGCTTCTGTATGTTCCGCAAGAAGATTGCTTTCATCAACGAAGAAGTTTATAACGGCCTTACATTGGACGATGAACGCATCCGTCAGGCAATCATTGAATTCCGGCCGCGATTGGTCGTGATCGACCCGATTCAGGCTTATCTTGGCAGTGATTCCGATTTACAGATCGCAGGCAGGGCACGAAAACTGATGCGCCGCCTTGGAATGTGGGCTGCTGGCTACGACTGCGCCATCGTTCTGATTGGCCACCTTAATAAAAAAGAAGGTTCCAAAGGGTTGTACCGCAGTTTGGGAAGCATTGATGTTGTGGCAGCAGCACGAAGTGTCCTGCAGGTGGAACGGGATACCGAGAATCCTGATATAAGAATTGTACATCAAATCAAAAACAGTCTTGCGCCTACGGCTGAGGACATTCACTTTTCCATTTCTGCCGAAAAAGGCTTTCAATGGATGGAATGCAGGCCGCAACTTATTGAAAAACAGCAGCAGGATATAGAACTGAGATTTGATTCTGAGCAGCAGAAAGCCGTCTATTGGATCAAGCATTTCCTTGAAAAAGGCGATATGAGCGCAAATGAAATATATTGCCGTCTGGACAATGAGGGTATCAGCAAGCGAGTGGCGCGGATGGTAAAAACGGAAATGGGAATCCACTGCTACCAGAAAAAGCGGAGATGGTATTGGAGCGTTCAGCCAGAAGAAGGTGCTGTGAATGAACCACAGGTATAAGGTTGGCGGCTATGTGAAACTTGCAAAACTGTGGGAACGCGCTAAGGAT
>ENA-ORMX01002545-ORMX01002545.1-human-gut-metagenome-genome-assembly--contig:-NODE-2545-length-10388-cov-28.892771_pt1 | contig 10388 bp, 7 predicted proteins | sample MGYA00242108_ERZ509007 | MGnify/ENA primary metagenome ERZ509007 (study PRJEB26280, sample SAMEA2338745) | human gut metagenome | biome: human gut; feature: human-associated habitat; material: faeces...
GATGCCCATTACTTCCCCGGCAAGGCGTCCGTGGCCATCTCCGCCCCTGACCGTCTGCGTACGGGCCTGTTCACGCCGCTGTTCGAAGGCGTGGAGAAGCTCTGCAACATGTGCAAGATCCTGCAACACGGCAAGATCCATCTCTATATCCTTTACATCCTCGCCACGCTGGTGGCGTTGCTGGCCTGGGGGCTGCACGCATGAGCGATCTCGCCTTCTACTGTTTCCAGTATGCGCTGGCCCTGCTGCTGGCGCCGCTGCTGCCGGGCATCATAGCCCGTGTCAAGGCCAAGGTGGCGGGCAGGCACGGCAAGCCTGTGCTGCAATTGTACTTCGACATCGTCAAGGGCCTGCGCAAGGGCGAGGTCATCAGCCATGTGACCACGCCCGTCTTCACGCTGGGCCCGGTGGTGGGCCTGGCCACGGTGCTCTGCGCCCTGGCCCTGCTGCCCCTGGGCGGCATGGCCTCGCCGCTGCGTTTTTCCGGCGACTTTTTGCTGGCCGCCTATCTGCTGGGCCTGGGCCGCTTTCTGACCATGCTGGCCGCCCTGGACACGGGCTCCTCCTTTGAAGGCATGGGCGCCAGCCGCGAGGCCGCCTTCTCGGCCCTGTCCGAGCCGGTGCTCTTCCTCTGCCTGCTGACCCTGGTGGGCGTGGGCTCCGCCCTGGGCATGCACGATGCCCTTTCCCTTTCCGGCATGCTGGGCGGCCGCCCGGCCCACGAATGGCTGCTGGGACGCGCCGAGCTGCTGCTGGTGCCGGTGGTCTTCTTCGTGCTGCTGCTGGTGGAGAACAGCCGCATCCCCGTGGACGACCCCACCACCCATCTGGAACTGACCATGATCCACGAGGTCATGATCCTGGACCACTCCGGCCCCAGCCTCTCCTTCATCGAGTACGGCGCGGCCCTCAAGCTGTGGTTCTTCGCGGCCCTGCCCGCGGGCATCCTGGTGCCTGACCTGCCCCTGTGGCAGCAGAGCCTGTGCTGGCTGGCCTGCATCTTCGCCGTGGCCGTGCTGGTGGGCATAGGTGTGTTTCGCGCCTCGGGCGCCATGGACTGGCTCATCGACGGGGTGAAGTGGCTTGTCGGCCTTACCGGCTGCAATGCCGACTGGGTGGGTGCACTGCCCACCGCAGTGATGAAACCCCTGTCGGGCAGCGGTGCGCGCGGCATGATGGTTGATGCCATGCAAACCTATGGCGCCGACTCCTTTGTGGGCCGCTTGAGCTGCATATTCCAAGGCTCAACCGACACCACCTTCTACATTCTGGCCGTATACTTTGGCTCGGTGGGCATCAGCAAGACACGCCATGCCGTGGCCTGCGGCTTGCTGGCCGACCTGGCCGGCATAGTGGCAGCCATTGGCATAGCCTATGTGTTCTTTGGCAGTTGAGCCACGCAGTATTTACAATAACACACACATAAATCCTTTTTATGTCAGACAATCATACTACACAGGGCAAGGCCGGCGGAATGAAGGGCCTTGCCAAGGACACCGCCATCTATGGCATGTCGAGCATAGTGGGACGTTTCCTCAACTATTTGCTTGTGCCGCTCTACACGGCCCAAATCAGTGCCGCCAGTGGCGGCTATGGCGTCATAACCAATCTGTATGCCTACACGGCCCTGCTGCTGGTTATACTGACGTATGGCATGGAAACTACCTTTTTCCGTTTTGTGAACAAGGAGTGTGAGGACCCCCGCAGGGTGTATGCCACCACCCTTGCCATGGTGGGCTGCACCTCGCTGCTGTTTGTGGCCCTGGTGTTTGCCTTTATCCACCCGCTGAGTGCGGCCATGGGCTATGCCGACCACCCGGCCTATGTGTGGACCATGTTCGTAACCGTGGCCATCGATGCCTTTCAGTGCATACCCTTTGCCTACTTGCGTTACAAGAAACGCCCGCTCAAGTTTGCGGCCTTAAAACTGCTGTTCATCGTGCTCAACATTGCCCTCAATGTGGGCTATTATGTGGTGCTCAATGGTCACGACGTGGGTTATGCCTTCTACATCAATCTGGCCTGCACCGCCAGCATCACCTTCTGCTTTTACAAGGAACTCAAGGAGGGCTTTGGCGGTGGTTTTGCCAGTTGGGCCGAAACCAAGCGCCTTGTGGGTCGCATGATGTCGTACAGCTGGCCCATATTGGTGCTGGGCATTGCTGGCATACTCAACCAGACGGCCGACAAGATACTCTTCCCCTATATATATAAAGGTAACGACGCTCACGCCCAGTTGGGCATCTATGGCGCCGCGTCGAAGATAGCCATGATCATGGCCATGATAACCCAAGCCTTCCGCTACGCCTACGAGCCCTTTGTGTTTGGCAAGGCCAAGGACAAAGACAGCCGGCAGGTGTACGCCTCGGCCATGAAGTATTTCCTTATATTCACCCTGCTCGCCTTCCTTGTGGTGGTGGGCTACATCGATGTGCTGCGCCACATCATCGGGCGCGATTATTGGCCCGGACTGCGCGTGGTGCCCATTGTGATGGCCGCCGAAATACTGATGGGCGTGTACTTCAACCTGTCGTTTTGGTACAAACTCACCGACCGCACCATTTGGGGCGCGTGGTTCTCGGGCATAGGCTGCGCCGTGCTCATAGCCGTCAATGTGATATTCGTGCCGCAGTATGGCTACATGGCTTGCGCATGGGCCGGTTTTGCCGGTTATGGCACCGCCATGCTGCTCAGCTATGTTGTGGGGCAGCGCTACTATCCTATCAACTATCCGCTCAGGAGCATCGGTGTGTATGTGGCCATCGCGTTGCTGTTCTTTGTAGTGATGCAGCTGTCGGAGGCTTATGTGCCGCAAATGTGGCTGCGTCTGTTGGTCAACACCGGCTGCATTGTGCTGTTTGTGGCACATACGGTGCACTACGACTTTCCGTTGTCAAACCTGCCCGTGGTGGGCAAATACTTTAAGCGATAATGGCATACAACCAAACAACTCTGCCCTGCGGACTGCGGGTGATATATGAACACCGCCCGTCGGCCGTGCTCTACTGCGGCTATGTGGTGTGTGCCGGCACGCGCCACGAGGCCGAGGCCGACAGCGGCATGGCACACTTTATAGAACACATGTCGTTTAAGGGCACCACGCGGCGCCGCGCCTGCCACATAACCAACGGGTTGGAGCGCGTGGGCGGCGACCTTAATGCTTATACTACCAAGCAGGAGACGGTGTATTATGCCACTGTGCTGAAGCAGGACTTTGCGCGTGCCGCCGACCTGCTCACCGACATCGTGTTTCATAGCACCTACCCGCAGAGCGAGATAGACAAGGAGGTGGAGGTGATATGCGACGAGATAGACAGCTACAAGGACTCGCCCGCCGAGCTCATTTTCGACGAGTTCGAGTCGATGATGTATGCCGGGCAGCCCCTTGGCCGCGACATACTGGGTTCGGCCGAGCGCCTGCGCCAGTACACCACGGCCGACGCGTGCCGCTTTGCCCGTGCCCACTACCGGCCCGACAATGCCGCCTTCTATGTGTATGGCGATGTGCCCTTCAGTCAGATTGTGCGTACGCTCAACAAGCTGCTGCCTGCCGCCACTTGCGGTGAAAACGTGCAAAACAGCGCCCAAACCGTCAGTTTTGCGCCACCCGCCGAGCGCGTGGTGGACAAGGGCACCCACCAGGCTCACGTGCTGGTGGGCGGGCCTGCCTATGCCGGCACCGACCCCAGACGCTTTGCCCTTATCATACTCAACAACATGTTGGGCGGGCCGGGCATGAACTCGCGTCTGAACTTGGCCTTGCGCGAGAAGGCCGGCCTTGTTTACAGTGTCGACTCATATCTCAATACCTATCCCGACACCGGATTTTGGAACGTGTACTTTGGTTGCGACACCCATGATGTGAAGCGCTGCCGCCGCTTGCTCGAGCGCGAATTGTGCCGTTTCATCGACAAACCGCTCACTGCAGTACAGCTTGCAGCGGCCAAAAAACAGTTGTGCGGACAGGTGGGCATATCGACCGACGCCTCGGAAGGACATGCCCTGGCCCTTGGCAAAACCTTTGCGCACTATGGGCTGCACCGCGACATCGAGCGCATAGTAAGTGCCATCAATGACGTAACCGCCGATGAAGTGCAACGCGTGGCCGCCGAGGTGTATGCCCCCGACCGCCTCACCACACTCATATATTTGTAACGCCCATGCTCCAGTTGCAGTTAATCAAACAGGCCGCTTTGGCCGAGGGCTTTGCCGCTTGTGGCGTGGCACGTGCCACACGGGTGTCGGCTGCACGCGAGCACGAGTTGCGGCAGTGGCTGGCCGAGGGCTGTCATGGCGACATGGCGTATCTGGCCAACCATGTGGAGCTGAAGCTCGACCCGCGCCGCCTTGTTGAGGGGGCGCAGACGGTGGTGAGTGTGGCGGCCAACTATTATCCGGGCGATTGGGAGGCAGAGGCCGATGCAGCGCACTGCGGGCAGGACAAAAATGCCGAAAAAGCCCGATTTCATCGTCGCAACGCCCTCCGCTTGTCGCGCTATGCCTACGGCACCGACTACCACGAGGTGGTGAAGCAGATGCTGCGCGGCATGATGCAGCGTTTGGGACTGACCGAGGGCAAGGACGGGCGTGCTTTTGTCGACACCGCCCCGATAGACGAAAAGTATTGGGCCGAACAGTGCGGCCTTGGGTGGCGTGGGCGCAACTCACAGCTCATCATGCCCGGCATGGGCAGCTACTACTTTCTGGGCGAGCTGGTGCTGACACAGCCGGTCGATGCCTACGATGAAAAGGGCCAAAACCGTTGCGGTACGTGCCGCAGTTGCCTCGATGCTTGTCCCATGCACGCCTTGCGCGGTGACGGCACACTCGATGCCCGCCGCTGCTTGTCGTACCTCACCATTGAGCAGCGCGGCGACATTCCCGCCGAGGCACGGCACGCCATGCAGCACTGCTTTTACGGCTGCGACCGCTGTGCCGAGGCTTGTCCGTGGAACCGCCGTTTTGCGCAGCCCACCACCATAGCGCAGCTCCAGCCGCGGCAGGCATTGCTCGACATGACACCTGCACAATGGGCCGAACTTACCCCCGAGCAATACCGCGCGCTCTTTAAGAAAAGTGCGGTGAAACGGGCAAAATTTGAGGGTGTGAAGCGTAATATAGCCGCAGCGCTCGAAAACTTTGAGCCGCTCGACAACCTATGAGGCGCCCGCCACCCGCTGATTATTTATTGTACAGACACATATTTCTTATTGTACAGACACATATTTCAAGCAATCTTTCCCCCAGCCACATGGCACGGCTGCGCACATTGAATGCAGCGCCAGCCTATGACAAGCCGCGTTGGGGCACCAATCATCTATCATTAACCCTGAACCTTATGCGTTTACCCTTACTTACATCATTGCTCCTCGTGGCCGGCTCGGTACACCTGCAGGCGCAGCACAATGTGGTGTGGTTCGACCAGCCTACCTCACTCAAGGGCCAGCAGTGCTGGTGGGGCGGCCACCCCGAAAAGTATAACAAGACCAACAAACCCGTGCGTGCCGGCGACTCGGCAGTAAACTCCGACCACGAGTGGGAGTATCGCTCACTGCCCTTAGGCAATGGCAGCATAGGCTGCAATGTGATGGGCAGTGTGGCCACAGAGCGCTACACGCTGAATGAAAAAACACTGTGGCGCGGCGGTCCCAACACGGCCAAGGGCGCTGCCGACTATTGGAACCAGAACAAACAGTCGGCACATGTGCTCAAGGACATACGACAGGCATTTGCCGATGGCGACTGGGACAAGGCCGCACAACTCACCACCCAAAACTTTAACAGCACCGTGCCCTACGAGGCCACAGGCGAGCCACAGTTCCGATTTGGCTCCTTCACCACCATGGGCGAACTGACGCTTGCCACAAATATCAGCGAGCAAGGCATCAGCCACTACCGGCGTGCCCTGTCGGTTGACTCGGCTTATGCCACGGTGAGCTTTACCGCAGCCAATGGGGTGAGCTATAAGCGACAGACCTTTGTGTCGTATCCCGCCAACGTGATGGTGGTGCGCCTCACGGCCGACAAGCCCGGCCAACAGCATTTTGTGCTGAATTACGCCCCCAACCCCGTGAGTGAGGGACATTTCACTGGCGACGGCCAAAACGGGCAGATATGCTACGTGGCGCGTCTTGACAACAACCAAATGCAGTATGTGGTGCGCATCAAAGTGGTGGCTAAAAACGGTACCACGCATTACAACAACGGCCAACTGGTAGTTGACGGTGCCGATGAGGCTGTAATATACCTCACGGCCGACACCGACTATGCGCCCAACTACAATCCAGACTTTGGCGATGCAAAGGCCTATGTGGGCGTAAATCCCGTGCAAACTACCGAGAGGTGGATGTCCAAGGCCGTGAAGCGTGGTTACGACAAGTTGTTCGCCGAACATTACAAGGACTACGCCTCGCTCTTCAACCGCGTGCACTTTACGCTGGCTGACGGCACTGACGCCCAGCAGCACAAGCCCACCAATGAGCGCCTGGCCGACTACCGAAAGGGCGTGGCCGACCCGCAGCTCGAAACGCTCTACTACCAGTATGGCCGCTATCTGCTCATTGCGTCGTCGCGTCCCGGCAACCTGCCTGCCAACTTGCAGGGCATGTGGCACAACAATGTGGACGGCCCCTGGCGCGTGGACTATCACAACAACATCAATTTGCAAATGAACTATTGGCCGGCGCTGCCCACCAATCTGACAGAATGCACCGAGCCGCTCACCAATTTCATACGTCTGCTCGAAAAACCCGGTGAACGCACAGCCAAGGCCTACTGGGGCGCAAGGGGCTGGGCTGCCGGCATCTCGGCCAACATCTTCGGCTTTACGGCGCCGCTCGAGGGAGCTGACATGTCGTGGAACTACAACCCGATGGCTGCATCGTGGCTCGCCACACACCTGTGGGACTATTATGACTACACGCGCGATGCCAAGTTTTTGCGTCGCACTGCTTACCCGTTGATGAAGGGTTGCGCCCTCTTCTGCGAGGACTTTCTGTGGCAAAAGCCCGGCACCGACACCCTGACGGCCGCACCCTCTACCTCGCCCGAGCACGGACCGATAGACGAGGGTACCACCTTTACCCATGCCGTGATACGCGAGATATTGGAGGACTGCATAGCAGCTGCCAATGTGCTTGGCACCGACCAGGCCGAGGTGGCCCGCTGGCAAAACATACTGCAACACCTCGCGCCCTACAAAATAGGACGCTACGGCCAACTGATGGAGTGGAGCCGCGACATTGACGACCCCAACGACGAGCACCGACACGTAAACCACCTGTTTGGTCTGCACCCGGGACACACCATATCGCCGCTCACCACACCCGCACTGGCCAACGCCGCACGCGTGGTGCTCGAACACCGCGGCGACGGTGCAACGGGCTGGAGCATGGGTTGGAAACTCAACCAATGGGCACGCTTGCACGATGGCAACCACTCTTATATATTATACGGCAACCTGCTGAAGAACGGCACGGCCGACAATTTGTGGGACATACATCCACCCTTCCAGATTGACGGCAACTTTGGCGGCACGGCCGGTGTAACCGAAATGCTGCTGCAGAGCCATGCTGGTTGTCTCGACCTGTTGCCCTCGTTGCCCGACGCGTGGCCCGAGGGCAGCATCAGCGGACTGCGTGCCCGTGGCAACTTTGGCGTGAGCCTGTCGTGGACGGGAGGCCAGCTCAAGCAAGCTGTCATCACCTCGGGCTCGGGCGGCATGTGCCACCTGCGCTACGGCAGCCACACACTCGACCTGCCTACACACAAGGGCCGCAGCTACACCATCACCCTGAGTCAGGGCAAGTTGGTTTGGCGCTAAGGGTTGCCAGACTTCATCACTTCCTTGTGTCGTGGAATAGCGCGCATTGAAAATTAAAGAGTTACGTCATTTGATTGACGTGACGTATTAACAAAGTCTGCCAAAAAACGCTACCATTAAACGCAAGCACAAAACGCTACCGCTAAACGCAAGCACAAAACGCAAGCACTAATGGGGGCGACGCGTCCCGCGTCGGAAAAATGCCATGTCCACACACCAGATAAAGACTCACTGATAGCACTAAATCACACCTATCAGTGAGTCTTTTCCTTAATGCCCGCGGGACGCGTCGCCCCCATTAGTGCTTGCGTTTTGTGCTTGTATTTAGAGGCTCCTAAACTACCATGAACAACAAAAACTAACTAACTCTAAATTATTGGAATACAGACCCTTTTAAGTTTTAACACTTCAAGGGCTGTTCTTGGTTGCTTCGGAAATTCCCTATAAATTTGCAACGTTTTTCTACCGCAGGGAATTTACGAGGCTTTATTTTTGTCACATCGTGAACATAGTTGACATTGGTTTACGACAGGTTACAAGAGTTGACATCTTTTTGAGCTGCTTTTGCGAAAAGCAATATCGTGGAGAAAGTTGACAAAGGTTGTCAATAGTTTACTTGTGATTACTTGCGGATAGGTACAACAAAAGGAATGTTGAACCCATAAATATGCTAGTATGCCAAAGACCAGAAAATGCGCTTACTGTGGCAAGGTCTTCACCACAAACAGCGGAATACAGAAGTATTGTAGTGAAGAATGTGCCGAGAAAGCCAAACAGCAGAAGAAGGCTCGTCAGCGAGACTTCCTCAAAGCCACCGCACCCATCATGGATATTCAGGGCGCAGAATATCTCTCTTTTTCAAAGGCAGCCATCCTCATGGGCTGTTCACGACCGTACATCTACAAACTTGTTGCTGAGAACAAACTGTCGGCATCACGCATCAGTTCGCGAATGTCCTTCATCCGTAGGACCGATATAGAGGCGATGCTTGCTGGCAATCCCTATCATCGTGTATTGATTGGAACACAACAAAAGGGAAACAAGAAGTTTGTCTCTTCCAAGACACAGAACTCCTCTTCTCCCTCTTGTTCAAAATCCGCTACCCAAGACGAAGTTCTTGACTATATCTCGGGTGAGGATGTTATGGCTACTTACAAAATAAAGAAGTCATGGCTATACACATCAGCCAAGAGAAACAACATACCTATGTGCAAGATTGCAGGCAAGAACTATTATAGCCGAAAGCACATGGATGCACTCTTCGGAGTTACAGCCGAGATAGAAGCTCTGACAGAGTGGCTTACCACAGAGGAGGCGGAAACTCTCTATTCCACAACCAAGGAATTCTTGCGCACCCAGGCATACCGTCGCCATATTCCCACGAGGCGAGAATATGGCAGGACATATTATTCCAAGAAACATCTTGATGAACTCTTCCGTCCTGACCTGAAGGCAAGTGATGCCTATTGTACCACAGCAGAAGCAGCCAAGAAGTACGGCATGACCAAGAGCAACATCTGCGTTATCATCAAGAAAGAGAAAATTACCAAAGTAAAAGTCGGTGTCCAAAACCTCATCGTCAAAGAGGAACTTGAAAAGGTAATGGCCGAGAGGCTGGCTCAATTTGGTTCTGATCGGATTCAATGATGGTGGGAAACAGAACTTACATCCTGGATTTGAACAAAATCCAGTTATTCCTCAATTATTCACAAGTTTCGATAAGTTTTCATCATCACGGGTACGCCATTCCGTTACTTTTTGTCCGAATTGCTGGCAATAGCCATCAGCATTCAGTAAAAAGTAAAATCCAAAAAGTAGTATTATGAGTAACATCTGCAAGACCGTGACACTCCGCACGCGCAAAATCAAAGGCGGTGAACAGCTATCCTTCTATCTTGACTACTATCCCGGCTACAGGGATGAGAGTACGTTGAAGGTCATGCGTCATGAATCGCTCGGCATCTACATCTATGCCAAGCCGAAGAACCAAAGAGAAAAGGATTACAACGAACGTATGCGTGAGAAGGCAGAAGCCCTCCGTTGTCGTCGCTATGAGTCCATAGTGAATGAAAGATATGATTTCTTTGACAAGGAGAAGATGAAGGACGATTTTCTTGCCTACTTCAAGCAGAAAGCAGACAAGAAGAACTGCAAGTGGCAGCACGTCTATAAGCACTTTGCCCGATTCTGCAACAACAAGTGCCGTTTCGATGAAATCACCGTTGACTTGTGCAACAAGTTCCGCGAGTATCTTTTGAATGCCCCACAAACTATCCACAAAGAGCACAAACTGCACATAAATAGTGTGGCCGGTTATTGGTCAACCTTCCGTGCTGTACTCCATACGGCCTATAGGGAACACAAGATTATGGAGAATCCCAATGGCTTTTTGGAACGCATTGATACTATTCCAACAGAGAAAGAACATTTATCCAAGGATGAACTTATAAACGCGAGTTCGGGATCAGGATTGCGTAAAAGAATAGGGTAAAACGAGCTAAAATAGTTCGTTTTACCCTTTGCTAATTCATTGATTATTAGTAACTTTATAGTGAAACAAAAAACA
>ENA-ORMX01002546-ORMX01002546.1-human-gut-metagenome-genome-assembly--contig:-NODE-2546-length-10388-cov-2.452628_pt1 | contig 10388 bp, 10 predicted proteins | sample MGYA00242108_ERZ509007 | MGnify/ENA primary metagenome ERZ509007 (study PRJEB26280, sample SAMEA2338745) | human gut metagenome | biome: human gut; feature: human-associated habitat; material: faeces...
CCAGTGCCGTAGAGTTCTGCGGCATGGTCTTGATTTCGCCTTTCGGAGTAAACAATATCTGATATTTCGTCTGGAGATTTGCCATCCCTACCTCTACCGCCACGATGGACTGCCATTTGGGAAACTGTACCCAAGTGACATTCTGCACCATCCCTCCGGAATATTCACTGGCGGCAAAAGCATTGTAAACGGCAGGGGGCACTTCGTCCATTGTCTCCCAGTCCGTCTGTTGCATTACCCATTGCGCCTGCCCGTCAAACCAGACTTTCGTATCAAAACCGTTCATCAGGAAATCTGCCACATAATAAGATTCATCATGCGACCAGGCAACACCATCTGCCGTAGGATACATTTTCTTCAGTGCAGCCTGTACATCAGCAGGTGCCCAATCGGCAGAAGCCGAGACTGATACCATCAGCATCAAAACCAGAAAAGAGAATTTCAACTTACTCATAACTTCATCAGATTATCATGTTATGAGAAGAACGGCGTATGGCAGATTTTGTTCACCGGCAACTCTCAACCATTCAACAGTTAAAAAGAGATATCCATTGTAATTCAATAGAAAATGACTAACTTCACACCAGAAATTCAGAAATATGATAAGAATACATCCCATATCCGGCAACAAAAAGCAATATCTTGACCTGCTGCTGCTTGCCGACGAACAAGAGTCCATGATTGACCGTTATCTGGAACGGGGAGAGATGTTCATCCTATCCGATAATGATACAGTCAAAGCGTCTTGTGTAATCACCTGCGAGGATAAAGGAATCTACGAAATAAAGAGCATAGCTGTCTATCCGGAATACCAGCGCCAGGGATATGGAAGACAACTGATAGCATTCGTTCTTGAACATTATAAAGACCGGTGCCATACTATGCTTGTCGGCACTGGAGACAGTCCGCTAACCATCCCCTTCTATGAAAGCTGCGGATTTGCATACTCACACCGAGTACCCGATTTCTTTATCGATAATTACGACCACCCCATATTTGAAGGTGGCAAGCAATTGAAAGACATGATTTATCTGAAAAGGATGCTTCAACCAAAATAATATCCTATATTTGCATATCACTTAACTCCACACATTATGGAAGCTAAACTTTGCCAAAGCTGCGGAATGCCCTTGTCATCCGCAGAAGTACTCGGAACCAATGCCGACGGTAGCCTCAACGAGGAATATTGCACCTATTGCTATCAGCACGGTGATTTTGCACAAGACTGTACTATGGACGAAATGATAGAACACTGTGCACAGTTCACCGACGAATTCAACAAGGATTCCGGAATGAATTTCACTAAAGAGGAAGCCATTGCCGGTATGAAAGAATTCTTCCCGACCTTGAAACGCTGGCAGTCCAAACAATAAACATGCCGTCCCGTATCAAGCAGGAAAAACAGACAGTAGAACGGATGGTCCGCCTTTACTGCCGGAAAAAGGAAGGCAACAAGCAATTGTGTCCCCGATGCGAGGAACTGCTGGGGTATGCCCACATTCGTCTTTCACGCTGTCCTTTCGGTGAGAATAAATCCACCTGCAGGCAATGCAGCATTCACTGCTACAAGCCCGAAATGAAAGAACGGATGCGTGAAGTCATGCGGTATGCCGGACCACGGATGCTGTTGTACCATCCCGTGGCGGCACTCCGCCATTTGTGGCAAGAGTATGTCCATCAGTATCTCACCAAACGTTTCGGAGTCCCGCGCCAGGAACAGCACAAACAATAAACCGTATCCTGGTCGTATCCCTCCAACGAGGAGGTGCCGTCCTTAGGTACAATCTCACCTTTGTCAGAGATGTAGACCGGCAAGCGCTCACCTTGTCCGTTCATCACAAAAAATGCCCCCACCTTGCATTGGGGGCATACCATCTTACGCATAATCAATTGAAATAATACAAAAATATAGCCACCCCTTCCAGTGCCTTCTTCTTTTCACCTTGTATTTCGATGGCAAATTTTATTTCCGCCTTTGCCACACCGCGCAGATTCGACAGAGATTGCAAATGGGCAACCAGCCGGATGCTCTGTCCGGACAATACCGCCTGACCGAACTTCATCTTGTCCATACCATAATTAATCATCATCTTCAGGTTGTTCACTTCAATAATCTGGTTCCACAGATATGGCAACATGGACAAGGTGAGATACCCATGTGCAATAGTGCTCTTAAAAGGGCTTTCCACTTTGGCGCGTTCCGTATCGACGTGTATCCACTGATGGTCCAATGTCGCATCAGCAAACAGATTGATACGCTCCTGAGGGAGCTCTACATATTCCGAAACACCGATTTGCTGGCCTACCAGCTTTTCAAAATCCTCGTACGAGTTGATAATCACTTTTTCCATTACTCTCTATTTTATTGATAAATTATAAATTCACACGCTTTATCCACATATCCGCCATTCGTTTATGCCCTGCAGGAGTGGGGTGGATACCGTCCCAAATCCAATAGGTGTCTTGAGAAGCCGGAGCAGTGCCGAGAATTTCATCGAACATCGCATTATAAGGAAGAAATACCGTCTGATAGTCCTTCGCTATCCTCTCTACGATGGCGGCACAGCGACGCACCAGACTATCACGTTCTGCAAAGTCCTCACTCTTACGCATATTGCCGACATTGGCAACAAAAGGAGTGCCCAGCACTATCTTCAATTCCGGATTGGCCTGCAAAGAACGGTCAAGCAAGGAACGGTAACACTTCTCCCATCCTTCAAAATCAAAAGGCTCTTTTTTGTCACCCTGCAGATAGTAATGTACATCGTTTGTCCCCACCAAGACGGAAAGCACATCCGGTTTCATTCCAATGACATCCTCTTCCCAGCGTTTCTCCAAATCCCAGAGAGTGTTTCCACTGATGCCACGGTTAAAAAAAGCATATTCCTTTTCCGGAAAATCTCCTTGATAATGACTTGCACACAAATACATATAGCCGCTACCGTAAATATGGTTCATATCCCAAAGGCTTCGCTCCGCAGTCGGTTTGGGCATCCCGCAGGCATTTCCCCAGTTACCGTCCGTGATAGAATCTCCGATAAACAAGACACGCGGGCCGCTTGCATGGAGTAAGAGTGATATGCAGAAAAAAACTATTACAAAGAGTCCAATACGCTTCATGGCATTTTCTTGTTAGAATGTAAAAATTGCAACAAATATACGTCTTATTCCGGCAAGTACAAAAACTCGGGTACCTTTTTCCCATTTCCCAAAAACACATATAACCCTTATTTTTATTTCCGTTCATCACAGATTAATTTGGAAATAATGTATCTTTGTCAATATCTTAATTGTTGTGACAGAACAAAAACATCACTATTAAAGATTCCGGTATGAATTCTAAATTTGATTATGACTTACTGTCAGCAATGATGACCAATGCCAATATGGGATGGTGGGAAGCTGATTTAAAGACCGAAAGCTACATTTGCTCCGAATATATCTCCCGGTTGCTGGGACTGGATGAGGATGGAACCATCAGCTTTAAAGATTTCAACAAACGTATCCTGAAAGAGGAACAACGGCATACTACCACACATTCCTTCGACAATATCCGGCAGACACAAGAGACTGTATATCTGCTCAACACAGTAGAGGGTCCAACGTGGATAAGAAGCAAGATATGCCTGCAGAGAACCGATGAAAACGGTAATGTCAAAGTCTACGGCATTGCCGAAACACAAGACGGTCCCGACATGTCATCGGCATCCCAAGCCTTACAAGAGCGTAACCGTCTCCTCCATAATATTTATAAATATCTTCCGGTAGGAATTGAGCTCTATAACCGAGAGGGAATATTGATAGATATGAATGACAAAGAGCAGGAAATGTTCCATCTCAAACAGAAAGAAGATCTACTTGGAATTAATATTTTCGAGAATCCGATTTTCCCGGAAGAGATGAAAAGCAAGTTAAGAAAACATGAAAATGCAGACTTCACTTTCCGGTATGACTTCTCTAAAATAGACAATTACTACAAGACACAGAAGAAGACGGGCACCATAGACCTTGTAACCAAAGTCACAAGCCTTTACGACGATAATCACAACCTGACCAACTATCTGCTAATCAACGCAGACAAAACGGAAACGACCGTCGCTTACAACAAAATACAAGAGTTCGAGAGCCACTTTGAGCTTATAGATGACTATGCCAAAGTGGGATATGCCAATTATGACCTTCTTAATGAGCAAGGCTATGCCCAACGCAGCTGGTACAAGAACTTGGGTGAGAAAACAGAAACACCGTTGTCCGAAATCATCGGAACCTACAATCATCTCCACCCAGACAACCGTACTATCATGCTTGACTTCCTACAGAACGTAAAGAGAGGACTGGCACACAAGCTCAGCCGGGAAGTACGTGTTCTTAAAGAAGACGGTTCTTTCATGTGGACCCACGTCAACATCATTGTAGAACGCTACATGCCTGAACAGAACATCATAGAGATTATCTGCATCAATTATGACATCACCCAATTAAAGAAGACGGAAGCAATGCTGATACAAGCCAAGGAAAAGGCCGAAGAGGCAGACCGGCTGAAATCCGCTTTCCTTGCCAATATGAGCCATGAAATCCGCACGCCGCTAAATGCGATTATCGGTTTCTCCAGCCTGCTGCACTACGTGGAAAACGAGCAGGAAAGGGAACAGTACATCTCTTTGATAAACCACAACAACCAACTGTTGCTCAAACTAATCAACGACGTTCTGGACCTTTCCAAGATAGAGGCCGGACACATAGAGCTCCATTCCGAATGGTTCAATCCGGCAGAACTCATCGAGGAAAGTATTACCGAGTACGAACGGAACGTTCCGGCAGGAGTGAAACTCTTTGCCAGGTATCCGGCAGCCCCCGGCCAGATAGAGCACGACCCGATGCGCATCAAACAGATACTGAACAACTTCATATCGAATGCACTGAAAAACACCGTGCAGGGACATATCGAAGTGTACTACGAAACGGACACAGACGGAATAAGAATCAGTGTTTCCGATACTGGATGCGGTATTCCCCCCGACAAACTGGGAATGATATTCGAACGGTTTGAAAAGGTGGACTCTTTTGCCCAAGGTGCCGGATTAGGACTCTCCATCTGCAAATCCATCGTTGAGAAAATGAATGGAGTGATTACCGTAGATTCGACAATGGGAGTGGGAAGCACATTCACCGTGGAACTGCCCTGCCGGACAAGACCATCCTGACAACAAACGAAAAACAATGATTTATGACCGCACAGAAAGAATTTACCCTAACCCCTCGCCGGCGTGGCTTTCACCTGGTGACAGAGGAGATTATACGCAACCTTCCACCGCTTCCGTCTGCCGGAATCCTGCATCTGTTCATCAAGCATACAAGCGCAGGCCTCACCATCAACGAGAATGCAGACCCTGACGTACAGACAGATATGGAAGCCATCTTCAACCGCCTCGTAAAAGAACGGGAACCTTATTACCAACATACATGCGAAGGCGATGACGATATGCCCGCCCATGCCAAGGCAACCCTCAGCGGAACCAGCCTCACCATCCCCATCACCAATGGGCGTCTGAACATAGGTATCTGGCAAGGCATCTATCTCTGCGAGTTCCGCAACCGGGGCGGAGGAAGAAGAATTGTAGCAACCGTCATCGGATAATCCCCTATCATCATGCAGAAAGCCATCATCATCGGTGCCACTTCAGGCATCGGACAAGAAGTAGCCAGGATACTTGTACAACAAGGCTGGCATATAGGTATTGCCGGCAGAAGAGAGGAAGCATTGCATGCCCTGCAAGCCACCGCACCCGACCGGATAGTCACGGAACAGCTGGACGTTACGGAAGAGACAGCGACTCTACACCTCCATAACCTGATAAAAAAGCTGGGAGGCATAGACCTGTTTTTCCTCAGTTCCGGCGTGGGACATCAAAACCGGGACTTACAACCGGACATCGAACTGAACACGGCACGTACCAATGTAGAGGGATTTACCCGCATGGTGACTGCCGCCTTCAACTATTTCAAGGAAAAAGGCTCCGGACATATTGCTGTCATCAGTTCCATTGCAGGCACTAAAGGACTGGGCGTTGCACCGGCCTACTCTGCCACCAAACGCTTCCAGAATACCTATATCGAAGCGCTGGCACAACTTGCCCGGATGCAGCATCTTGATATACACTTCACCGACATCCGTCCGGGATTTGTTGCCACCGATTTATTGAAAAGCGGGAAATACCCGATGCTGATGAAAGCAGACCGTGTAGCACAGCACATAATCAAGGCTTTAAGAGAAAAGAGACGGGTAGTTGTCATTGACGGACGCTACCGGGTACTGGTATTTTTTTGGCGTATGATTCCACGATGGCTATGGGAAAGGTTGCCTATAACGAATTGATTTCGTATCTTCACGTCTCCAAACAGAAATATACATACAGACATGAAGAAAAATTCAAAATATATCGTGCTTACCGCTGCCATTGCACTGTGCGCAGGTTCCAGCCTCCCCTTCCTCGCAGGCAGCAGTACGCTGAATCCCGAACGCGATTCCGTGAAATCCGAAGTTCCCTACTGCGTGACCTCCCCCAGCGTACCGGACAAGATCACTTTTGCCGGACAAGCTATTGACCTGCTTCGCTACGACCACCGCGAACGTATGGACCGCGAACTGATGTCCTTCACCTACATGCACTCCACCACCATGCTCATGGTGAAGCGTGCCAACCGCTACTTCCCCGTCATAGAGCCTATACTAAAAGCCAACGGCCTTCCCGATGACTTCAAGTACCTCGCTGTGATAGAAAGCAACCTGAACCCGCTTGCCAAATCGCCTGCGGGTGCCGCCGGCCTATGGCAGTTCATGCCTGCCACCGGACGCGAATTCGGACTGGAGGTGAACAGCAACATCGACGAACGATACCATATCGAGAAAGAGACCAAAGCAGCCTGCAAGTACCTGAAAGATGCTTATCAGAAATACGGGAACTGGCTGTGCGTAGCCGCCGCCTACAATGCCGGGCAAGGACGCATCTCCACACAGCTGCAGAAGCAAATGGTGGACCAGGCTGTCGACTTATGGCTGGTAGAAGAGACTTCGCGCTACATGTTCCGCCTGCTGGCAGCCAAAGCAGTCATCAGCAATCCACAGCAGTACGGCTTTCTGTTGAAACGGGAACATCTTTATCCGCCCATCCCCTACACGGAAGTGACCGTCACAACGGGCATCGGCAACCTGGCACAGTTTGCCAAAGATAAAGGCATCACCTATGCCCAACTGAAAGATGCCAATCCGTGGCTGCGGGATACCTCGCTGATGAATAAAAGCGGACGTACATACATACTAAAAATACCGACACAAGCCGGAATGCATTACAACCCCAAGAAAACAGTGCCCCACAATAAGAATTGGGTCATCAATTAATAAAAAAGAAAGAGAGGATACGATGATGATGTTAAACTTTGATTTTGTGCTCAGGTTGCTGGTAGCCGGAATATTGGGTGCCATTATCGGACTGGACCGGGAATACCGTGCCAAAGAAGCAGGCTACCGCACCCATTTCCTGGTATCATTGGGAAGCGCGCTCATCATGATTGTATCCCAATATGGTTTTCAGGAAATCATCAAGGAAAGCAGTGTGACGCTGGACCCCAGCCGTGTTGCCGCACAAGTAGTCAGCGGTATCGGATTCATCGGTGCGGGTACCATCATTTTCCAGAAACAGATAGTCAGGGGACTGACAACAGCCGCAGGAATATGGGCTACTGCAGGCATCGGATTGGCAGTAGGTGCAGGAATGTACACCATCAGCATTGCCGCCACCCTGCTGACTCTGGCAGGGCTCGAACTGTTGAGCCTTATTTTCAAAAGCATTGGCATGAAAAGTTCCGTGATAACCTTTTCCACTTCCAGCAAAGAGATACTGCCGCAAGTGTCCCGGCGATTCAACTCCAAAGACTATCTGGTGGTGTCCTACAACCTGGACCGGCAAGTGCAGGGAGAGTACACCAACTATCAAGTGACCATGGTCATCAAATCCAAGAAAAGCTATGATGAGGGATATTTGCTGCAACTGATGCAGGAATTTCCCGAAGTGACAGTGGAGAAAATCGAATAAAGGGAATCACTGCTGTTTTTCCGTCAGATATTTCCAATAGCGCACGGGCATGTCCTGCTTGTGCTTCCGGGGATTGAGGCGTTCCTTGATGCAGATTGCCTTGAAATAGGTTTTCCAGAGAGACTGGAAAAGCTGTTCGTCTCCGTCCATCAGACTTTCGTCGAGCATGCCGGTGACAAGATGTCCTTCGCGACTGTCCTCACCAAAAGTCACCTGGCGCACCTCCTTCAAGTCGTAATAGTACCCATAGGCTCGCCTGATGTCATAAATCAGCCAACGCTGGTCGGCAAAACGGTCCTTGAAATGCCCCGTCACCAAAGGAAGGGCATTCTTTTCGGGCTCGACGGCAGCAAAGAAAGTACCGTCCGCAGCCTTCTGGAAGCGGACAAACTGAAGCAGGCGTATACGCTCCCAATCCACCCGCTTCCACATACGGGAGAACTCCAGCACATCAGGGTCGGCAAAGTTCGTTTCAATGGAGCGAGGAGCATCTATCGCCTTGCGAATATAGCGGAACAGTAGCATGGGAGTTTCCGGTTCCTCTGCCAGCCAGCATTGGGCGAGGCAGGCAAGTGCCGCAGACGACAGCTTCTTCTGCAATCCGCGCCAGACGCGACCGGACTTCTCCTCATCGGTTATCACTGTAAATATTTCATCGTAGAACAATGGTAGAGGCTCTCCCTCCAACAACAGTGCATCGGGGAAAATGCGGCGGGAATAGGCTTCAAAAACAGAAGTCAGCAATCCCTCAAAAGTCTTATCGTATAAAAAGATATTCATTCGCCAAAATCAAGCATCAACTGCCTCTCATCCACTTTTTTCTTGTTCGGTTTGGGCAACAGGAGACTGCGTACCCCTTGCGGAGTCAGCTCATTGACCGTGCACATCGGCAACTCGCAGCAGGTAATGAAATACTGCGCCTTCTTCATCACCACGCCGATCTGCCGCAGCGACTGCTGCGTCAGCGTCCGGTAGCGGCGCGAGGAGACGATCAGCCGGGCCGACTTGACCCCGATGCCCGGCACGCGGAGAATCAGCTCGTAGTCCGCCTTGTTGATGTCGACGGGGAAGACTTCCGGGTGACGCAAGGCCCACGCCAGCTTGGGGTCGACCTCCAGGTCAAGGTCGGGATGGGCATCGTCCACGATTTCGTCCACCCGGAACTGGTAGAAACGCAGCAGCCAGTCTGCCTGATAGAGCCGGTTCTCCCTCACAAGGGGCGGTTGCTTGAGCAGAGGCAGCCGTTTGTCGTAGGTGTTCACATGGATGTAGCCGGAGTAGTAGACGCGGCGCATTGTGGGACGGGCATACAGGGCGGAAGAGAGGCGCAGGATGTCGCGGTCACGGTCTGCCGTAGCACCGACAATCATCTGTGTGCTCTGTCCGGCGGGGACAAAGCGGGGCACATGGCGGCAGTGGCGCCGGTCCTCCTTGTTCTCCAGGACACCTTGCTGGATGAACGACATGGGTTCGTAGACGCTGCGGAAGTCCTTCTCCGGGGCAAGGAGCTTGAGGGAGCTCTCGTTGGGAATCTCAATGTTCACGCTCATGCGGTCGGCATAGAGTCCGGCTTCATTGACCAGCTCGCGACTGGCTCCGGGGATGCTTTTCAGGTGAATATATCCGTTGAATTTGTGTACTAACCGCAGGTCTTTGGCAACCCGTACCAACCTTTCCATGGTGTAATCCGGATTGCGTACAACGCCGGAGCTGAGGAAAAGCCCTTCTATATAGTTGCGCCGGTAGAATTCGATGGTGAGGTCTACCAGTTCGCTTACCGAAAGTGTGGCACGGGGAATGTCATTGCTTCTTCTATTGATACAATAGGCACAGTCATATATGCAATAATTGGTCAGCATAATTTTCAGCAAGGATATGCAACGACCGTCCTCGGCGAAGCTGTGGCATATTCCCCAGCCGCCTACGGTGTTTCCCAATGTGCCTGATTGGTTACGGCGCACAGTCCCACTACTGGAGCAGGAAACATCATATTTGGCAGATTCTGCTAGTACTTTCAATTTGGCAAGGACATTCTCATTCATTTAATCAGAATATTTCTGCGGTTATGCAGGACAAGACTCAGAAGGATATTATTATTGTGATCAATGACAATGCACAGGACGGAACGGATATTTCATGGCTCTGGGATGTGGATTTTGACCTTCTGGGCGATGCGAGCATTCATTCCATTACAGTCAGCGGTATCCGCTGCCAGGATATGCGCCTCCGGATGAAATATGTGGACATTCCGGTTATGCTTGAGGAAAATGTGGAAACAGCGATCCGAAAAAGGAT
>ENA-ORMX01002549-ORMX01002549.1-human-gut-metagenome-genome-assembly--contig:-NODE-2549-length-10382-cov-6.558923_pt1 | contig 10382 bp, 9 predicted proteins | sample MGYA00242108_ERZ509007 | MGnify/ENA primary metagenome ERZ509007 (study PRJEB26280, sample SAMEA2338745) | human gut metagenome | biome: human gut; feature: human-associated habitat; material: faeces...
CTTTGACCAGCCCATTCTGTTTACCCGCCTGTTTGATGGCAAAACAGGCAGTGAGCTGATGGAGACAATCAATTCGGTGAAAGAGAATGCCACCCATGTGACTGCATAAAGTGGTGGAATGTACTGATAAAATACGGTATAATACGCTTGAACGATATTGAACTGAATTGCAGGTGATACCATGCCTTTCCCCCTCGACCATTACATTGAAGCCTCCCATGTGGATTACAAGGAGCGCCTTGAAGAGAAAAAGCCGCGCAGCTGGCTGAAATCCGTGTCGGCATTTGCCAATACCGAGGGCGGACACCTGATTTTTGGCGTAAAGAATGAGCCGCGCGAGGTCGTAGGATTGGAAAATCCGCAGGCTGTGGTGAGCAGATTGACGGAACTTATCAAAGTCCGCATTGACCCTACACCACGCTATCGGGTGCGGGAGGTCGAAATAGAGGGCAAGTCCTGCGTTGATTTGGAAGTACAGGACGGCCCGGCGTATCCATATTATTATGCCTTTGACGGTTCCCATACGGCCTATGTGCGGCATGGCGACCAGTCCGAAGAAGCCACTTCACGGGAACTGAACGAATTGATTTTGCAGGGCATGAACCAGACTTTTGATGCCCTGCCCAGTTCTTATCGAGTGGGTGATGTCAGTTTTACACTGCTGGCCGCGACATTTAAGAATCTGAAAAAAGAGGATTTCGACCTCGAAAAAGACTTGCCCTCCGCAGGATTGGTAACAGATGATGGACAAATCACGAATGGCGGCCTGCTGCTTTGCGATCAGGGCGTTCTGAAACAATCCCGTATTTTCTGCACCCGCTGGAAAGGCACCTACAAGGGCAGCATTGAAGAAGATGCTCTGGATGACAAGGAATTTCAGGGTGCAAGTCTGATCACGCTGCTGCAAAATGCGGAAGATTTTGTTCGCAACAACAGCAAAAACCCGTGGAGTATCCGTGGTATGACCCGTGAAGAACGCAGTGACTACCCGTATAAAGCCGTTCGTGAGGTGCTGGTCAATGCGCTGATCCATCGGAATTATCAGATTCTTGGTTCGGAGATTCATGTAGAAGTGTTCGATGATCGGCTGGAGATCACTTCGCCGGGCGGCATGATGAATGGCCGCAGGGTGCAGGATATGGATATCCGGCACATTCCGTCTATGCGGCGCAATCAGGTGATCTCGGATGTGTTCTCGCGGCTTGGCTTTATGGAGCGCCGTGGCAGCGGCATTGACCGCATCCTGAACTCTTATGTGGAAGTAGCCCAGAAGCCGACTTTCTACTCGGATTCAGATTTCTTTATCGTTACACTGCCGAATAGAAGTGTAGCGACTCCGGCACAGATCAGTATGGAAAGTGTGGCAAGTGGTGCGGAAAGTGCGGAAACCTCTGCGGAAAGTGCGGAAACTTCTACAGTGCTCCACGGAATGAGTACGGATGCAGAAGTGAGTGAACTTTGCGAAAGGCTGAATGGCACGAGACTAACTGCAAGTACAAAAGAGCGGACGCTTGAACTTTTCAAGAGATATCGGTATCAATATCAGTTCCGCAGCATAAACGTTGCACAGCTATATGGCGTTCAGAAATCTCGTGCATCCTCTATTATCAAGAATCTTATCAAGCACGGATTGGTGACGTCACCAGAATATGGCGTATACCAATTTGTGAAGAAGTAACACCGCTATCAACAGGTGGTTTTTGAAAACCAAGCGGTGAAGCTGTTACAGCCCATGGAACGTCTTAATATAATTTGAATTATCATAATCGAAATTATATTAACCGCCTGCGCCGAAATGCCCACTCCCCTGAGAACTCCTCAGACGAGTGGGCATTCTTCTTTCCGTGTATCAAATTTACCTTTGTGGTCACTCAAATCGCCACCAAGTCATGGATGCTGTCCGGCAGATTTTCTTTTACCGGCACAAGAAAAAGCTGTCTTGAGCATATGTGGGTCGCTGATATGGAGTTTGCCGTTGCTCCTGAGATCGTGGATAGCAGCCCTCCGAAATCACCGTTTTCTCTGCACAGAAAACAGGATCACTCTTCTGATTGAAATATTACTTGATTTGAAACCGAATGTTAATTTCTGCGAGAAAATGAGCTGCGTATTTCAAACAAAAACCACCTACATCACAAACGATGCAGGCGGTTTTCTCGGGGGAGTAAAACGGAAATCAAAAAGTGTTAGTGACAATTTCCGGCACAGCCACCCTTGTCCTCATGACAGGAGTGTGAACCGCAGGTGTGCCCCTCCTCATGGCTGTGATGGTCGCAGTGGGCATTTGGATCAAAAACAAGATTTCCTGCAAGGTAATCCGCAACAACGCTGTCAGCTGCGCCAGAAATGCCGCCAAACAGCTGAATCCCGGCCTGTGCAAGAGCGTTCTGCGCACCGGCACCAATACCGCCGCAGAGAACGACATTTACACCGTTCTGAACAAGGAAGCCCACCAACGCACCATGGCCCTGCCCATTGGTAGAAACGACCTCACTGCTCAGAATCTTGCCGTTTTCTGTATCGTAGATTTTGAACAGTGCGGAGTGGCCAAAGTGCTGGAACACCTGACCGTTTTCGTAAGGAATTGCGATTTTCATAACTGAATCTCCTTTTGCTTTTTAGCGTTTATCAGAATAGTTGCAAATTTGGATGGCCGCACCATGCTCCATCCGCTGAACGCCGTGTTCTGGGGCATGAAGCCACAGAACAACCGACAGAGTAAGCCCAAGCCGGCAGTGTTTCTGATGGATTTTGCATCAGAAATGCTGCTTTTTCTGTTCAAAAACCGGAAAAACAGCAGTTTGTGCCCTTGAATTGCCCGAAAAGCTTGCAGGGATGCAGGTTTTTGTGGTAATATTTAAGATATGCTCCCGTTGAGGGGAAGAAAGAGAGGGGTAATCAAATGATCAATATCTGCATCATTGCCACCATTGTGATCTATCTGGTGGGAATGCTGCTGGTTGGCTTTGTCTACAGCAAGTCCAACGAGGACAGCAGCGATTTCTACCTCGGCGGCCGTACGATGGGCCCGCTGGTCACGGCTATGAGCGCCGAAGCCAGCGATATGTCCAGCTGGCTGCTGATGGGTATGCCGGGCCTTGCATATCTCACCGGCATCGCGTCGCCGGGCTGGACGGCCATCGGCCTTGCTGTGGGCACATGGCTCAACTGGCTCATCGTGGCCCGCCGCCTGCGCCGCTACTCGGCCAATCTGGATGCCATCACGGTGCCGCAGTTCCTTTCCCTGCGGTTCCATGACCAGCGCAACCTGCTCAACGCGCTGGGCGCGGTCATCATCATCGTGTTCTTCATCCCGTACACCGCTTCCGGCTTTGCCGCCTGCGGCAAGCTGTTCAACAGCCTGTTTGGCGTGGATTACATGGCGGCCATGGTCCTGTCCGCTGTAGTCATCGTGGGCTACACCATCATGGGCGGCTTCCGCGCTGTGTCTACCACCGACCTGATCCAGTCCGTTGTCATGAGCATGGCGCTGATCGCGGTGCTGGTGTATGGCGTCAACGTGGCAGGCGGCTGGGACGTGGTTCTGGACAACGCCCGCAGCCTGCCCGGCTACCTGACTATGGCTGCAAGCCACAATGCGGCAGACAACACCGCCACCTCCTACAGTCTGCTGGACATCGCGTCCACGCTGGCATGGGGTCTGGGCTACTTCGGCATGCCCCACATCCTGCTGCGCTTCATGGCCATTGAGGACGAAAAGAAGCTGGTGCTCAGCCGCCGCATTGCAAGCGTGTGGGTAGTCATTGCCATGACCGCTTCCATCATCATCGGCATGGTGGGTCTGGGCATGACCAAGGCGGGCGCGCTGGAGTTCCTGAGCGGCGCTTCCAGCGAGACCCTGATCGTGCGGGTGGCCAGCCTGATCGCTCAGCACGGCGTGCTGGCAGCCATTCTGGCAGGCCTGATTCTTGCCGGCATCCTTGCCGCTACCATGTCCACCGCCGACAGCCAGATGCTGGCAGCGGCCTCCAGCGTATCCCAGAACATCCTGCAGGAGTTCGGCCACATGAAGCTGACCGAGAAGCAGAGCCTGTTCGCTGCCCGCCTGACCATCATCTGCATCAGCGTGGTGGGCGTGGTGCTGGCCCGCGACCCCAACTCCAGCGTGTTCGGCATCGTCAGCTTTGCATGGGCCGGCTTTGGCGGCTCCTTTGGCGCAGTGGTGCTGTGCTCCCTGTTCTGGAAGCGCTGCAACTGGCAGGGCGCTCTGGCCGGTATGCTCTCCGGCGGCCTGATGGTCTTTGTATGGAAGTACATCATCAGCCCGCTGGGCGGCGTGTTTGGCATCTACGAGCTGCTGCCTGCCTTCCTGATGTCTCTGGTGGTCTGTGTTGTGGTGAGCCTTGTTACCCCGGCACCCTCGGCAGAGATCGAGGCAGAGTTCGACGCTGCCAAGTAAAAACGATTGGGAATGCCCTCCGCTGTGCTCTGGGCATCAATATCGGAAAAATATTTTTAGATAGTGCAAACCGGCAAAGCCTGCGGGCTTTGCCGGTTTGCTTTTTCACGGATGAGGTCGCAGAGGAAAACTGCATTTAATTCAAAAGGATCAGCCATGCTTCGCAGCATGGAAGCAGAAATCCAAAACAGAAAAAGAACAGAAGATCCAGCACGAGCCGCATCAGACGGGTAAGCGGCGTGCCGAAAGACATGGCATGAATGATAAAAAGATTCACCTCACCCCAGCGCCGGTAGTAACCGGTTTGCTCAAAATTGTTCCAGAGCTCAAGAGATAGAAATTCAAATCCGGCAAACAATGGAAAAATGACCAGGGAGGACATCCAGCCGTCGGCCTGAAGCGAACCATCGCTGAGAGTCCGCCAGTGCACAGCTAATCTGCCTGGACAGGCAAAAATTCCCCACAGGGCAAGTGCAATGCTTAATGCAAGAAGAGCAGTACGCACAGAATGCCAGTCTACAGTGTGCTGGCGGCGCAGCATGGTGAAAAAATCTTCCAGAGGAACGGGAGGAGTGTTATCTTTTTGACGGGAGTCATGACAGTGCATCAGGTCAGCGAGGGTCAGGCCCAGCACATCGGCCAGCGGCTCCAGCGTGTTGATGTCTGGCAGCCCGATGCCGCGTTCCCAGCGGCTGACGGCTTTATCCGTAACGTGAAGCTGCTGAGCCAGTTCGTCCTGCGTCATGTTCCGCTCCCGGCGCACTTGTGCAAGGAATGCACCAAATTCTTTTGCATCCATTCTGCTCACATCCTTTTCCACAGGATAACACAGAAATGTGGAAAACACAACCGACGGAACGTTTACCTTCTGGTTTACAAAACAAAAAGGACGTGCTCCCTTGCGGGAACACGTCCTTTTTACTGCTTACGTATAAGTATCAGGCAGAGATCAGCTTACAGCTGGGGGCCGGCAGAGACCAGAGCCTTGCCGTGCTCGTTGCCCTCGTACTTCTTGAAGTTCTTGATGAAGCGGCTTGCCAGATCCTTGGCCTTCTCTTCCCACTGGGAAGCGTCAGCATAGGTGTCGCGAGGATCCAGAATGCCGGTGTCCACGCCGTTCAGCACGGTGGGAACCTCGAAGTCGAAGTAGGGGATCTTCTTGGTGGGCACATTGTTGATGTCGCCGTTCAGGATGGCGTCGATGATGCCGCGGGTATCCTTGATGGAGATGCGCTTGCCGGTGCCGTTCCAGCCGGTGTTGACCAGATAAGCCTTGGCGCCGCTCTTCTGCATCTTCTTGACCAGCTCCTCAGCATACTTGGTGGGGTGCAGCTCCAGGAAGGCCTGGCCGAAGCATGCAGAGAAGGTGGGGGTGGGCTCGGTGATGCCGCGCTCGGTGCCTGCCAGCTTTGCAGTGAAGCCGGACAGGAAGTAGTACTGGGTCTGCTCGGGGCTCAGGATGGAGACCGGGGGCAGAACGCCGAATGCGTCAGCAGACAGGAAGATGACATTCTTTGCAGCGGGTGCAGAAGAAATGGGGCGGACGATGTTCTTGATGTGGTTGATGGGGTAGGACACACGGGTGTTCTCGGTAACGCTCTTATCAGCGAAATCGATGTGGCCCTCAGCATCCAGAGTGACGTTCTCCAGCAGAGCATTGCGCTTGATGGCATTGTAGATATCAGGCTCGGAGTCCTTATCCAGGTTGATGACCTTTGCGTAGCAGCCGCCCTCGAAGTTGAACACGCCGTTGTCGTCCCAGCCGTGCTCGTCATCGCCGATCAGCAGACGCTTGGGATCGGTGGACAGGGTGGTCTTGCCGGTGCCGGACAGACCGAAGAAGATAGCGGTGTTCTCGCCGTTCAGGTCGGTGTTGGCAGAGCAGTGCATGGAAGCCATGCCCTTCAGCGGCAGGAAGTAGTTCATCATGGAGAACATGCCCTTCTTCATCTCGCCGCCGTACCAGGTGTTCACGATGACCTGCTCCTTGCTGGTGATGTTGAACACAACAGCAGTCTCAGAGTTCAGGCCCAGCTCCTTGTAGTTCTCAACCTTGGCCTTGGATGCGTTGTAGACAACGAAATCGGGCTCAAAGTTCTCCAGCTCCTCAGCGGTGGGCTTGATGAACATGTTGGTGACGAAGTGTGCCTGCCATGCAACTTCCATGACAAAGCGGATGGCCATGCGGGTATCCTTGTTGGCGCCGCAGAATGCATCCACCACGTACAGGCGCTTGTTGGACAGCTCCTTCTGAGCAATAGCCTTCACAGCAGCCCATGCTTCCTGAGAAGCGGGGTGGTTGTCGTTCTTGTACTCGTCAGAAGTCCACCACACGGTGTCCTTGGAGTTCTCGTCCATAACGATGAACTTGTCCTTGGGAGAACGGCCGGTGTAGATGCCGGTCATAACGTTCACAGCACCCAGCTCGCTGACCTGGCCCTTTTCGTAGCCTTCCAGACCGGGCTTGGTCTCTTCCTCGAACAGCTGCTCGTAGGAGGGGTTGTACACGATCTCAGTCGTGCCGGTAATGCCATACTTGGTAAGATCCAACTTTGCCATATTCGCTATACCTCTACTTTCGTTTGATCCATACGTCCTGTATAGGGCACAGCGTTTCCCGGCGGGCCGGGCGCTGCGCAGAAGGCTTGCAGTTTGTAAATGCAAATTCTCCTGTTTACCATTATACATAAAAGCCTTGCAAAATCAATAAATAAACCGTACTATTTGCAGAAAAGAAACAAATTTCATTAAGAAATTTAACTGCCTGAAACAATTTCAGGAAACAAAAGCAGGGGGCGAGGCCTGAAAAAATAAGGTGGAACGGCGGGAAAACAATTTTTTGATAAAATTTTGACGAGCCGGGATGCATGGCAGGATGCATAAAAAACCGCGCACAAAAACGGCCCTTCCCGCAAAACGGCGCGGCAGGGAAGAGCGGAACAGAATCCACAGCCCGATTTGTGCAAAATTTACGAGATTTTGACGATTTTTATGGCAAAGAAACTTTGCCTGTGGTATACTGTATCTGACAAAAGGACAGCCCCGCTTTTTCTGTGTGCTGCATATAAAAAGGAAAAAGATCATGAAGACCATCTACATCCTGCTCACCCGGTCGGGTACCCTGCTTTCAAACCTTGTTTACGCCGTTACCGGTGCAAATTATACCCACGCTTCGCTGGCTTTTGACGAAGACCTGAGCTGCCTGTACAGCTCTACCCGCAAAAACGGCTATACCATGTTCCCGGCGGGGCCCAGCAGGGAATACCTGAACCGGGGCGTGTTCCGTCTGCGGGAGAACGTGCCCTGCGCACTGTATGCGCTGGATGTGAGCGATGAAGCCTACATCCGTGCCCGCCGCCGTGCCGAGCACATGATGGCCCACGGCAGCCTTTACCGGTTCAACGTCATCGGTCTTGCGCTCTGCGGGATGCATATCCGCTGGAACCGCCGCCGACACTATTTCTGCTCCCAGTTCGTCAGCGAGGTGCTGGAAAAGAGCGGTGCCATGGAGCTGCCCAAGCACAGCACCCTGATGCACCCGAACGACTACACCCGGCTGGAAGAGCTGCGGTGCGTATACAGGGGCACACTGGCCGGTCTGCCGCAGCGCCAGCAGATGGAATTTGACCAGAACGATACGGTGATCGGCGTATATCTGGGGCTGGCGCTGGGCCTGTTCCACACCGGCGCGGCCCGGGTGCGGGCGATTTTTTAAAAAAATGAAATTTTGTGTTGACAAAGCGGCTGCGCTATGCTAGAATAGTCGAGTCGGGAGCGAACGCCCGATGCAAAATGGACGTATGGCCCGTTGGTCAAGCGGTTAAGACAGAGGCCTCTCACGCCTTTAACATCGGTTCGATTCCGGTACGGGTCACCATTTTATAGTAGTAAAACGGTCATGTGCCGTTTTATATAGATGCCTCTTTAGCTCAGTCGGTTAGAGCACCTGACTGTTAATCAGGGTGTCGCCTGTTCGAGTCAGGCAAGAGGCGCCAGCAAAGCGATGGATATTTTTCCGTCGCTTTTTTCTTTTGTTTCCACCCTTTTGTTGACAGAAAATTGGACTGGGGCTATACTTATCTATAAGGTAAAGCATAAACATCAGAGAATGTTCTGCGGTCAGCATCCTCGCCCTCTCAGGCGCTTTCGCGCCAGCTCTCCCAAAGGGAGAGCTTTGACTGAGGAGGAAAACGTCTTGGCAGTGCGAAAAGCTCCCACTCTGGGGGAGCTGGCATTGCGAAGCAATGACTGAGAGGGCAAGCCCTCTGAAAGAGAAGGAGATTATTTATGAAGCAAATTATCCTGACCGGCGACCGCCCCACGGGCCGTCTGCATGTGGGCCATTACGTTGGCTCCCTGAAGGAGCGCGTCCGGCTGCAGAACACCGGCAAGTTCGATGAGATCTACATCATGATCGCTGATGCACAGGCGCTGACCGACAACGCCGACAACCCGGAGAAGGTGCGCCAGAACATTTTGCAGGTGGCGCTGGACTATCTGGCCGTGGGCATCGACCCCGCCAAGGCCCACATCTTCATTCAGTCCATGGTGCCGGAGCTGACCGAGCTGAGCTTCTATTACATGAACCTCGTCACGGTGTCCCGCTTGCAGCGCAACCCCACCGTCAAGGCGGAGATCCAGCAAAAGAACTTCGAGACCAGCATCCCGGTCGGTTTCTTCACCTACCCCATCAGTCAGGCCGCCGACATCACGGCGTTCCGCGCCACCACCGTCCCGGCGGGCGAGGACCAGATGCCCATGCTGGAGCAGTGCCGCGAGATCGTCCACAAGTTCAATTCCGTCTACGGCGAAACCCTGACGGAGCCTGAGATCATGCTGCCCCAGAACGCCGCCTGTCTGCGTCTGCCGGGCATTGACGGCAAGGCCAAGATGAGCAAGTCACTGGGCAACTGCATCTACCTCTCCGACGAGCCGGAGGACATCAAGAAGAAGATCATGTCCATGTACACCGACCCCAACCACCTGCGGGTGCAGGACCCCGGCAAGGTGGAGGGCAACCCGGTGTTCATCTATCTGGACGCTTTCTGCCGCCCGGAGCACTTTGCAGAGTTCTGGCCGGAATACCAGAACCTCGACGAGGTGAAGGCGCACTACCAGCGCGGCGGTCTGGGCGACGTGAAGGTGAAAAAGTTCCTGAACAGCGTCATGCAGGCCGAGCTGGAGCCCATCCGCACCCGCCGCAAGGAGTGGGAGCAGCGCCTGCCCGAGGTGGTGGAGATCCTGAAAGAGGGCAGCGCCTACGCGGAAAAGACTGCCGCCGCCACGCTGGCCGAGGTGCGCAAGTCCATGCGCATCGATTACTTCGAGAACGACAACCTGCTGAAATAAAATCTATGAGAGCGTCCGAAACACCGCAGCCGTTTCGGACACTCTTTTCTTTTACATTTTCAAACCGGGAAGGCCTGCCGTACAAAAGCTTCCCCTTCGGGGGAGCAGGCAATGCCGAAAGGCATTGACTGAGAGGGTTCAGAAGGAGAATAAATATGTCAAAGACCGTATGGATCACCGGCGCAAGCTCCGGCATCGGGCAGGAGTTTGCACGCCGCTATGCAAAGCTGGGCTGCCGGCTCATCCTGACCGCCCGCCGCACCGACCGGCTGGAAGCGCTGGCCGCAAAACTGGGCACGCCCTGCCGCATCCTGCCCGCAGACCTTGCCCGGGAAGAGGACTGCCAGCGTCTTTTCAAGGAGCTGGAGGGGGAGACCATTGATATCTTTATCAACAACGCGGGCTTTGGCGTGTGCGGCAGCTATCTGGAGACCGACGACGCCCGGGAAGAGGAAATGATCCGGGTGAACGTGGAAGCCATGGCGCGGCTGTTCCGCTTTGCGGTGCGCAGGATGCACGCGGCAGGCGGCGGCACCATCCTGAACGTGGCATCCTCGGCGGGGCTGCTGCCCGGCGGGCCCTATATGGCGGGCTACTATGCAAGCAAGGCCTA
>ENA-ORMX01002551-ORMX01002551.1-human-gut-metagenome-genome-assembly--contig:-NODE-2551-length-10379-cov-9.599768_pt1 | contig 10379 bp, 7 predicted proteins | sample MGYA00242108_ERZ509007 | MGnify/ENA primary metagenome ERZ509007 (study PRJEB26280, sample SAMEA2338745) | human gut metagenome | biome: human gut; feature: human-associated habitat; material: faeces...
GTATTTCATTAAAATACCCCCAATACTGGGTGTCCAGTATTGGGGGTACATATCAAAGCGGCAGCTCTTTTTTTGTGCTTGCGAAACACCTCTGCTGATGAAAAGTATTTTCAGACAGCATAAGTTAGCAGAAGCTAATCAAAGACTGGTTTTAACAAATTTTTTTGATAAACACTAATACAGCACTTTATTTCTTAATTAGAGTATGCTATAATGAGCTATAGACAAATAATTCACTTATTTGTATTGAATCCGTGGGACACGAAAAGTACCACGAGGGACAAAACACGTCAAGGGATGTAACTGGTTATGGATAGTATTATTAATCTGCAAAAGAAAATTGTACCGGAGCTGACAGATCTGCTCGTACAGCGTTACCAGATTCTGCGTCAGGTGAGCCACGAAGCACCGATAGGCCGACGTGCGTTGGCTGCAAGACTGGGACTGAGCGAAAGAGTGCTGCGTGCTCAGGTTGATTTTCTCAAAAAAAGCGGCCTGCTGGATTTTTCCTCCAGCGGCATGAGTGTAACTGATGAGGGAACGGATATTCTTAAGGAGCTGGCGGATTATGTACGCAAGCTGCAGGATATTTCGTTTTTGGAAAGCACTCTCAGTGATACGCTGAAGATTGGCAAGGTTGTCATTCTTCCCGGTGATTCGGACCAGGAGGACGTTGTCAAACGTGAAATCGGCCGTACTGCAGCACATATTCTCAGCAAGCTGCTGGGCGATGGCAAAAAGCATATAGTTGCTGTCAGCGGCGGTACTACTATGGCAGCGATGGCAGCTAATGTTTCCGGCTCCCAACCTAATACGGTGGTTGTACCGGCTCGTGGCGGCTTGGGTGATAATGTGGAACTGCAGGCCAATACGATTGCAACTGTCTTGGCGCAAAAGCTTGGAGCATCCTACCGTCAGCTTTACGTTCCCGACTGTGTAAGCGAGGATATCTTAAACAGTATTCTTAAAGAGGATATCGGTGTGCGCGCTGTTGTCGATATTATCAAGCAGGCAGACATTCTTGTCCACGGTGTAGGCCGCGCCAGTGTTATGGCAAGACACAGACGCTTAGGCAGCGAGGTAATTGCCAAGCTGGAGGCGGACGGTGCTGTAGGCGAGGCCTTTGGTCAGTACTGTGCTTTAGACGGCAGACAGGTTTATATGACTAATAATGCCGGCCTGATGCTGCAGGATTTGCAGCACATCGGCACAATTATCGGTATTGCCGGAGGTAAATCGAAGGCTGCCGCAATTTTATCGGTTATCCGTGCTTCCAGACAGGATATTCTGATTACCGATGAGGCCGCAGCGCATGAAATCCTTAAAATGGCCAAGGAGTAATAAGCAAGCGCCGTTCTTTAAGTATTAATTTGTTACTAAGCACATTTGTGCAAAATTTAGATTCTCTTAAAATTAAGGAGGAAGTTATTATGACAAAGTTAGGTATTAATGGTTTTGGCCGCATTGGCCGCGAGGTTTTCCGTGTTGCATTCAACAATCCTGAGGTTGAGGTTGTTGCAATAAACGATCTTGGCGACATCAAGACTCTGGCTCACCTGCTGAAATATGATTCTATCCATGGCATTTTCGATCATGAAATCAGCATCGAAGGCAACTTCATTATTGTTGATGGTCACAAAATCGAAGTATTCTCCTGCATGGATCCGGCAAAGATTCCTTGGGGCGAAGCCGGTGCGGAAATCGTTGTAGAATCCACCGGTCGTTTCACTGAAGGCGAAAAGGCTGCTGCTCACCTGCATGACACTGTTAAAAAGGTTATCATCTCCGCTCCGGCTAAAGGCGAAGATATCACCATCGTTATGGGTGTTAACGAAGACAAATATGATCCTGCAAAACATAACATCATTTCCAACGCTTCCTGCACCACCAACTGCCTGGCTCCGTTCACCAAAGTGCTGCTGAACAAATTCGGTATTGAAAGCGGTCTGATGACCACTGTTCACTCCTATACTAACGACCAAAGGATTCTGGATCTGCCGCATAAAGATCTGCGCCGTGCTCGTGCTGCTGCTTGCTCTATCATCCCGACCACTACCGGTGCTGCAAAAGCAGTTGCTCTGGTTCTGCCGGAACTGAAAGGTAAACTGAACGGCTTCGCAATGCGCGTTCCGACTCCGAACGTTTCCATCACCGATCTGACTGTACTGCTGCAAAAAGACACCACTGCCGAAGAAATCAACGCAGTGCTGAAGGAAGCTGCTGAAGGCGAACTCAAAGGCATCATGGGCTACAGCGACGAACCGCTGGTATCCCGCGATTACAACGGCTGCCCGCTGAGCTCAATTATCGACGGCCTGTCCACCATGATGGTTGGCCCGCGTATGGCTAAGGTTGTAAGCTGGTACGACAATGAATGGGGTTATTCCAACCGCGTAGTTGACCTGGCTGCTTATATTGCTAAAAAAGGTCTGTAATAAAGGAGATTCTTATCCGTGGATAAAAAAACTGTACGTGACTTAGACGTTGCCGGTAAAAAAGTACTGGTACGCGTAGATTTTAACGTTCCTCTGAATGATAAAGGCGAGATTACCGATGATACCCGCATCACCGCATCTCTGCCGACCATTCAATATCTGTTGGAGCAAAAGGCTGCCGTTATTTTAATGGCACATCTTGGCCGTCCAAAAGGACAGGTTAAACCGGAATTGTCTTTGGCTCCTGTAGCTAAGCATTTGGGCAAGCTGCTGGGCAAAAAGATTCTGTTTGCTCCGGACTGCGTAGGTGAGGCTGCACAGGCTGCTGCCAGCAAGCTGAAACCGGGCCACATCCTGCTGTTGGAAAACCTGCGTTTCCATAAGGAAGAGGAAAAGAACGACATGGAATTTGCCGAGAAGCTGGCTTCTTTGGCAGATTTGTATGTCAATGACGGCTTCGGTGTATCTCACCGCGCACATGCTTCTGTAGAAGGCGTAACCCACTTCCTGCCTGCTGCTGCAGGCTTCCTGCTGGAAAAGGAAATCCAGTATGTAGGTCAGGCTGTAACCAACCCGCTGCATCCTTTCGTTGCTATCATCGGCGGTGCTAAGGTAAGCGACAAAATCGGCGTTATCAGCAACCTGCTTGATAAGGTTGATACCCTGCTTATCGGCGGCGGTATGGCTAACACCTTCCTGGCTGCACAGGGCTACAAAATGGGCAAGTCCCTGGTAGAAGAGGATAAGCTGGACTTGGCTAAAGAGCTTCTGGCTAAGGCTAAGAAAAATAAAGTAAATATGCTGTTGCCTACCGATCTGGTAATGGCTGCTGCATTTGCTCCCGACGCTGAGCATGTAACCGAAAAGGTGAAAAACCTGAATCAGGCTTATATGGCTCTGGATATCGGTGCGGAAACCAGCAAGGCTTATGCGGAAGCTCTGGCTGACGCTAAGATGATTGTCTGGAACGGACCGATGGGCGTTTTCGAAATGGACGCGTTCTGCAAGGGTACCGAGGCTGTAGCGAAGGCTGTAGCCAAGAGCCGTGCTACCAGCATTGTCGGCGGCGGCGACAGCGTTGCTGCTATCGAAAAGCTGGGCCTGGCTAAACGCATTACCCACATTTCCACCGGTGGCGGTGCTTCACTGGAATATCTGGAAGGCAAGGTACTGCCCGGCGTTGCTGCGCTTGATGACCTGCGCCGCAAAATGATTGCCGGCAACTGGAAAATGCACAAAACCGTAAGCGAGGCTGTAGAGCTTGCTGAGGATATTGTTATGGAAACTAACGGTACCTTAAACGAGGTTGTTATTTTCCCGCCGTTCACCGCACTGGAAACTGTTGCGGATGCTATTGACGGTAAGCACGTAGGCTACGGCGCACAGGATTTGCATTGGGAGGATAAGGGTGCCTTCACCGGCGCTGTTTCCGGTGCGATGATTGCCGATATCTGCGCTGAATATGTTCTCGTTGGTCACAGCGAACGCCGTACCATTTTCGGTGAGAACGAAAAAATTGTTGCCAGCAAGATTATTGCCGCTTACCGCAATGGTCTGAAGCCGATGCTGTGCGTTGGTGAAAATCTGGCTGAGCGTGAAGCAGGCAAAACTGCTCGCAAAATCAACATGCAGCTGAAGAGCGCTCTGCGTGTAATTTCTGCAGAGGATGCAGAAAACCTTGTTGTTGCTTATGAGCCTATCTGGGCTATCGGCAGCGGTAAGGCTGCTACTCCGGAGGATGCTTTGGAAGTATGCACTCTGATTCGTGAAAAAATAGGCAAAATCTTTACACCTGATATTGCCCGCAAGGTTCGTATTCTTTACGGCGGCAGTGTTAATGAAAAGAACGCTGCTTCCTTCAACCTCAGCGGTATTGACGGTGTGCTTGTAGGCGGTGCAAGCCTGAAGGCTGACACCTTTGCCGCAATCGTAAGAAGCTTTTAATTAGACCTCGGAGAAAGCACCTGTTGCTTTCTCCTTCGTCTTTAGGAATTTGATAATGAAAAAACCAGTTTTACTAATGATTCTTGATGGTTGGGGCATTGCTCCTGCAGATAAAACCAATGCTGCGGCTATGGCAAAAACTCCTAACCTGGACAGTTATTTTGCAAATTATCCTCATACAACCTTGGAAGCAAGCGGCAAGGCTGTAGGTCTGCCTGCAGGCCAGATTGGCAATTCTGAGGTAGGTCACCTGAATATCGGTGCCGGCCGCATTATCTACCAGAGCCTGACACGCATTGACAAGGCGATTGAGGATGGCGATTTGTATAAGAACGAAGAGCTCAGCAGGGTAATGGACGAAACGAAGCAGGCAGGCAAGGCGCTGCATCTTCTGGGACTGTTATCCGACGGCGGTGTCCATAGCCACATTGAGCATCTTCTGGCACTTATCTGCATGGCGAAGGTTAAAGGCCTGACCGATGTTTATGTGCATGCCTTCCTTGACGGACGTGATGTAGGTCCGAAAACAGCGCCGGAATATATCCATGAGCTGGAAGATGGCATGGCACAGATTGGCGTAGGCAAGATTGCTACCGTCAGCGGACGCTATTACGCAATGGACCGCGACAAGCGCTGGGAGCGCGTGGAGCGTGCCTATAAAGCACTGGTGCTGGGTGAGGGCGGCAAAGCTGCAAGCGCTGCTGCCGGCGTAGAGGCATCCTATGCCGCAGGCGTAACGGACGAGTTTGTCGAGCCCTTCACTGTTGACGGCGTAGATGGCAAAATCACTGCCGGTGACGGTGTGATTTTCTTCAACTTCCGTCCTGACAGAGCGCGTGAAATTACCCGTGCGCTGCATGATGAGAACTTCCCGTATTTTGCACGTCCCGAGGGCGCACGCCCTGTAAACTATGTGTGCATGACGCAGTATGATGCAACAATTACCGCACCGGTAGCCTTTCCTCCGGAGGAGATTAAGGATACCTTGGGTGAGGTATTGGCACAGCATGGACTGCACCAGCTGCGCATTGCGGAAACCGAAAAATATGCGCATGTAACCTTCTTCTTCAACGGTGGTGTGGAAGCTCCGAATGCTAATGAGGAGCGTATTCTGATTCCTTCGCCGAAGGTTGCAACCTATGATTTGCAGCCGGAAATGAGCGCCGAAGAGGTTACGCAGGCACTATTGGCAGAGCTGGATAAGGATAAATTTGATGCGATTATCCTGAACTTTGCTAACCCGGATATGGTTGGCCATACCGGTGTGCTCAGTGCTGCGATTACCGCTATGGAAAAGGTGGATGACTGTGCCGGTCGCATTGTGCGCAAGGTGCTGTCCCTTGGCGGCAGCGTGTGCATTACCGCGGATCACGGCAATCTGGAGAAGATGGCCGAAAGCGATGGTTCGCCAAACACCGCGCATACCACTAACCCTGTACCGTTTATTTTAGTAAGCGAAGAGCAGCACAAGCTGCATAACGGCATTTTGGCCGATATTGCACCGACGCTGCTGCAGCTGCTTAATATTAAACAGCCTGCCGCTATGACAGGTAAAACTTTTATAGACTAATCATGAGGTGATAAGAAATGGCAATGATTACTGAAGTTTACGCTCGCGAGATTCTGGATTCCCGCGGCAATCCGACCGTAGAAGTTGAAGTATGCCTGGAAGACGGCGCTATGGGACGCGCTGCTGTTCCTTCCGGCGCATCTACCGGCGTACACGAAGCTGTAGAGCTGCGTGATGGCGACAAAGAGCGTTACCTGGGCAAGGGCGTTACTAAAGCAGTTGATAATGTTAACGACATTATTGCCGAAGCAATTATCGGCCTGGACGCAACCCGCCAAACCGAAATTGATGAGCTGCTGGTTCGCTTGGACGGCACTCCGAACAAAGGCCGCCTCGGCGCTAACGCTATCCTCGGTGTTTCCATGGCTGTAGCTAAGGCTGCCGCTGCTTCCGTAGGCCTGCCGCTGTACCTGTACTTAGGCGGCGTTGCTGCCAAAGAGCTGCCTGTTCCGATGATGAACATTTTAAACGGCGGCGAGCATGCAGACAACAACGTTGATATTCAGGAATTCATGATTATGCCGGTTGGCGCTAAATCCTTCAGCGAAGCACTGCGCATGAACGCTGAGATTTATCATAACCTGAAGGCACTGCTGAAGGAAAAAGGCCTGAGCACTGCTTTGGGTGATGAAGGCGGTTTTGCACCGAACCTGAAATGCAATGCAGATGCAATCGAGGTTATTCTCGAAGCAACCGAGCGTGCAGGCTATAAACCCGGTAAAGACATCGTTATGGCAATGGACGTTGCTTCCAGCGAATTCTATGTAGACGGCAAATACAAAATGACCGGCGAAGGCGTAGAAATGACCAGCGAAGAAATGGTTGATTATCTGGCAGGTCTGTGCGAGAAATATCCTATTATCTCCATCGAAGACGGTATGGCAGAGGATGACTGGGACGGCTGGAAGAAGCTCACCAAAAAGCTGGGCAAAAAAGTACAGTTGGTTGGCGACGACCTGTTCGTTACCAACGAAGAGCGTCTGGTTCAGGGCATTGAAAAGGGCGTAGCAAATGCTATTCTGATTAAAGTAAACCAAATCGGTACCTTAACCGAAACCTTCAATGCTATCGAAACCGCTAAACGCGCAGGCTATACCTGCATCATCTCTCACCGCAGCGGTGAAACCGAAGACACCACTCTGGCAGATATTGCTGTTGCTGTAAACGCTGGCCAGATTAAAACCGGTGCTCCGGCACGTACCGACCGTGTTGCCAAATACAACCAGCTGCTGCGCATCGAAGAGGATCTTGGCAAGGCTGCAAAATACAACGGCATGAAGGTTTTCTACAATATTAAATAAAATTTGACAAAGCAATACAATTGCGCTATACTAATATCGAAAAGAGATTGTGCAAATGTCATAGTTCGCACGCAAAAAGAAAAAGCCCCGGGATTGCGCCCCGGGGTTTTTCATTTTAGGCTAACTGCGCGCTATTTTCTGTCTAACCATTTGCAAATATAATAGCTGATTATACCTGCCATAACAGAAAGAATAAGAGATTGAGCAAATTCTGCCATAATTCGCCCCCTTTCCGCTGGAAAGAGTCGCAGCAAAGATATTATAACATAATCTGTGAAAAAAATACTAGCTTTATAATTGGCTTTATGGTAAAATACTATGGTACAAAAATATGAGGAGGTAAGCTCTGTGATTGAAACTGTCTTGATGGTTCTTGAAGTTATCGTTTGCATAGCACTCATTGGCGCAGTTCTGCTGCAGTCCGGAAAAGGCGGCGGTATGGGCAGTACTTTCGGCGGCAGTGACGGTGCTTTTTTTGGCAAGGGCAATGATCTGGATACACTCATGGCGAAGGCTACGATTTATTTAGGTGTTGCATTTGCTGTTATTACATTGGCGCTGGCAAAAATCAACGCTTAAGGCTGACGGGATTTTCCTGTTTTCCGCACTCATCATGTTACCAAGAGTGCAACCGCACTCTTAAAATTTTAAATTTTTTTATAAAAAGAAAGGGGTTTGGGTCTTGAATTTCTTAATGATCTCCATTGTTGTCGGCCTCATTGCACTCGCAGTTGCACTGATGCTGAGCAGCGCAATCGGTAAGGCTCCTGCTGGTACAGCACGTATGCAGGAAATTGCCGGTTACATCCACGAGGGCGCTATGGCGTTCCTGTTCCGCGAATACAAAGCACTGTCTGCTTTCGTAATCGTTGTTGCTATCGTAATTTCTATGTTCTTATCTCCGCTTACTGCAGTATGCTTCGTTGCAGGTGCAGTATTCTCCGTATGTGCAGGCTACATCGGCATGACCGTTGCTACCAAAGCTAACGTTCGTACTGCTGCAGCTGCTCAACATGGCGGCATGCCGGAAGCTCTGAAAATTGCTTTCTCCGGCGGTGCTGTTATGGGTCTGGGCGTTGTTGGTCTGGGTATCGTTGGTGTTGCTGCTGCTTACATGCTGTTCGGCAATATTGATATCGTTACCGGCTTTGGTCTGGGCGCAAGCTCCATTGCATTGTTCGCTCGTGTTGGCGGCGGTATCTACACCAAAGCTGCTGACGTTGGCGCTGACCTGGTAGGTAAAGTAGAAGAAGGTCTGCCTGAGGATGACCCGCGTAACCCGGCTACCATCGCTGATAACGTAGGCGATAACGTAGGCGACGTTGCAGGCATGGGCGCTGACTTGTTCGAATCCTATGTAGGTGCTATTATCTCCGCTATTACTCTGGGTGCTGTTGCATATCCCGGCGGCGAAGGCATTATGTTCGTATTTGAGCTGGCTTTCGCTGGTATCATTGCTTCCCTGATTGGTGTATTCTATGCTCGCAGCAGCAAATCCACCAATCCGCAGGCTGCTCTGAACCATGGTACCTATGTTGGCGGCGTAATCGTAATTGCTGCTGCTTACTACCTGTCCACTTCCATCTTCGGTAACGCTGCTGCATTCGTAGCTATTGCTTCCGGTCTGGTAGTTGGTCTGTTAATCGGTAAAATCACCGAAATCTACACCTCTGCTGATTATGCTTCCGTTAAGAAGATTGCTGAGCAATCCGAAACCGGTCCGGCAACCACCATCATCTCCGGTCTGGCTGTTGGCATGTATTCCACCTTCCTGCCGATGATCTTCATCTGCGTTGGTGTAATCCTGGCATTCTTCACCATGGGCGGTGCTAAAGATGCAGGCATGGGCCTGTTCGGTATCTCCCTGGCTGCAGTTGGTATGCTGTCCACCACCGGTCTGACCGTAGCAGTTGACGCTTATGGTCCTATCGCTGATAACGCTGGCGGTATCGCAGAAATGTCCGAGCTGCCTCCTGAAGTACGTGAAATCACCGATACTCTGGACTCCGTTGGTAACACCACCGCTGCTATCGGTAAAGGCTTCGCTATCGGTTCCGCTGCTCTGACTGCTCTGGCTCTGTTCTCTGCTTATGCACACACTGTAGGCCTGAAAGCAATCGACCTGCTGAACCCTGTAACCCTGATCGGTCTGTTCATCGGTGCAACCCTGCCGTTCGTATTCGGTGCTATGACCATGGAATCTGTTGGTAAAGCTGCTTACCAGATGATCGAGGAAGTTCGTCGTCAATTCCACGAAATCCCCGGCCTGCTGGAAGGCAAAGCTAAAGCTGACTACCAAAAATGCGTAGACATCTCCACTGCAGCTGCTCTGCACGAGATGATTATGCCTGGTGTTATCGCTATCGTTGCTCCTCTGCTGGTTGGCTTCCTGTTCGGTACTGAAGCTCTGGGCGGCCTGATTGGCGGCTCTCTGGCTTCCGGCGTACTGGTTGCAATCCTGATGGCTAACGCCGGCGGTGCATGGGATAATGCTAAGAAGTTCGTAGAAGCTTCCGGCCGTAAACATACTCCGGTGCATGATGCAACCGTTGTAGGCGATACCGTAGGTGACCCGTTCAAAGATACTTCCGGACCTGCAATGAACATCCTGATCAAACTGATGACCATTGTATCCCTGGTATTTGCTCCTGTACTGGCAGCAAACGGCGGCATCCTGCTTGGCCTGTTCAAATAATTTTATAGTTAAACTATAATCCACGCTGCTGCAGCATTAGCTGCAGCAGCTTTTTTATTAAGTATTATTATGAATCGGTAATTGATAACTAATAGAATAAGTGTAACGCTAATGTGAAATCAACGTAAAATTAAGGGGATTTTAACAAAAAAACTTGCGCTCTGCATAAAGGGATGGTATAATGCAATTATGGTGAGGACATAATTTAACTTGCCAATGATTATGCTTTATGAATTACTGTGAAGGAAAAACCGGCAAAGGATGACAGAGGAAACAAGGCAACTCTTGAGCGGAATTTGCGGGAGACTCCGGAAGGTGATTTGTAAAAATATAATATTAGCAGTCTGATAATACTGCTACATCCTGAGGAGGAAACAACAATGAAAAAATCTTTAGTTCTCGCAATGGCAATGGCTCTTGGCGTAACCGCTTCC
>ENA-ORMX01002552-ORMX01002552.1-human-gut-metagenome-genome-assembly--contig:-NODE-2552-length-10378-cov-3.570377_pt1 | contig 10378 bp, 11 predicted proteins | sample MGYA00242108_ERZ509007 | MGnify/ENA primary metagenome ERZ509007 (study PRJEB26280, sample SAMEA2338745) | human gut metagenome | biome: human gut; feature: human-associated habitat; material: faeces...
CTTTATTTTACATATCCCTCAACCAAATTATATCTCTTATGGTGAAGATGTCCACCATATTTTTTATTTTATTCGACAATTATAATTAAAATTAATGGTATTTTATGCCAAAAAGCAAAGAAAGGCGGGGATACCTTGATTGACTATAGTCCATTATGGGAAACCATGAAAAAACGCCACATTTCCCAATATGCCCTGATTAACAAAGGAATTGACAAGCACACCCTCGATCAGCTCCGGAAAAATCAGAACATCACAATCCTTACCGTTGAAAAACTGTGCAATATTCTTAACTGTACACCCAATGATGTGTTCGCTTTTAAAGATGAAAAAGATTTGTAATACCGTCATAGTATAGCAATATTTCTATGGCGGTATTTCTGTATATAGCAGGGCAGAGAAAAACCGCAGGTGAAAATTCCTGCGGTTTCTATTTTCTAAGCTGTATCGGTATTAAACTGCCTTACAATTATGCACTTTTCTTCTCTGAAGCTATCTTTTCGACTTCCTCTATGGTTAGCTCTGTGTATGCTGCAATATCTTCATAACTGAGTTTGCCACCATCCAGCATTAAACGGGCTATATGGACTGCTTTCATTTCTCATATCTTCCATCGCTTTACACATTACCGCCACCCCTTTCTCATCTTCTTTAAAATAATGCACACGGTCAGCCAGAACTTCATAATACATATCTTTCGTATTTGTACAGGCAAAATCATGCATAAGTTTTCCCAGTGCTGTTTCATCCTTTATCTGTGAATTCACATATATGATATATAATATATAATATTACGCATGATTTCTGCAATATTTCCACTGCATATATTCATCTTCGGAAATCATTCCCTGCTTTTTCTTTCCTCTAATAGTTCCCCACTGATAAAGGAATTCATTGATTTTCTTATTCTGCAGATTGATCACGACCTCGCCTGTCCTTCCGTTCCTCTCCAGTTTCATTTCTGGAAAGTAATCTTCCAGCACAAGAAGCCTATATATCATATCTTCTTCCCTATAACCGGTCGGAATGGAAATGTTTCTCGGATCTACATCAAGGACTACTGCCATTTTATGCAGCATTTCCTTTCTCGGTGTTCTATTGTCAGTTTCATATTGTGCCATTCTTGGACTTGCACTTTCTTCTCCGATTCCAATTGCAATTCCAAGTTCTTTCTGTGTCATTCCTCTAAATTTCCGTATTCTTTTAATATTTTCACCTGTACTCATAGCCTGCTTTTCTCCTTTCGCAGCAAACAGCTTATTGGAAATGCGATTACATACCATACTGCCCTGATTGCAATTCCAATCGCAATAATAAAACCAAATACAGCTCCGATTATCGCACACAAGGCTACCATTCCTATCGTTCCAGATAAATCCCAATGCCACGGAATGATGAAAAACATATATGGGATTCCTACCGGAACACCATATACCAGCATCAGCCGGAACCAGTCAATTTCTCCATCTACCAGATACAGATACTTTCCAAGTCATCCGATCAATGCCAGCACAGCTATCATCAATACCCCTTTATACATAAAATTTTTAAATGTCATGCACCCTTCGCCCCTTCCATATATTCTGAGATCACCTTTTGTAAAACATCATCAAATCTTAAAATTACTTCGATTCGTTTTTTATCATACACATACACGGTATCAATCATTGTATCTATAATCTCTTTCGTCAGCTTTCCTCTTTCTATCTGTACCTCCAACTGTTGGACTGCTGTTCTTATCCGGCTTCTGTATCGTTCTTCTTCAATGATCACACTGGCAAGTGCTTTTTGTTCGGATTGTATTTTTTCGATTTTTTCTGTCAGTTGTTTCTTCACTGTTATATATTTTTCTCTGCTAAGTACGCCTTCTGCATAAGCTTCATACTGATGGATACGTTCATTTTTTAATTTTTCCAGTTCCGACTCCAACACTCTTTGTTGTCTTTTCCCTGTAAAACTATTATCCGTATATTTTTCTTCGGATTCTCTTTGCACTGAATCCAATATCCTTAGTATCCTTTTTAAAGAATACCAGATATGTCCCTCTATCACAGATACCGGATATACATCTTCAGAACAATGGGAATATCTTCCTGCCTGAGCTTTATGGGGACAATATATTTTTGGATGAATACCGCCATCTGTATAAGCTAATGACCTGTGGCAGTTTCCACACCGTACTTTTCCTTTCAGAAGAAAGTCTTTCGCACCACGATATTCTGGCTTTGTCATAAACATAATAGATGCACTTGCCACTTCATACTCTTCTTCCGTAATGATTGCCGGATTGATATTCTTCCGTATAATGACATCTCGTTCTGCTGTCTTTCTTGTTACTTTACTCCCAACCGCTACGGTATGCCGCCTTCCCATAACTAAAGCACCTGTGTACTCAAATCTTCCAAGAATTGTACGGATCATTCCGGTATCCCAAACAACTTCCTTATCTGGCATTTTATAATTCCCCTGCCGCAGCAATCCGTTCATCTGATTATATTTTCCAGGTGTTGGCACCTTCTGCTCGTTCATGTAATAGCAGATCTGAGAAGTATTGCAGCCTTCCATCGCTTTATCAAATATCATACGGACATATTTACCTGCTACCGGATCTATTTTCCAGCATCCATGCTCTTCATCTTTTAAATAACCAAATGGAGGTTTCGAGCCTGTCCATTTTCCATTCTTCCATTTCACTTTTAAGGCACTCTTTAACTTTTTGGATATATCCTTGCTGTAAAGATTGTTGACAAGATTATTGATTGCCATATCTAATCCCATCGTTTTTCCTATGTACTCTTTACTGTCATAATTATTGTTTAATGAAATAAAGCGGATTCCCAGGAGTGGGAACACTTGCTCCAGATAATCTCCAACTCCAATATAATCTCTCCCAAATCGTGAAAAGTCTTTTACAATGACGGTATCTATTTTTCCTGCCTTCGCATCTTCTATCATTTTCTTAAATGCCGGACGGTCAAAATTTGTTCCGGAATACCCATCATCCACATATTCTATGTATTCATCACTCATGTCCTCTCTGTCAGTGATAAAATTGACAAGAAGTGATCTCTGGTTGTCAATGCTGTTGCTTTCATCTTTATTCTCTTTCCCTAAATCTCCATCTGCTATAGAGAGTCTTAAATACAATCCATTAGCCAATCTGAACACCTTCCATTTCTTCTGCTATCTGCTGGAATTCATCCTTACATTTGAAGCACACATGGATACTCCCATTTGCATATACTTCTATATATTCCACCAGTTCCTGTACAAGTGCCTCATTATATTCTCTTTTATCCAGATATTTTTCCATATGATTTACCATATCCATATATCGGTTTGCTTTCTTTTCCAAGATCCTTTGATTCTGTTCTTGTACCTGAAGCTCTTCCCGGAGATTTTGGAGTTCCCCTATATAGCGTTCCTTCATCATATCAAAATCATCTTTATCCACAATACCTGCTACATAATCTTCATATAGTCTTGTATTGCGTTCTTCCGTCTGTGTGATCTTACGCTCCAATGTCCTTACCTTTGCCGCTGCTTTATAAAAAATATTGTTTTCTTTTGTTGCACTTTTCATTTTCTGCAAAAGCAATTTCCTGTCACACATACTCTTGATCAAAATCTGGATCTGATCCATCACCAGGATCTTGAGTAAGTTTCCTTCTATCAAATTTCTGGAACACTGTTTATTCCCACAATAGTAATCGCTTCCCATTTTTTCATTGGTTGTATAATTATGGGTATATCGTCTGAAATACATAACGTTCCCACACTCTCCACAGCGAACCATTCCCAGAAAACTATCCTGATATTTTTCTCTGTCCTTCGTATATCTGGACTGGCGTTTCTTCGTTACCTTATGAATCTCTTCTCTGCTTTCCTGCAATTCCTCATAATCATCCCTCGCAACCAGCGGAGTATGCATATCTTTCTGCACATCCCACTCTTCTGGTTCGGTATGGTACTGTTTCACTCCTTTGTACAAAGACTGTTTCAGTTTTCCTGTGACAATATCTCCTGTATAGGTTGGATTTTCTAATATTTTTCTGACAGTTCCTCCATTCCACTTTGTCTCCTCAAGTGGCACTCTTGCTATCTTTCTTTTTTCTTTCTGTCCGGGTGTCGCAATTCCCAACAGGTTCAGCCTGTCAGCAATTTCTCTCTTACTGACTCCCAGCAATGTCCATTGGAATATCATACGCACAACCGGGGCAACCGTTTCATCTACGACCTGTCTTGTTTTATCCTCAGAACGGACATAACCAAATGCAACCTTAGATAACGTAATATTTCCGTTCCGCTTTTGTGCTTCCTTTGCCGCCAGGATTTTTTTAGACATATCCTTTGCATACATGGCATTTACCATGTTTTTGATGGGAACACTTATATTTTCCCTGTCCTCTTTTCTAGAGCTATCATAATCATCTGTAATCGCAATAAAGCGTACATTTAACTTTGGCAATATAGTCTCCAGGTAATATCCTGTTTCCAGATAGTCTCTGCCGAATCTGGATAAATCTTTTACAACGATACATTGCACCTTTCCAGAACGAACATCTTCCATTAATCTCATAAATCCGGGACGTTCAAAATTTGTGCCTGTAAATCCATTATCAATGTATACCTCTTCCAGTCTCAGATCCGGATGCTCTTCTATAAATCTTTCTACAAGCATCTGCTGCACAACTAATGTTTCATCCGTTTCATTTCCTCCGTTTTCAACAGACAGGCGAATATACGCAGCCGTATCCAGTAAGTTCTCTTTTTTGACAACCGTTTGTATATTAGATTCTACGTTTCTGTTTTTTCTGCTCTTTCTTGCCATCCCTATTCCTCCATCCATTCTGCAGGAAAGTATTTTTTCCATTCCTGTTTGGATAAACATACCTGCACTTCTTTAAAATCTCTTATCAATACTTTCTCAATCCATTTATTGATATGCTCTGGCTGTAGTTCTTTCGGAAGATTCTCTTTCTTAAAAGTCCCTAACCATTCATTTTTATTGCTATATGTCTTTTCTATAACGGATACCGCTTCCATAAGTTCACTGAAATCTCCATCATACATACGAAGCTGATCCCGTATTTCTTCTTTTCCCGCCAAATATTCTTCTTCATTAATTTTTCCTGTCTGGTAGTTCTGATATAATGGAATACGCTCTTTTTCCACTTGCTCCATCTCTTCAAAGATCGCCCACGCTCTTTGTGAATACTGCTTCAACCATTCATATTTTTCTGATTCTGCTTCTCTGGCTGACAATTTCTTTTTTATCTGTTCCGCCAGTTCCATTTCTCTTTGTATGGCTTTTCTTACTTCAGCAATCACGGTTTCAAAAGAAATGTAGGTACTTTTATCTCTCGGAAGCTGATTCGTCCCACTTGCGAAAAGAAAAACCGTTTCCCCCGTTTTAAAATTTCTCTGTGATATTTTTCTTCCTGTCTCAGCATCAAATATCTTTTTTACAAATAATCCATTTTTACCTGGTCTTGTTTTTCTTGGCTTCTTTCTCTTATCGAGAATCTCCTGCACTTTTTCAAATATGCCTTCTTCCAAAATTGGAGCGATGGGAAGTGTACAGATTTTTTTGTTGATGGTCTTTTGCCAGTAGCCAGCATACGCTGTGCATCTAAGGATTCTCTTTACAGAGCAGAATAACCATTTATTGTCATATGTCGGCCATACCTTATGACCGACTCGTGCATTATGCACCATCGGAGATTCTATTCCACTGTCATTTAAAATTTTCACTATATTTGCAATCGGCATACCATCTAATACCATCTGAAAGATCTCCCGCACAACAACTGCCGCTTCTTCATCAATAAGCAATTCCCTGCGGTCATCAGAAAGAATGTAGCCATACTTTTCATCATGCACGGTATAAAGTCCCTCCAGCTGTTCTCTGATTGCATACTCTCTCATGCCTTTTAACTGAACTGCCGCATACCTAGCTTTCTTTATATATTCATATAATTCTTCTTTCGTTTTTCCAATGCTGATAAATTCATCCTGTACAACTGCAAAATGTATTCCTGCCGGGACAAATGTTTTTACTAAGACATCATCTGCACAGGATATTGTCCTGCTGCATCTGTCAATGCTGTCTACAACTACCATATCAAATTTGCGGTCGATCCCATCTTTTGTCAGTTCTTCAAAAGCTGTGTTCTCTTCTGTATCTTTTTTTCTGTCGCAATACTTTGCCGATAATGTCCATCCCTGTTTTTTCAAGTATTCCTGTATATGCTGATCCTGCTGTTTTATAATATCTGCCGGGATCTTTCCGTCCTCTTTACAAGAAGTCGTTCTGGTATAACTTACGCACCGCATACAAACTCTCCTTTCCGTTCCTGCCGCTCACGTATAATCTGCACTGCTTCTATCATTTCCTGCATCTCGTCACTATACCTGAACCGAATCTCAATCTGTTCCTTGCTGTATACAATGATCTGCTCTATCAATGTAACAACCGCTTTCCGGTCAAGGCTTTGGATATTTTCATATTTTTTGAAATCCTCTATCCATGGATGCATCCGTTTTTCTTCCGCAGATAACTTTTCTTTCTTCTCTTCCGTTTCCTGTTTTGCCTTTTCTGCTTTCTGCATCTTCTCTGTAAATCTCTGATTATATTCATGGTACTCTTCTCTGCTGACAATACCATCTACCATATCCTGATACAGTCTCGCCTTTAAGTCTTTATATCTTTCCACTTCCTCATAAAGTGCCATTAACTGCTGTTCTAAAGACCGGCTCTCCACTTTCTTGTAAGTATCCATTCCATTTTTCTTGATGATCTTTTCTGCTTCGGTCAATAATGCGATCTGTTTTTTTACAGAATCCAGAACTACATCATAAATCATTTTTTCACTGATCAGATGGGAACTGCATCCTTCTTTGTTCTTATAAGTGGAGCAATGATAATAACAGTATTTTTTCCCTTTCTTCGTTGTGCTTCGCTTGACCATGTTCTCACCACAGTCCCCACAACGTACAAATCCAGAAAACAAATAAACGGATTTTCTTTTCGGAGCGATCCGGGTATCTATTTCCAACAGACTTTGTACATATTGAAAACTCTCTTCTGGAATGATTGCTTCATGTGTATTTTCTACTCGTATCCAGTTTTCTCTTGCGATAGGAGAACTTTTCTTCACCTTATAATTGATCTTTCGGTTTTTGCCCTGAACCATTGTGCCTATGTAAAGTTCATTCTGCAAAATACGGTTGATGGAAGTGACTGCCCATTTAGGATCAGAACCGGAACGGAATCCGCTGTTATAATTCATCCCCCGGCTTCTCTTATATTCCAATGGCGGCAAAACTCCCATTTCATTTAACCGGGCTGCTATTCTTTGTGAACTGTACCCATCTATTTTCAGATTAAAAATAAGCCGTACAATATCTGCCGCATATTCATCAACAATAAGATGGTTCTTATCTTCTGGATCTTTTAAGTATCCATAAGCTGCAAAGTTACCAATAAACTGCCCGTTTTTCCTTTTTACATCTAACTGACTTCGGATTTTAATTGAGATGTCCCTGCAATAAGCATCATTGATAAGATTCTTAAACGGGACAATGATCTGATCTGCATCATCCGATCCTGTAGCACTGTCATAATGGTCTGTGATTGCGATGAACCGTACACCCATAAATGGAAAGATTTTTTCCAGATACCTTCCTGTTTCAATGTAGTTTCTTCCCAATCTGGATAAATCTTTTACGATGATACAGTTGATCTTCTTCCTTTTCACATCCTCAAGCATCCTTTGAAATGCCGGACGGTCAAAGTTCGTTCCACTGTATCCATCGTCGATATATTCCTCGACCAGCTGAATCTCTTTGTGCTGTTTTACAAAATCGTTAATGAGACTTCTTTGATTGCGGATGCTGTCACTCTCCAGTTTGTCTCCATCCTCTCTGGATAACCGGAGATAATCCGCTGCTAAAATAGACTTTTGATTGAAATACATAAAGCCATCAACCTCCTACTTTACTCGCTCTGTGGCGGTGTAAACCAAGAAATTCACGGCTCCTTGAATGCTTTTAAATTTTGACCCACATCCATATTAACATAACTTCTGGATTACTACCATACCTTTTTCTTTCTTTTTTCGATTATTTTTTCTGGACGATTTTTCTTTTACATGGAGATACATCTGCTCAGGCTTTCTTCCAGAGAGCATTTTCCTGCAAAGCTGATCTTCACAACTATCCCATGTGATTTATAGCAATACGGATTTTTAATCTGCTTGATATAATCTGCAATCCTTTCTGCCTGCGGTAATTCTTCATGAATCTCCACATCATCCAGCTCTACTAATGTACTTTTATCTACGGTACGGATGTCCACTGCTGCCATTTCCTGCAATTCTTCCAGTGTAGGCATTTCTATTTTTTTCATCTGGCTACCTCCTGTGATCTCTCTTTTTCTACTAATCACAGCTGGCAGAGGGCAAAATGTCAGATGAATTTTCACTTTTTTTATTTTTTTATATTTCTGTTGCATTTTATTATCTGCAAATTTTTTATCTTCTTTGTTTTCTATTTTAGATACATAGCTATTTACTAACATTTCTGCTTCTTTTAGTATATAGTCTTTTTGTGTGGTTTGTTTTTCTTTTTTATTTGTTGTTTTGTTATTTTCTACTTTTTCTAATTTTTTTATCTTTTTGCTGTTTTTTAGTATTATTATTGCTTCATCTACTATGTTTGATGGTAGATTTTTTAGTACTACCATATTTTTTAAGTTACTTGCCTCCATTTGTACCTCCTCATATGTATTTTTTATATTTTTTCCATTTTTTATGAGGTTATACTTTTTTTGAAAAATAATTTTATTGACAAATAATTCAATATATTTTTTAGAATAAAATCAAATAAAAACCGAGAAAAGATTGATATTTCAACCTTTTCTCGGTTTATTTTGGAGGCGCCTATCGGAGTCGGACCGATCATCAGAGTTTTGCAGACTCGTGCCTTACCGCTTGGCTAAGGCGCCAAATAAATTTGGTGGAGCGGGAAACGGGGCTCAAACCCGCGACCTCTGCCTTGGCAAGGCAGCGCTCTATCAACTGAGCTATTCCCGCATTTGCTTTAATACATTATATTCAAAAGCAATTAATATAATACCAAAAATTATAATTCTTGTCAATAGTTTTTGAATTTTATTTGACCTATGTAGGTAAAAAGGCAAATTATTAATTTTTTTAATTTGCCTTTTTTATTTTTTATTTTTTCTCTAATCTAAAGTTATAAGCATTTGCATATTGGTCATTTATTCCAGCTTGTATTCCAACTGTTTCACCAATTTGTGTTTCTGGTATAGCCACTGGTATTCTTCCTTGTTCTTTTCCTTCTTTGTCTAGTAATACTATTTCTGCCATAAAGTTACCTTGTGCAGTACCTGTCATATTTGTTACATCTGCTTCTAAACTTGTATGTCCATCTTTTTCAGAAAAATTTATATTTGATATTTCAAATCCAGATTCTACCTTATCTTCTTTTAATTTATTACTTGTATTTACTACTGTTCCATCACTTTCTGTTTTTGTAAACTCTCCACGGCTTGCATCAACCTGTGATTGGTTAGTATCACTTATTGTTTGATTTGCTGTGTTTGTGTTTTTATTTTCATTCTTTGATCCATGTGTTATGCCATATATCACTGCAATTATTACTATAGATACTAGTATTAGAATTAAAATTCCCTTCTTTTCACTACTTTTCATTTTGTTTTCCTCCTTAATTTTACATACGTTTAATTTTCATTAAAATGATAACACAAAAAATCAGTATTTACAATACACTTTTTAATTTGAAATAAAATTGTAATAATTTGTTTTTTCACAACAATTCAGTCATAAAAAGAACGCCCATCTAGAGCGTTCTTGTCTTATGCATTAGTCTTTTTTATCTAGCTTTTTGTTTATTTCTGTTGTGTTTCTGCATATAATAAGTCTAACTAATATAAGCTCATATGCTATTCTTACAATAAGGTTGCCTACAACTAAATATAATAAGAAAGCTATAAAACTTGTAGATATTGTAGCAAATGAAGATAATGTAACAAATATAGCACATATTAAGTATAATATTTTTAATACATTCTCAATTGTTAATTTTTTAAATGTTAAAAAATCATACATCCAACCTAAAAAGCCAGTATATTTTCCTTCATTATCTTTTTTTAAGAATGTAAAGTACAATACTATGCCTCCTACAATAGCTAATACTAAAGATACAATTATCCATATAGCACTAGATGCTACAGAATTCATCGTTGATGCGCTTCTTGCATATGATGATGATGCGTACATATGAACTCCCCCTTTCAAAACTTGCTGCCGTTTCCGGCAACTGTAGCTCTTAA
>ENA-ORMX01002556-ORMX01002556.1-human-gut-metagenome-genome-assembly--contig:-NODE-2556-length-10358-cov-4.587790_pt1 | contig 10358 bp, 9 predicted proteins | sample MGYA00242108_ERZ509007 | MGnify/ENA primary metagenome ERZ509007 (study PRJEB26280, sample SAMEA2338745) | human gut metagenome | biome: human gut; feature: human-associated habitat; material: faeces...
GCCCCGGCGGGCGGCGGGGTGCTGGGCTGCGGCGTGGCCCGCGCCGTGACGTGGGGGTTCAAGCGGGGAGCCTTTTCCAACGAAGCGGGTCTCGGCGCGTCGGTCATGGTGCATTCATCCTCCAACGTCACCGAGCCAGTGCAGCAGGGAATGTGGGGGCTGTTCGAGGTCTTTGCGGACACCCTTGTGGTCTGCACCCTGACCGCCCTTGTCATCCTGACGTCGGGTCTGGTGGATCTGGAAACAGGCCGCGCCGCCGCCGGGGTCGTGGGTTCCGCGCTGGTGGGCGAAGCCTTTTCCACCGTCTTCGGCAGCTTCGGGCCCAAGTTCATCGCGGTGTCGATCTTACTGTTCGCCTACTCCACAGTGTTGGGATGGAGCCAGTACGGCACCAAGGCGGTCAGCTACCTGCTGGGGCCGCGGGCCGGCGGGGCGTATCAGGCCGTGTTCGTGGGGATCATGGTGGTGGGCGCGGTGATGAAGCTCGACCTCGCGTGGGACCTGTCCGACACGTTCAATGGGCTGATGATGCTGCCCAACCTCGTGGGCGTGGCGGGGCTTTCCGGCACGGTGGAACGGATCACCCGGAATTACGCTGCCCGCGTTTTTTATGGGCGGGATGTCGCGCCGCTGACAGCGAGTGCACCGCGTCCCGCCCGGCGGTGATGCCGCTGCCGAAGGCCCAGTGGAGGTTGAAGCCGCCGCACATTCCGGCGCAGTCCAGCGTTTCGCCCACAAAGTAGAGGCCGGGGCAGCCCTTGAATTGAAAACTGGGTTCCAGCTCTGTCAGGCTCAGACCGCCGCCGGTGGTCTGGGCCTGTTTCCATCCGCAGGGGGTCAGCCCCTCGAAGAGCCAGTGCTTTGCGGTGTTGGCCAGCACCTGCCACGCGGCATCGGGCAGGGTGTTCAGGGGCTTGTCCGGCAGATGGGCTGCGGCCCAGAGCGCCTTGCCCAGCTTCGGGTTCAGCAGCCCCGTCCAGAGATCGGCGGGGGTCTTGCCGGGCAGCAGGGACACCCGCCCCGCGAACAGGGCCGTCAGGGCCGCTTCGTCCAGCGCGGGGAAGAGATCCAGCTCCACGGCCGGGCGCTTGGGCCCGCGCTTGGGGGCCAGCAGACCGGAAAGCTGCATGATGCAGATGCCGGACAGGCCGTATTCGGTGAACTGTACCTCGCCCGTCTCGGCGGCGAGGGTGGTGTGCCGGTCGAGGTCCAGCAGGGAGGCTGCGGCCTTGGCCCGGATGCCCGCAAGGGATCTGTTCGGTTTTGCCACCTGCAAGGCGGTCAGGCAGGGGTAGAGCGGCTCCAGCTTCCCGCCGCACTGGGCGGCGAACTTGGTGCCGAAGCCGTCGGTGCCGAACTGAGGGCCTGCGTTGCCGCCCAGCGCACAGATGACGGCATCGGCGTGGAGGGTCTCGTTACTGTGCTCGGCGCTGTCGAAGAGGACGGTGTAACCGTTCCGGTTCTGGCTGATGGTATTTACGGTGCAGCCGGTCCGCACCTCTACGCCGAGGCGGGCCATCTGCCCTTCCAGCAGGGCCAGCACATCGGCGGCTTGATTCGAGTAAGGGTAGACCCGCCCGGCCTCGTCGGTGCGGGTGTAAAGGCCCAGCGCCCGGAACCACTCCAGCGGGGCGCTCCGCTCCACCGCCGCCAGCAGCGGGGCCAGCGCCTTGGGGTCGGCGGTGAAATAGCACTCCGGCGCGATGCCGGTGTTGTCGAGGTTGCAGCGGCCGTTGCCGGTTGCCAGCAGCTTTTTGCCGCAGCGGGGGTTGCGGTCCAGCAGGATGATGCGGGCCGCGCTGCCTGCCGCCTGTGCCGCCGTCAGCGCGGCTGCCATACCCGCAGCACCGCCGCCTAAAATTACGATCTGTTGCATGAAACGCTCCTTGGTTCGGGGATGTCCCGGATTCGATCCCAGTATAGCATAAACCGAAAAAAACGACCAGTCCCTTCGGGAAAACAGGAAAAATGCCATTGACAAAAATCACTGGTTTTGATAAATTTTTATTGAAAAAACGGTAAAGAAATCTTAGCCGCCCTTCGAGAAAAAGTTGAGGCAGTAAAAAATAAACGAAGCATCGCAAAAGAAGGCGTAGAATATGAAGAGGAGCAAGGAGAAGATCACGCTGTCGATCCTGCTGGCTGCCGTGCTTGTGGTGGGCATCGTGGGGTATATGATCTATGTCCAGCGCCAGTTTTACACCGAGAGCACCAAAAACCTGCTGGAGACCTATGAGCAGGTGGACAAGACCTTCACCATGTTCGCCCAGCGGAACTGGAACGTGCTGAGCGAGTGGGGCAGCAACCTGCAGGATGACGCCGACGGGGAGGCGGTCCGGGCCAGTCTGTGCCTGTTCAACCAACAGAAGCCTACATGGAAATACAGCGGCCTGTACTTGTTCAACGAAGACTGCACCTATCTGGATGCCGAGAGCGGCCATGGCTCGGCTAAGCACATCTGGGGCGCATTTTCCGAAATGTACACCACCGGACATCCCTGTGTGGGCAGCTATACCATGAAAAACGGAGAGCGCCGGGTCGTGTTCACGGTACCCATTGAGCCGGTGAAAGTGGACGGCGAGACCTACACCTGCATCGCTGTCAGCTACGACAACGAGACGCTGGAAGAAATGATCGGCGGGCACGCCTACAACGGCCAGAGCGATTGCTACATCATCTATCCGTCGGGTGATATCATGCTCTCCGAAGAGCCGAAGAGTGAGATCGAGCCCCGGATGGAAAACCTGTTTGATTTTCTGGAGCAGAACGCACAGGTCAACACCAATGCCTTAGCCAAGATGCGCGAAGACGTGCAGAACAGCGGCCGGGGCAGTGTGGCGTACCGTTATGAGGGCAAGAGCTATTATCTGGTCTATCAGCCGGTGGGTTTTCAGAGCCTGAGCATCGTCGGCATCGTGGACCGGAGCGTGGTGGACGCCGGGATGCGGAAGATCCAGACGGCGACCATCCTGCTGCTGATCGCATTGATGGCGGGCATTGTGTTCACGCTGGTGCGGTTTGTCCGGATCAACGCCCGGCAGGAAGTGGAGGAAAAGGAACACGCCCTGCGTGCGGAGGCCAGCGAGCGCAAAAAGATGGAGGGCCTTGCCAACAGCGACGGCCTGACCGGCCTGTTCAACGAGCGGTGCTTCAACAAGACCCTGAAAGAAAAGGAACAGCAGGGCGAGCCTTTTGTGCTGTTCTACCTCGATCTTGACCGGTTCAAGCCGGTGAATGATACTTACGGCCATGACGTCGGCGACCAACTGCTCAAAGCGGTGGCGGGCCGGCTGCGGAGCTGTGTGCGGAACACGGACTACGCCTTCCGCATCGGCGGCGACGAGTTCGCCCTTATCGTCAACGGCGAAGTGGACGCAGAATGGTGTGCGCAGCGGATGGAAACCATCAAATCGATCATCCGCCAGACCTATGTGCTGGAGGGGCAGACCATCGACATCAGCACCAGCTGCGGCGTGGTCTGTTACCCGGCGGACAGCGCCGATGTGCGGGAGCTGCGCATCCTTGCCGATCAGCGGATGTATGAAGACAAACAAAAAACCGGGAGCAGCCGGAGCATCAAGCAGAAAATCTGAGATTGAATAATTCTCCTTCTCTTACCACAAAATAACCACAGAAAACGAAATCTGGGAGCAAAGGAAACGCCGAACAGAGAAAGGGAGAATGTGCTATGAAAGCGACAGGCATCGTGCGCCGCATCGACGAGCTGGGGCGGGTGGTCATCCCCAAGGAGATCCGCCGCACCCAGCGCATCCGCCGGGGCGACCCGCTGGAAATTTTCACGACCGGCGAGGGAGAGGTCATCTTCAAAAAGTATTCGCCAGTGGGGGAGTTGAGCGGCGTGACGACCCAGTACGTCGATGCGCTGAGCAAGAGTTTCGCACTGACGGCCTTCGTCTGCGACCGGGACCGCATCCTCACGGCGTCCGGTGCCGGGCGGCGGGACCTCATCGACCGCAGCGTCAGTCAGCCGCTGGAAAGGCTGATGGACGGCCGCAAGCCCTACGCCAGTGAGGGCGAGGCGGAGAAGACCCTGCTGCCCTGCGAGGGAGCCCAGCGGGTGCTGCTCTGCGTCAGCCCCATCATCGCGGCGGGGGATGTGACCGGCGCAGTGGGGCTTTTGACTGAGGACAAGAGCGCCCAGCCAGACGCTGCCCAGCAAAAGGCGATAGCCGTTGCGGCGGCGTTTCTGGCCAAACAAATGGAAGAATAACATTATAAATGAAGAAGGCCAAGCCGGAAAATCGGGCGGTGCGCCAGTCGGCGCAAACGCTTTTCCGATTTTTCGACAGGGCCGATTTTAATTTAAGCTCAGTTTTCAGAAGAGATATCTTGACCGAAATACTTTTCGCTCAGCTCTTTGAGGGTGCCGTCGGCGCGCAGCTGGTCGATGGCGTTATTGACGGCCTCCAGCAGGGTGGCGCTGGCGTCGGCCTTGCGCAGGGGGATGGCGACGTGGGAAGCTTCCTCGGTCTGGGCGACGATCTTGAAGTCGGCGTCCGGATGGACATTCAGGTAGTCATAGAAGGAGACATCGGCGTTCAGAGTGGCGTCGATGCGGCCCGCGGTCAGGAGCTGGATGGTCTCCTCCAGCGTGTCGATGCCCTGCACAGTGGCACCGTAGCTTTCGGCCAATTCCATATAGGTGGAGGCGAGGCTGTTGGCGGTGGTCTTGCCCTTCAGGTCCTCGAAGGTCTTGATGTCGTCGTTGTCCTTCTTGACGGCGAGGGCGGTGTGGATGTAGCCGTAGGGGGTGGTGAAGTCGTAGGTCAGAGCGCGCTCGTCGGTGACCTCGACGCCGTTGCAGACCATATCATAGCGGCCCGCATCCAGACCGGCGAACAGGCTGTCCCAGTCGCTCTCGACATATTCCGGCTCCACGCCCAGCTTCTCGGCGATGGCGCGGGAGACCTCGACGTCATAGCCGACGAGGGTGTCGCTCTCATCGTGATAGCTCCACGGCTGCCATGCACCTTCCAGCGCAACGACCAGCTTGCCGTTGGCCTGAATGGCGGCGAGCTGGTCCGCCGCAGCGGAGTCGGCAGAAGCAGCGTCGGAAGCGGTGGTGCTGGTGGAACTGCTGTTGGAGGAGCAGCCGGAGAGCGTGAGCACACCGGCGGCTGCCATGACGCTCATCAGGGAAATAAAGGTTCTTCTTTTCATACTATACCTCTTAATTTGTATGTTCAATTTTACGTAAAAACTCTCTTGTACGTTCTTCCTTCGGCTCCTCAAAGAATTCGCGGGAGGGAGCCTGTTCGACCACCACGCCGTTTTCCATGAAAACGGTCTTGGAAGAGACGTTGCGGGCAAAGCCCATCTCGTGTGTGACCACGAGCATGGTCATGCCCTCCTCGGCCAGCTGCCGCATGACGGCGAGGACTTCGCCGGTCAGCTCCGGGTCCAGCGCCGAGGTCGGCTCGTCGAAGTAGATGATCTCCGGGTCGGTGGCAAGGGCGCGGGCGATGGCGACGCGCTGCTGCTGGCCGCCCGAAAGCTGGCGGGGGTAGTAGTCCGCCCGGTCGGCCAGACCGACCTTTTCCAGCATCTTCCGGCCGATGGCGTCGGCCTCCTCCTTGGGCGTTTTGCGGGCAACGATGAGGCCCTCGGTGACGTTCTGGAGGGCGGTCTTGTTCCGGAACAGGTTGTAGTTCTGGAAGACGAAGGCCGTCTTTTTGCGCAGACGGGCGATGTCGGCTTTGGTGATCTTGCCGAGGTCGAAGGTCTCGCCGTCAAAGACGAGGCGGCCGCTGTCGGCGGGCTCCAAGAAGTTCAGGCAGCGCAGAAGGGTGGTCTTGCCGGAACCGCTGGGGCCGAGGATGGCCACAACGTCGCCTTTTTCCACGGTCAGGTCCACGCCGCGCAGCACATTCAGGGTGCTGGCCACCCGGCGGGCGCTGCCGCGGGGGAAGGGGCCGAGGTGGAAGCGGGGTTTATCGTCGTAGGTATAGAACGATTTGTGGATGTCTTGAATTTCTAACATAGCCATGCTGCTTCCTCCTTTCTCACTGGAAGCCGTGGGCGTTCAGATGGCGCTCCAACAGGCTTTGCAGCTTGGTGACCACCGTGCAGAACAGCAGGTAGACCACGGCGACTTCACAGTAGATGGGCAGGAAAATGTAGGTGCGGGCCGCGACGCGCTGGCCGGCCATGAACAGTTCCGCCACCGTGATGTTGGACGCCAGCGAGGTATCCTTGATCATGCCGATGAGGGAGTTGGAGAGGGCGGGCACGGCGGTGCGCAGCGCCTGCGGCAGCACGATGCGGCGCATGATCTGCCACCACGTCATGCCGACGCAGTAACCGGCTTCGAGCTGGCCCTGCGGCACGCTTTCCAGCGCGCCGCGCATGGTCTCGGCACAGTAAGCCCCCTCGTTGATGGCGAAGGCGATGACCGCCGCCGGGAAGGCGTCCAGCATGATGCCCACACTGGGCAGACCATAGAAGATGATGAACAGTTGGACCAGAAGCGGGGTGCCGCGGATGACCCAGATGTAGAACCGGGCCACCTGCCGCAGCACCGGAACATTGGCGTACTGCACCAGCGCCACCACCACGGCCAGCACCATGGCGAGGGAGAAGGAGATGAGGGTCAGCGGGATGGTCATGGTGAGACCCGCCGACAGGATACGGGGCAGCGCTTCCCACAAAACGCTGGCCGTGCGGTTGAAAAGAATCGTTTCGAGCATTGAAAATCTTCCTTGTTTTGACAAAAAGAAACTGCGAAGTGTCTATTATATACCTTAAAGAGCACTTGAAGTCAAGTGAAATCCTATAATTCCTACCAGAAAACTATAACATGAATTTCCAGCGGACGCAATTTGTTTGGGCAATTCCCCTGTTATTACCAAAAGCGCGGGGAAACAGGCGCTAACTTTGTGCAGTCTGGCAAGGAGTTGACGTTGGCGGGAGTTTCGTGTACAATAGAAACTGACAAGCTCCCGCCAAATTTGCGGGGAATATGCCAGCGGCGCGAAAGCCGCGGCGGATTCGGAGGATATGAACGTGACGAAACGGAATATCGGGGTTCTGGGTGCAGGTACTTGGGGCATGGCACTGGCACGGATGCTCTGCGTGAGCGGGAACGATGTGCAGGTCTGGTCGGCCATCGAAAAGGAGATCGACAGCCTGTCGAGTACCCGCGTGCACCCCAATCTGCCCGGAATGAAGGTCCCGGACGAGCTGCGCTTTACCAAGAGCATCGAGGAAGTGTGCAAGGACAAGGACGTGCTGCTGTTTGCAGTGCCGTCGGTGTTCGTGCGCTCCACGGCGGCCAAGGCGCGGCCCTATGTGGCGGATGACCAGATCATCGTGGACGTGGCAAAGGGCATCGAACCCGATACCCTGTACACCATGACCGAGATCTTGGCCGACGAGCTGGGCAAGGAGGGCGGACCGAAGGGCATCCGTCTGGTGGCGCTGTCCGGCCCCACCCACGCCGAGGAGGTGGCGGTGGACCTGCCCACGACCATTGTATCGGCCAGCCCGGACATGGAGGCGGCCAAGTTCGTGCAGGAGGTCTTCTCCAACAGCGTCATGCGCGTGTACACGAATGAGGACATCAAGGGCGTGGAGCTGAGCGGCGCTATGAAGAACGTCATCGCGCTGGGCGTCGGCATCTCCACCGGCCTTGGCTACGGCGACAACGCCCGCGCTGCCCTCATCACCCGCGGCATCGCCGAGATCGCCCGGCTGGGCGTGGCGATGGGCTGCAATGTCCACACCTTTGCGGGTCTGGCGGGCATCGGCGACCTGATCGTGACGGCTACCAGTATGCACAGCCGCAACAACCGCGCCGGTATCCTCATCGGCAAGGGCGAGACGCCGGAGAACGCGGTCAAGGAAGTCGGCATGGTGGTGGAGGGCATGAACGCCCTGCCCGCCGCACTGGAACTGGCCGAGAAGTATCAGGTGGAAATGCCCATCGTCCAGACCGTGAATGCCATCGTCAACAAGGGCATGGGCGCGGCGGAGGCCGTGCGCACCCTGATGGACCGCGACCCGAAGAATGAATTGAAGTGAGGCAATGGCTGTTCGGAAGCTGCTTTGCGGCAACCGAACAGTTTTTTTACGAAAGATATCTCAAATATTTTACCAAAATAATGCCCGAAAGGGTAGCAGAGGGAAAATGTTTCTGGTATACTAGCTTCGTATGAAAATCGTAAGGGGGAGTAAATATGCCTTCTACTTATGCACACCGCCGGTTCGGGGCGGATGTTCTGGCCCGGCTGCCGGAAGAGCTGCGGGACAAGATCGAGCCTTACCGTGCGCTGTATGATCTGGGTCTCCACGGGCCGGACCTGCTGTTTTACTACAAGGCATTGCAGTCGAACCATGTGAGCCGGCTGGGCGGCGCCATGCACGAGCAGCCGGGTGCGGTGTTCTTCGAGCGGGCGCGGGACGTCATCCGCAAGGCCAAGAACAAGGATGCCGCGCTGGGGTACGCGCTGGGGTTCATCTGCCACTTTGCGCTGGACAGCACCTGCCACCCGTACGTGGAGCAGTATGTCCGCTCCAGTGGGGTAAGCCACTGCGAGATCGAGACGGAGTTCGATAACATGCTGCTCCGCCGGGACGGCCACGACCCGATGCACTACCTGACGGCCAGCCACATCCAGCCCAGCCGCATATGGGCGAATGTTGTGGCTCCGTTCTACGAGGGCATCAGCGTGGACGAAGCCTATCAGGCCATGACCGGCATGGTCTTCGTCCACAAGATGCTGCTGGCCTCCAACCCGGCAAAGCGCTGGGTGGTGCTGAGCGCCATGCGGCTGGCGGGCAAGTGGGAGTTTATGCACGGACTGGTGGCGAACCCCAAGCCGAACCCGAACTGCGCCGAGAGCGGCTGCGGGCTGGATGCCTTGTACCAGAAGGCCATCCCGCTGGCGGTACGGCTCATCACGGAGTATGTGGACGGGCTGAGCACGGATGCACCGCTGGATGCGGCGTATCAGCACACCTTTGGAGAGAATTGAGAGGAATCAATGGAACAGAAGGAAAAATTCCGCCTGACCGGGCTGGAACGCGCGTGGATCTTATACGATGTCGGCAATTCAGCCTTTGTGCTGCTGGTGGCGACCCTCATCCCCATCTTTTTCAATGCACTGGCGGAGGACGGCGGCCTGAGTTCGGTGGAGTATCTGGCCTACTGGGGCTATGCGGCCTCGGCAGTGACCGTCATCACGGCCATCCTGAGCCCCATCCTCGGCACGCTGGCCGACACCAAGGGCTTCAAGAAGCCCATCTTCATCCTCTGCCTTGTGGTGGGCGTGGTCGGCTGCTGCGCCATGGGGCTGGCGAAAACGTGGCTGCCCTTTTTGCTGATCTTCATCTTCGCGAAGGTGGGCTTCTCCGGCAGTCTGGTGTTCTATGATGCGATGCTGAGCGACGTGACCGAACCGGAGCGGATGGACGTAGTGTCCTCCCGCGGGTATGCGTGGGGCTACATCGGCAGCTGCGTGCCCTTCCTAGTCTGCCTTGCACTGGTGCTGGGGGCCGGGGCCATCGGCCTGAACCAGATGACGGCGCTGAACATTTCGCTGTTCATCACCGCCGTGTGGTGGCTGGTGACGACCCTGCCGCTGCTGAAAAATTATAAGCAGGTACACTATGTGGAGGTGAAGGAGCACGCCATCCGGCAGAGCTTCGCCCGCATCGGCCACACCATCCGGCATCTGCACGAGGACAAACAGGTGTTCTGGTTCCTGCTGGCCTTTTTCTGCTACATCGACGGCGTGTATACCATCATCGACATGGCGACGGCTTACGGCACCGCGCTGGGGCTGGACACCACCGGCTTGCTGCTGGCGCTGTTGGTGACCCAGATCGTTGCCTTCCCCTCGGCGCTGATCTTCGGGCGGCTGTCCTCCAAATACCCGTCCACGACGCTGATCCCGGTCTGCATCGCGGCCTATGCGGGCATCGCGGCCTTCGCCTTCTTCCTGACCCAGCAGTGGCAGTTCTGGGTGCTGGCCGTCATCGTGGGTATGTTCCAAGGCGGCGTACAGGCGCTGAGCCGCTCCCACTTCGCCAAGATCACCCCGCCGGAAAAGTCGGGCGAATACTTCGGCCTGTTCGATATCTGCGGCAAGGGGGCCTCCTTCCTCGGTACCATGATCGTCAGCGTGGGCAGCCAGCTGACCGGCAGCGCCAATGTGGGCGTCGGCTCGCTGATCGTGCTGTTCATCATCGGCTTTGTGCTGTTCAAGATGTCTTGTAAAGAGTAAACCTCTCAGTCGGGCCATTCGAAATCGGCTCTGTCTGAAAATCGGAAAAGCGTTTGCGCCGACTGGCGCACCGCCCGATTTTTTGACAGGGCCTTCTTCTTTGGGGTTATTAGG
>ENA-ORMX01002558-ORMX01002558.1-human-gut-metagenome-genome-assembly--contig:-NODE-2558-length-10357-cov-2.175694_pt1 | contig 10357 bp, 8 predicted proteins | sample MGYA00242108_ERZ509007 | MGnify/ENA primary metagenome ERZ509007 (study PRJEB26280, sample SAMEA2338745) | human gut metagenome | biome: human gut; feature: human-associated habitat; material: faeces...
AATTGCAATGAAGAAATAAAACTTACTCCCCCAATAATAGAGCGGATAAAAGATGAGGTACAAGATAAAGAAATACAGCTTTAAAAGAACTATAAAGCCCGCCCATCCTTTTTACAAAATCAAAACAAGATGAAAGAGAGTACGATATAATAATAGAAACGGACGAAATGATCGTTTCCGACTTCATAATAGAGGCGGAAAACCTCAAAGAAGCTAAGAGGATCGCACAATCACACAAACGACTCGAACGATTAAAAGGTAGAACCCGTGTAAAAAGAATTAAATAAAATGGTAGAAATCGTTATTATTAGCTATATTGCGGGATTACTCGTCGGCGCGTACATCGCCCGAAATTGGAGAACCTTTTTAAAAGATTGATTTGTCGAACATTTAAAATATCAATGCTATGCCGTTTATCACTTTTTTATGTCTGATTATCTTTTATTATAAGATAAATTTTACAGACAATATAGGAATAATACCATTTATTTATAGAAATATTACAGATTCTATTGTGAATCATGGAAAGACAAAAAATCAGTGTCATATTTCCCTATTTTATGAAAGGATTGTCCAAGAGTGAATGGAACTGGTTTGCTATAATGAGAATAATTATTGATATTGTAGAAAACTGTGATGGAATGTTTTTTTAACATACTCTGGAGCAGGAGTACTGCGAATTGGGATAATTACGATGAATAGGAAAACTTATTAGGAAAATTTCATTAAAAAACTCATTGTAGATGGCAGTATTTACAGGAATGTTTTTTCAAACACGCTCTAGCGTGAAGTAGCTGTGGTGAGTTGTGATGAAAGAATGAAAGGAAAATCAGGAGGAGGTTATGTAATGGCAGACAAAATTTGCAGTAGTGCGGACAAGGTGCTGGAGGTATTTCTTGAGAATGCACCGATGGATACTTCCCATCATCGGATGGTGAAACAGCAGAACAAATGTGGTTATGGATTACAGGGAGTATGTTGTAGATTGTGCTCTAATGGTCCATGCCGACTGTCTCCGTCAAAACCAAAAGGAGTGTGTGGAGCAGATGCGGATACGATTGCGTGCAGAAATTTCTTAAGACAGGTGGCTGCTGGCTCAGGATGTTACACGCATGTTGTTGAAAATACCGCAAGAAGATTAAAAGAGCTGGCGCAGGAATTACAGGCAGAAGGCAAGAAACCAAAGTATAAGGATTCCGTTGCGAAACTTGCAAAGATTTTACAGATTAACTGTTGTGGTAACTGCGGACCGGACTGCCATAACAGTTGTGCGAAAACAGCAGAGATGATTGCAGATGCAGTTCTTGCAGACATCAGAAAGCCATATGATGAGAAGATGACACTCATGAAAAATATTGCTCTTCCAAAGCGTTATGAACTGTGGGAAAAGCTTGGAATTTTACCAGGCGGAGCAAAAGACGAGATTTTTAATGCGATTGTAAAGACATCGACAAACTTGAATTCGGATCCGATGGACATGTTGTTACAGTGCTTACGTTTAGGTATTTCCACAGGTAATTACGGACTGATTCTTACAAATCTCATGAACGATATTATTATGGGACCGCCACAGATTAGTATGGACCCAGTCGGTTTCCGTATCATTGATCCAGAGTATATTAATATTATGATTACAGGTCATCAGCAGTCCATGTTTGCCGATTTAGAAGAAAAGCTGGAGTCAGAGATTGTGCAGAAGTCAGCACAGCTTGTCGGTGCAAAGGGAATCCGCATTGTAGGATGTACTTGTGTGGGCCAGGATTATCAGGCACGTTCTGGATGCTATAAAGATGTGTATTGTGGACATGCAGGTAATAACTATACGAGTGAAGCCGTGTTGATGACAGGCTGTGTGGATTTGGTTGTTTCCGAATTTAACTGTACGATTCCGGGAATCGAGCCAATCTGTGAACAGTTAGATATTAAGATGCTTTGTCTTGATGATGTGGCAAAAAAGGCAAATGCAGAATTATTACCATACACAGCAGAAGAAAAAGAAAAGATTACAAGTCAGATTATCGCAGATGCTCTATGTGGATTTAAAAACAGAAAAGAAAAATTATATGGAACCGCTCCGGCAGAAGGAGAAAAGCGTGTCAATGTCATGGCACAGCATGGTTTTGACAAATCTATTACCGGTTTATCAGAAGATACTTTAGTAGCTGCTTTAGGTGGAACTTTACAGCCGCTTATTGATGCGATTGTTGCAGGAAAGATTAAAGGAATTGCTGCAATTGTTGGATGTTCTAACTTAAGAGCAAAAGGGCATGATGTATTTACCGTAGAGCTTGCAAAAGAATTAATTAAGAAAGATATTCTTGTATTATCCGCCGGCTGTACCTGTGGTGGATTAGAAAACTGCGGACTTATGACAATGGAAGCCGTAGAGCTTTGTGGAGAAGGATTGAAAGAAATATGTACAGCACTTGGTGTTCCACCAGTACTTAACTTTGGTCCATGTCTTGCGATTGGACGAATTGAGATGGCTGCCTGTGCATTAGCAAAAGAACTGAATGTGGATCTGCCACAGCTTCCGGTTGTTATTAGTGCACCGCAGTGGCTTGAGGAACAGGCGTTGGCAGATGGAGCATATGCACTTGCACTTGGCTTCCCTCTGCATCTGGCATTATCACCATTTGTAACAGGAAGTCAGGTGGCAGTGAATGTTCTCACAGAAGGGTTAAAGGATTTAACTGGAGGCCAGCTTATCATTGAGACGGAAGTTGAAGATGCGGCACAGAAATTTGAGGAAATTATCAAAGAAAAAAGAATTGGTCTTGGAATTGATAAAGGGGGAGATGCCGTATGTTAATGAACCGAACAACTCCTTTCATGGTTCCGGTAGATGAGGGAAATCCTGCGATTATCAAGGATGAAGCGTTGTGTAGCCAGTGCGGGCATTGCTTTGCTATTTGCGAAGAAGAAATCGGTGTGGCAGCAAAGTATCTTTTGAATCCTCGCGAAACCTATCAATGTATCGGCTGTGGACAGTGCAGCGCAAACTGTCCGGAAAAAGCGATTATTGGCAAGCCGCATTATAAGATTGTAAAAGAACTTATCAAAGATCCAGATAAAATCGTTGTTTTTTCTACATCCCCATCCGTAAGAGTTGGATTTGCAGACGGATTTGGAAAAGAACCGGGAACCTTTGCACAGGATGAAATGGTTGGTGCATTGAGAGCATTAGGTGCGGATTATGTATTTGATGTTACTTTTTCTGCTGACCTTACGATTATGGAAGAAGGCTCAGAATTACTGTCCCGTATTTTAAAAGGAACAGGACCACTTCCACAGTTTACAAGCTGCTGTCCAGCATGGGTAAAATATATGGAGAACTTCCATCCAGATAAAACGGCACATCTTTCTTCTGCAAAAAGTCCGATTGGAATGCAGGGGGCAGTGATTAAGACTTATTTTGCACATAAAAAACACATTGACCCGGAAAAGATTATTTCTGTGGCAGTCACCCCTTGTACTGCCAAAAAGGCAGAAATCGCAAGAGAGGAGTTATGTGATGCAGGAAAGCTTCTTAATATAGAAGAAATGCGTGACAATGATTATGTGATTACGACAAAAGAACTGGTACAGTGGTGTCAGGAGGAAGGACTTGATTTAGATAAGATTACTCCTTCTAAATTTGACAGTGTCTTAGGAGAAGGAACCGGGGCCGGAATGATCTTCGGAAATACTGGCGGTGTTATGGAAGCGGCACTTCGAACCGTTTACAGAGTATTAGAAGGAAAAGAAGCTCCGGCAGATTTCTATCAGCTTCGTCCAGTAAGAGGATTAAGCAATCGAAAAGAAGCAGAAGTAACAATCGCTGGAAAGAAGCTTCGGGTTTGTATTCTTTATGGAACGGCTGCAGCGGAGAAATTCCTTGCAGAAGATATGAATGGTTATCATTTTGTGGAAGTGATGACATGTCCGGGAGGCTGTATCAGTGGAGCGGGACAGCCGGATTGCGGAAGTGTTCCAGTATCAGATGTCGTAAGAAAGAAGAGAATACAGTCACTTTATCAGGCGGATGAGCAGGCAGAACGCAGAAACTCCATGGATAATCCGGAAATTGGAACAATATATCACGAATTTTTTAAAGAGCCATTAAGCATACTTTCAGAAAAACTCTTACATACTACTTATCAAGGAAAATAAGACAAAGAATGTGCAGAATAGTTCAAAAATAAGAATTGAATATTACAACTAAAAAATCGATGTAAAATGAGAATTTCTTGCCTATATTTTCTTGGCAAGTATACCAATTTGTTTCATATCGAAGGATGTAATTCGTTGCTGTTGCAATAAAATGTAGCAGCAACGTTTCTTTTTGTTGTGCAAACTGTATAAATGTAAAAAATATCCGATTGATAATTGCCAAATACTGACACGGATATTACTAATTGTTGCTTATTTTTTCCTGTATAATGCAAGACAGATGAAAGCTCAGTAGTGGTTGATTTACAGGATTTATAGGATAATTTTTTGAGTTATCATCTCTCAAACATTTTCATTGCACATTTTTATGTGTCAGTAAGAAGGAGGAAAATTGTAATGATTGCAAAAGGATTTACAGAACCAACCGCACGTATCAAAGCCTTAAAAGCAGAAGTTGTTAACGCAGTACCAGAAGTAGAGCCATATAGAGCCGTACTTATTACAGAGTCTTACAAAGAGACAGAGGGTATGCCAGCAGTTATGAGAAGAGCAAAAGCTAACGAGAAGATTTTTAACAATCTTCCAGTTGTAATTCGTGACAACGAATTAATCGTAGGTGCTCTTTCCGTAAAACCTCGTTCTACAAACCTTTGTCCAGAGTTCTCATTTGACTGGGTAGAAAAAGAGTTCAAGACAATGGCAACTCGTATGTGTGACCCATTCGTAATTACTGAAGAAACAGCAGATATCCTTCACGAAGTATTCAAATACTGGAAAGGTAAAACTACCAGCGAATTAGCTACTTCCTACATGAGCCAGGATTGTCTTGACTGCCAGGCTGGTGGAGTATTTACAGTTGGTAACTACTACTTCGGTGGTATCGGACACGTGTGTGTTGATTACGGTAAAGTATTAAAAATCGGTTTCAAGGGCGTTATTGCAGAAGTTGTTGAAGCAATGAACAAACTTGATGCAAATGATCCGGAATGTCTGCAGAAGAGAGCATTCTATGAAGCAGTTATTATTTCTTACAATGCAGCTATTAACTTTGCTAAGAGATACAGCAAAAAAGCAGCAGAGATGGCAGCTACATGTACAGATCCAGTAAGAAAAGCTGAATTACTTCAGATTTCCAAGAACTGTGACCGTGTTCCAGAAAACGGAGCTACAAACTTCTATGAAGCTTGTCAGTCTTTCTGGTTTGTACAGGCATTAGTACAGATTGAAGCTAACGGACATTCCATTTCTCCAGGACGTTTTGACCAGTATATGTGGCCATACTTAGAAGCAGACAAGAGCATTTCTAAAGAATTCGCTCAGGAATTACTCGACTGCCTCTTCGTATTATTAAACCATGTAAACAAAACTCGTGATGATGTATCTGATCAGGCATTTGCAGGATACGCAGTATTCCAGAACTTTGGTGTTGGTGGACAGACAGAAGATGGCCTTGATGCTACAAACCCAGTTTCTTATATGTGTATGGATGCAGCAGCTCACGTTAGATTACCTGCACCATCATTCTCCGTTCGTATTCATAACCAGACACCGGATGAGTTCTTATTAAGAGCTTGTGAGCTTGCAAGACTTGGTACTGGTGTTCCAGCTATGTACAATGATGAAGCAATCATTCCTGCATTATGTAACAGAGGATTAACTCTTGCAGATGCTCGTAATTACTGTATCATCGGTTGTGTAGAACCTCAGTGTCCACACAAGACAGACGGATGGCATGACGCAGCATTCTTTAACGTTGCTAAGGTATTTGATATCGCTATTCATGGTGGTAAGAACCGTGATGGCAAACAGTTAGGACCTGTTACAAAACCTATGCCAGAATGGAAATCCATGGATGATTTATATGAAGCATATGAAACTCAGATTGAGTACTTCGTATCTAAATTAGTTGAGGCAGATAACGCTGTTGATATCGCTCATAAAGAAAGAGCACCATTACCATTTATGTCCGCATTAGTTGATGACTGTATCGGAAGAGGTAAAACAGTTATGGAAGGTGGAGCTATCTACAACTTCACAGGACCTCAGGCATTTGGTAACGTAGATACAGGTGATGCTATCTATTGTATCAAGAAACATGTATTTGAAGACAAAGACTTAACAATGCAGCAGATTTACGATGCTATGGAACACAACTTCGGTGCTGAGCTTGGTGCTGGATGTTACGATGGACCATTCGTAAGATTAAGTACAGATTCTGCAGAACCTGCAGCAGCAGCTATGGAAAGTGTTTCCGTATCTTCTGAAGATAGCATGGAATCTATCATCAACGCAGTTGTTCAGAAGATTCTTGCAGAAAAAGGATCTAACTTAAGTATGAGCGTAGATACAAAATCTGAAGCTTGCACAAGCTGCAGCGATGCTCAGAGAGCTGAATACGACAGAATCAGACATATCCTCGACGCAACACCTTGCTTCGGTAACGATATTGATGAAGTTGATATGTGTGCTCGTAAAGCTACACAGGTTTACTCTCACGAAGTTGAGAAATACAAAAACCCACGTGGAGGCCAGTATCAGGCAGGATGTTACCCAGTATCTGCTAATGTATTATTTGGTAAAGACGTACAGGCTCTTCCAGATGGACGTTATAGCAACGCACCTCTTGCAGATGGTGTTTCCCCTCGTCAGGGTCATGACGTTAAGGGACCTACAGCTGCAGGTAACTCCGTAGCTAAACTTGACCAGTTAAATATCTCTAATGGTACATTATACAACCAGAAATTCTTACCTTCTGCAGTAGCAGGTGATCAGGGACTTCTGAACTTCGCAGCAGTTGTTCGTAACTACTTCGATAAGAAGGGTATGCATGTACAGTTCAACGTAATTGATAGAGAAACATTACTTGATGCTCAGGCACATCCAGAAAACTACAAAGACTTAGTAGTACGTGTAGCTGGTTACTCCGCTCACTGGACAGTACTTGCTAAGGAAGTACAGGATGATATCATTGCTCGTACAGAACAGCATTTCTAAAATAGTAGATTTTTGAAATAAACTGGAGGAAGTACCTATGAGTAATATGGAACCAAGCTGCGATACAAGTAAAAAAGGGCTTGTCTTTAATATACAGAGATTCTCTGTAAATGACGGTCCGGGTGTAAGAACGATTGCCTTTTTAAATGGCTGTCCTCTTCGCTGCAAATGGTGCTGTAACCCTGAATCGCAGGAATTAAAACCAGTCGTCATGTTTAAAGCACAAAACTGTGTCGGCTGTGGAAATTGTGAGGTTGTGTGTCCAACTGGTGCTTCTAATTTAAACGTTCCAGGAAAAATTGATCATACAAAATGTATTGCATGCGGAAAATGTATTGATGTCTGCTATCATAGGGCTCTTGAGATGTCCGGTAAGTGGATGACAGTAGAGGAACTGATGGGAGAACTTTACAAAGACCGTGTTATTTACAGAAAGTCCGGAGGCGGTATTACCGTCTCCGGAGGTGAAGCAATGGTACAGCACGAATTTCTTTTAGAGCTGTTAAAGGCTTGTAAGTCATTCGGCTGGACCACTGCGATTGAAACAACTGGTATGGCTTCTGAGGAAGTAATCAAAGAGATTGTTCCGTGGCTTGATGTGGTCATGATGGATATTAAGCATATTGACCCAGAAGTACATAAAGAGTATACTGGTGTAAGTAACGAGCAAATACTTAAAAATGCATTACTGATTTCTAGTCTTGCAAAGAAGATGATCATTCGTGTTCCGGTTATTCCAGGATTTAATGCAAGTCCGAATGTAATTGCGGCAATTGCAAAGTTTACAACCTATCTGCATAATGTAAATGAGTTACATCTTTTACCTTATCATGATCTTGGAAGTAACAAGTATGGAATGCTCGGCAAGGAATATGAACTTGCCGATGTACAGAAGCCGGAAAATGAATTCATGGAAGAATTAAAAGCAATAGTAGAAAAAGAAGGATTAACCTGTAAAATCGGAGGATAAATCGATACAGGCAGTCCGCGGTATCCCTTATATATACCAAAATGGTACAGGAGGTTCACAATGAACAAAGACATAACATTATTAACTTCTGAATCTGTTACAGAGGGACATCCGGATAAAGTATGCGATATGATTTCCGACGCTTTACTGGATGCTTATTTAGAGGAAGACCCATCTGCCCATGTGGCATTGGAAACAATGGCTTCAGAAGACACGGTTTTCATTGCTGGTGAAGTTGCTTCTTTCGCAAAGGTTGATGTTAAAAATAAGGCAAGAGAAGTCATCTGTGAAATAGGATATGACAGTAAGGAAAAAGGAATAGACGGGAAAGAATGTCTGATTATTACCAATATCGGTGTACAGTCACCTGACATCGCTCAGGGAGTTACCCAGTGTAATGGAACAATCGGAGCGGGCGATCAGGGAATGATGTATGGATATGCCTGTGATGATACAGAGGAACTTATGCCTCTGTCTATTTCACTGGCGCATAAGCTCAGTAAACGACTTACACAGGTAAGAAAAGAAGGACTCCTTCCATACCTCTATCCAGATGGAAAGTCACAGGTTACAGTAGCATATAATAGCCAGGGAGAAGTCCTTGGTGTTACAGATGTTGTAATTTCTGCACAGCATAATGCAGAAGTTTCTGTACAAAAGCTTCGAATGGATATTGAGGAGCATGTTATAAGAGAGGTAATTCCTAAAGAATTGCTTTTACCGGATGTAAAGATACATATTAATCCTACAGGACGTTTCGTAGTCGGAGGTCCTGCCGGAGATGTAGGTCTTACCGGAAGAAAGATTATTGTAGATACTTATGGCGGAATTGCCAGACACGGAGGCGGAGCATTCTCAGGTAAAGACCCGACAAAGGTTGACCGTTCCGCAGCGTACATGGCAAGATATGCCGCAAAGAATGTGGTTGCTGCCGGATTTTGCAAAAAGTGTGAGATTAATCTTGCCTATGCGATCGGTATCCCACAGCCGGTATCTATAAAGATAGATACCTTTGGTACAGAAGAAATACCAAAGGAAATTATTGAAGACACCGTAAATGAAGTATTTGATTTCAGTGTGGCAGGTATTATAAACAGCCTATCTCTCACTAAGGTGAAATATAAACCAGTCGCAGCCTACGGACACTTTGGAAGAACAGATCTTGATCTCCCGTGGGAACGGTTAGATAAAGTGAATATTCTTCAGGAAAAAGCAGTTGCCCGTGTGGCAGAAGAAATCTACAAAAACCGTTAACAAATATTAAATACAACAATCATTACACTTTTTAATAATTATAGAAACTATTCAAAGTCAGATGGTTTCAGCGACTGAGACTTTAGAATAGTGAAATAGCTAAGGGGTCATTCAAGCGCATAATTGTTCTGAAATAATCGGTCTCAACACTCTCACAAATAGATTATGAAATAACAATAAGCTTGATCCACATAAAGGGGGCTGTCGCAAGGTGACAGCCCCCTGATTTAATTTTGGGAACAACAGACGGTAGTAAGAACATAGATGATTAAATCAGGGGATTTCTATGCGAGCCGCTTTGAAGAAGAAATATTCATCTTGCATAAATGGTAATTAATAGTTAATATATAATTATATGATAGAAGTAAGTAACCATGCAGGTAAAAGCGTTATGATGTGGATGCAGGCTTGCAAAGTGGTTGTGAATATTACTATCATAATTTTAGAAGGAGGATTTTTAAAATGGTAAGAAAAGCAAATATCATTCAGAAACAGGAACTTGGCGGTGGAAAAGGTTGTGCAGAGGTGCATGAGATTGTTCCAGAGAAAGATTTATATGGACATGGAAAGTTATATGCAAAGGTTGTTTTAAAACCGAATTCCAGTGTTGGCTGGCATCGTCATGTTGGTGAAACAGAACCATATTATATCTTAGAGGGTGAGGGAATTTTCGTAGATGATGATGGAAGCCGTACAAAGGTAGGTCCTGGAGATGTATGTACAATTCTTCCGGGACAGTGCCATGCGATTGAGAATGCATCATCATGTAAGGATCTTGCATTTATGGCTTTGATTCATAAAGACTGATTCGCTTGATTTTTTATTAAGGGAGACGAACCCCCGAAGAGAACCCTACCCTATATTTGTGACTCTATCGCTGCGGGTTGAATGTTCGCTTAATGGCTCACATTCAATCCTCGCTCTAAGGCCACAAATATAGGGTAGGGTTCTCTTCGGGGGTTCTGTTTTTTGATAAAACAAATAAGT